>Ga0105048_10005235_pt1 | contig 21002 bp, 20 predicted proteins | sample MAT05_FD_78382 | JGI IMG/M metagenome (GOLD analysis project Ga0105048, IMG submission 78382) | Freshwater microbial communities from Lake Fryxell liftoff mats and glacier meltwater in Antarctica - MAT-05 | ecosystem: Environmental > Aquatic > Freshwater > Ice > Liftoff microbial mat | place...
CGCAGAGGTGCTCGGTGGCAACTGGCGTCGTCCCGCGCTGCTTTTCACGGCTTGCAGTTGGCCGAAATGGCGCAATATCCCACCGATGCCGATGGCCCATAGCGTGACTCGATAGAATGAACCATGCCTCAGGACGACCCGCCTTCACCGCCACCCAGACCGCCCGCGCTGCCTCGCCGCGGCAACGACGGTGCCGTGGTGGTCGAACGCAAGACCGCACGAACCAAGCCGCCGCAGCTCTATCAGGTGGTCTTGCTGAACGACGACTACACGCCGATGGAGTTTGTGGTGATGGTGTTGCAGCACTACTTTCGCTGTGACCTCGAATCTGCCACGCTCATCATGCTGAAAATCCACCACGAAGGCCGTGGCGTCTGTGGTGTGTTCACCAGAGACGTCGCGGCGACCAAAGTTGAACTCGTGCTCGCCGCGGCCCGCCGCGCCGGGCATCCGCTGCAGTGCATTATGGAGGCCGCATGATTGCGCAAGAATTGGAAGTCAGCCTGCACATGGCGTTTGTCGAGGCGCGCCAGCAGCGCCATGAATTCATCACGGTCGAGCACTTGCTGCTCGCGCTGCTGGACAACCCGTCCGCCGCGGAAGTGCTCAAGGCCTGCGCGGCCAATATCGATGACCTGCGCAAGAGCCTGACCACGTTCATCAAAGAGAACACGCCGACCGTTGGCGGCACTGAAGAAGTGGACACCCAGCCCACGCTGGGTTTCCAGCGCGTGATCCAGCGCGCGATCATGCATGTGCAGTCCACCGGCTCGGGCAAGAAAGAAGTGACCGGCGCCAATGTGCTGGTGGCGATCTTCGGCGAGAAGGACTCGCACGCCGTCTACTACCTGCACCAGCAGGGCGTGACCCGGCTCGACGTCGTCAATTTCATTGCCCACGGCATCAAGAAGAGTGAGCCGCCGGAGCCGACCAAGGGCGCCGGTGAGCCCGGTGGCAACGAGGCCGAGAAGGAAGAAGCCGCCGATTCCGGCAAGGGCTCACCGCTGGACCAGTTCACCCAGAACCTCAACCAGCAGGCCAAGGATGGCAAGATCGACCCGCTGATCGGCCGTGATGCCGAGGTCGAGCGTGTCATCCAGATCCTGTGCCGCCGCCGCAAGAACAACCCGCTGTTGGTCGGCGAAGCCGGCGTGGGCAAGACCGCGATTGCCGAGGGCCTGGCTTGGCGCATCACCCAGGGCGACGTGCCCGAGGTGCTGGGATCGTCCACCGTCTATTCGCTCGACATGGGCGCACTGCTGGCCGGCACCAAGTACCGGGGTGACTTCGAGCAGCGGCTCAAGGGCGTGCTCAAGCAACTCAAAGACCAGCCCAACGCGGTGCTGTTCATCGACGAGATCCACACGCTGATCGGTGCAGGCGCGGCATCGGGCGGCACGCTGGACGCCAGCAACCTGCTCAAGCCGGCGCTGTCCAACGGCACCATGAAGTGCATCGGTGCCACCACCTTCACCGAGTACCGTGGCATCTTCGAAAAAGACGCGGCCTTGTCGCGGCGCTTCCAGAAGATCGATGTCGTCGAGCCGTCGGTCGAGCAGACGGTGGAGATCTTGAAGGGCCTCAAATCCCGCTTCGAGGACCACCACAACGTCAAGTATGCATTGGGTGCGTTGCAGGCGGCGGCCGAGCTGTCGGCCAAGTTCATCAACGACCGTCACCTGCCCGACAAGGCGATCGATGTGATCGACGAGGCCGGTGCAGCGCAGCGCATCCTGCCCAAGAGCAAGCAGAAAAAGACCATCACCCGCAATGAGGTCGAGGAGATCGTCGCCAAGATCGCCCGCATCCCGCCGGCGTCGGTCAGCAACGACGACCGTGGCAAGTTGAAGAGCCTGGACCGCGACCTCAAAAGCGTGGTGTTTGGCCAAGAGCCGGCGATCGACGCGCTGGCTGCTGCCATCAAGATGGCGCGCTCAGGCCTGGGCCGGCCGGACAAGCCGATCGGCAGCTTCCTGTTCAGCGGCCCCACCGGCGTGGGCAAGACCGAGGTGGCCAAGCAACTGGCCTACATTCTGGGTATCGAGCTGATCCGGTTCGACATGTCCGAGTACATGGAGCGCCACGCGGTCAGCCGGCTGATCGGCGCGCCGCCGGGTTATGTCGGCTTCGACCAGGGCGGCCTGCTGACCGAGGCCGTCACCAAGAAGCCGCACTGCGTGCTGTTGCTCGACGAGATCGAAAAAGCCCATCCCGACGTCTACAACGTGCTGTTGCAGGTGATGGACCACGGGTCGCTGACCGACAACAACGGGCGCAAGGCCGACTTCCGCAACGTCATCATCATCATGACGACCAACGCGGGGGCCGAGACCATGAACAAGTCGACCATCGGCTTTACCACGGCGCGCGAGCAGGGCGACGAGATGGCCGACATCAAGCGCTTGTTCACGCCAGAGTTCCGCAACCGGCTGGACGCCACGGTCAGCTTCAAGGCGCTGGACGAGTCGATCATCCTGCGGGTCGTCGACAAGTTCTTGTTGCAGCTCGAGGCCCAGCTGGCCGAGAAGAAGGTTGAAGTCACCTTCACCGACACGCTGCGCCAGCACCTGGCCAAGAAGGGATTTGATCCGCTGATGGGCGCACGGCCGATGCAACGGTTGATCCAGGACACCATCCGCCGGGCCTTGGCCGACGAGCTGCTGTTTGGCCGTCTGGTCGATGGCGGTCGGTTGACGGTGGACTTCGACGACAAGGGCGAAGTCCTGCTCGACATCCAGCCGCCCAAGAAAAACGACAAGAGCAAGGTCGAACCAACCCCCGCCTGACACCCGCCCAGAGGTCGGTCAGCTCCCGCGGTAGGCCGCGGGGTCTTGCTGAAAATAGCGCGCCAGCAACCCGTAGAGTTCGGGATGCCTGGCGCGCATCTCTTTGGGCCCGGTGAAAAACGTCTCGGCGGCCACCGCAAAAAATTCATCGATGCCGGTGGCGCCGTAGGCGTCGAGCAGGGTCTCGATACCCGCGTCCACCTGTGAGCAGAATTGCTCGAAGGCTGGATCGATCACCGCAATCCAGGCTTCGCGTTCAGCGCTGCTGGCCAGGGGCGGCACACCGTCGGCCTCGCCGTCGCCCATGTCGAGCACGTGGGCAAACTCGTGGATCACCACGTTGTAGCCCCAATCGGCGGAGTCGCCAGACTCGCTCACATCGACCCAGGACAGCATCACCGGCCCGCCGGCCATCGCCTCGCCGGTCAGCACCTCCTCGTAGGCGTGCACGATGCCGTCGTCATCGGTCACCTCGCGCCGTGCCACCACCTCGTCGGGGTGCACCACGATGCCGACGAAGCTGCGGTAGGGTGCCAAGCCAAAACGCAGCACCGGCAACACCGCCTGGGCAGCGATGCACACGGCAATAGCGTCATCGACCTCCAGGCCGCCCGCGCCGGTGAACTCTTTTTCGTCGAGAAACAGGCTGGCCAGGCGGCGCAACTCGGCCACGTCCTCGGGCGGTCGGGCGGCCAGAAACGGCAAGCGTGCCAGCGTGAGTTGCCACAGCGCTTCAGGGATCGCCCGCCGCGCCAGCGCCTTGGTTTCGCGGTGCGCCTGCCAACGCTGCCAGAGGGCTTTCAAGGTGGTGCGGCGCCCAGGTCCAGCGCCTGCAAGCCGGATGCACTCAGCCGCAAGATGCGCGCGCGCGCAGGCTTTGCTTCAAAGTCCCAATCCCCCAGCACGTGACGCACCAGACCGCCCGGCAGCGTGTGCGTGGCGGGGCGATGGGTGTGGCCATGGATCAGGGCCTCGGCGCCAGCCTGCACCAGCCACTCGGCGGCGGCATCGTCGTCCACGTCGCTCCAGCCAAAAGCACCCTGGCGGGCCTGGTGCGCCGCGCTGGCGTCGCGCATCGTGCGCGCTTGGTGTTGGCGCTCGGCCAGCGGCAGCGCCAAAAACCGCGCCTGCCATTCGGCCCCCCGCACTTGCCGGCGGAATTGCAGGTACGCGGTGTCCGACAGGCACAGGGCGTCACCGTGGCTGAGCAGCCAGCGGCGGTCCCAGGCCAGCATCAGCGTGGGATCGGCCAGCCGCTGCATACCCGTCTCGGCGAGCAGTGCATCGCCCACCAGAAAATCCCGGTTGCCCGGCATGAAGGCCAGCCGCCGATGTCGGGCCGCTTGCTTCAGTACAGCGGCGCATTCGGCCTCGAAGCGGCCGCTGCGGGCGTCGTCACCGACCCAGACCTCGAACAGATCGCCCAGGATCAGTACCGCGTTGGCCGGCGTACCCAACAGATGCTGGCGCCAGGCGGCAAAGGTGTCGGGGCGATCCGCCTGCAGGTGAACGTCGGACAGCAGATCGATGCAAGACCAGGCCGGGTCGGCCTGCCAAGCCGGGCAAGCCGACAAATCAGCCATCGCGCCGCCCAGCACACCCTGACCGGCTGCGCCTGCCAAGCTGTTCATGCCTGCCGGCCGGTCAGACTCAGACGATCTCGACCGCCTTCAGGATCACGACATCCTCGACCGGTACGTCGTCGTGACCGCCCTTGCGGCCGGTGGCGACGCGCTCGATCTGGTCCACCACCTCGGTGCCGCTGACGACCTTGCCGAACACCGCATAGCCCCAGCCCTGCGCGCTCTCGCCGCTGTGGTTGAGGAAGGTGTTGTCGGTGGCATTGATGAAAAACTGCGAGCTGGCCGAGTGCGGCGCACTGGTGCGTGCCATCGCCAGGGTGTACTTGGTGTTTTTCAGGCCGTTGTTGGCCTCGTTGCGGATTTCGCCCAACGTAGGCTTCTGCTTCATGCCCACCTCGAAACCGCCGCCCTGGATCATGAAGCCCGGGATGACGCGGTGGAACACGGTGCCGTCGTAGTGGCCGCTGTTGACGTAAGCCAGGAAGTTGGCGACGGACAGTGGCGCCTTGGCGTCATCGAGCTCGATACGGAAGCTGCCCTGGGCGGTGCTCATTTCAACGGTCTTGGTCATATCATTTCTCCAGAAGGGTTGCTTGCTTGATCAGCACCGCTTGCTGCGGCACGTTCTGATGGCCGGCCTTGTTGCCGACCGCTACGGTCTTGATCTTGTCGACCACGTCCATGCCCTCGATGACTTGGCCAAACACGGCGTAGCCATTGCCGTCGCCCGAGTTGGCGGCGTCGAGCCTCAGGTTGTCACCGAGGTTGATGAAGAATTGTGCCGTGGCAGAGTCCGGAGCATTGGTGCGGGCCATTGCGACGCTGCCTCGCACATTGGACAAGCCGTTTTTAGCCTCCAGCTTGATCGGCGAGCGCACCGGCTTTTCCTGCATGTCGGGCGTCATGCCGCCACCCTGGATCATGAAGCCGTCGATCACCCGGTGAAAAACCGTGCCGCTGTACTGGCCAGCCTTGACGTACTGAACGAAGTTGGCCACGGTTACCGGCGCTTTCTCGGCGTCGAGTTGCAACACGATATCGCCCATCGAGGTGCTGAGCCTGACCTTCTGGGCCCAGGCGGGTGCGGCGGTAGCCAGGCTGGCAACCAGCACAGCGGCAACGGCAAATGATTTCATCGTTAGGGCTCTTCGGGGGGGGTGGGGGATGCGGGCTCTCGGGCGGGTGCGGGTGCGGGTGCGGGCGCGGTCAGCGCAGCGCTGCCAGTTCGCGCACCAGGCGCAGTTTGTTGAGCAGTGCGGTCTCGCTGCGCGGACCCGCCGCCGACTCGAAAGCACGCAACGCCAGCCGCACCAAAACATCGCCCAGGTTTTCGTGCGCGGTGCGGTAGCTGGGGTCCAGCCGCAGTGCGGCCTCCAGTTGCGCACGCGCGCCATCCAGGTTGCCGGCAGCGGCAAGCAAGACGGCCAGGTTGTTGTAAGGCTCGGGCAGGTCCGGGAACTCCTGCGTCAGCCGCTCGAACAGGGCTGCGGCCTCGGTCACCCGGCCGGTCTCCGTCAGCAACACGCCCTTGAGAAATCTCAAGCCTGTGTCGCCAGGCGGCACGGCCAGCGCCTGATCGAGACGCTGCCAGGCCAACGCGGTCTCGCCACGACGAAACTGCTGCTCGATCTCACGGGCTGGATTGCCAGCATCAGCGGCGCGTGCAGGCAGGGGCATCAAGCCGCTCAGGCCGCACACCAGACCCAGCACCACGACCGCCATCCTGCGCACGCGAATGGGCGCCGGTGACCGGGGCCGGCGCGGGCGGTCGGGGCTGAATCGGGCGGTCAATCGTGAGGGCAAACGGTGGGCCTGTCAGTCGAATCGGGGGTGACGGCGGGGGTGGCGGCAGCGCCGCCGCCGCTATACTGATTTCATTGTATCGACCCCTGTTGCGGGGTCGTTCGATTGCCCGGCAAGGGCGCGCCAAGCGGCGTGCAATGCCGCGGTCCACTGCGCAGTTGCCCCGCTCGCATACCTGCCTTCTCCCTCTTTCTCGGCCGCCCTGGACGCGGCCGTCTTTTGCCTCGGCCGATGACACTGCGCCTCTTCAATACGCTGACCCGCCGCCTGGAGCCCTTCATCCCGATACAACCGGGACAGGTACGCATGTACGTGTGCGGCATGACGATCTACGACCTGTGCCACATGGGCCATGCGCGCATGATGATGGCGTTCGACGTCGTCTACCGCTGGCTCGAAGCCAGCGGCTACCAGGTCGTGTATGTGCGCAACATCACCGACATCGAGGACAAGATCATCAAGCGGGCGGTCGAGCGCGGCATCACGATCCGCGCCCTGACCGACGAGATGATCGACGCCATGCGGCAAGACTTGGCCGCCATCGGCACCGTGCCGCCGACGTTCGAGCCACGCGCCACCGACTACGTGCCACAGATGCTGGCCATGATCCATACACTCGAAGCCAAGGGGCTGGCCTACCGGGCGGGCGACGGCGCGGGTGGGGTGGCTGTGGGCGGCGATGTCAACTTCGCGGTGCGCAAGTTCCCCGGCTACGGCAAGCTCTCGGGCAAGAGCCTGGACGACCTGCGCGCTGGCGAGCGGGTCGCCGTGGCTGACGGCAAGGACGATCCACTGGACTTCGTGCTGTGGAAGGCGGCCAAGCCCGACGAGCCCGAGGATGCCAAGTTCGACGGTGAGTACGGTCCGGGCCGGCCCGGCTGGCACATCGAATGCTCGGCCATGAGTTGCGCGCTGCTGGGTGAGCGCTTCGACATCCACGGTGGCGGCATGGACCTGCAGTTTCCGCACCACGAGAACGAGATCGCCCAAAGCGAGGGTGCGCTGGGCCACCCGTTTGTCAACACCTGGTTGCACAACGGCTTCTTGAACGTCGACAACGAAAAGATGTCCAAGAGCCTGGGCAACTTCTTCACCATCCGCGACGTGCTCAAGAGTTTCGACGGCGAGACACTGCGGTTTTTCATGCTGCGCACGCATTACCGAAGCCCATTCAACTTCAGTGACGCACTGCTGGTCGACGCCCGCACCGCGCTGCGACGCCTCTACACCGCGCTGGACGGCATCCCGCTGCCCGCGACCGATGCCACTTCGCCAGCCCTGATCGACTGGTCGCAACCCCAGGCCGCCGCCTTCAAGGCAGCCATGGACGAGGACTTCAACACGCCGGGTGCGCTGGCCGTGCTGTTTGAGCTGGCCAACCAGTGCAACCGCAGCCGATCGCCCGAAACCGCCGTGCTGCTGCGGGCGCTGGCGGGCACGCTGGGGGTGCTGCAGCAGGCGCCCAGCACCTACCTGCAGGCCGGCAGCGGATTGGATGACGCGGCGATCACGGTGCTGATCGACGCACGGGCTGCCGCCAAGCAAGCCAGGAACTTCGCCGAGGCCGACCGGATCCGGCAAGAATTGGCCGGCCTGGGCATCGCGCTGAAGGACTCAGCCGCCGGCACCACCTGGGTCAAGGCTTGAACGCGCCCAGGGGCGGACTTCCGGAAGATCGCGCCTTGCCGACCGCAGGTGCGGCAGACGGTGCGACGGTGGCTGCAACCACGGGCGTGGTCCCGAGCGCGATCGCCGGTGTGGCCGCAACGGCCTCTGGCGGCATGGCGCTTGAGGCGCAGGCCGCCCCCGGTGTCACGCCGGCCTACTGGGACGATGCTTGCCGCCACCTGGCCAAGTGCGACCGGGTCATGAAGAAGCTGATCCCGAAGTTCGGCGAGGCTCGTCTGCAAAGCCGGGGCGACGCCTTCACCACGCTGGCGCGTTCGATCATTGGCCAGCAGATTTCGGTCAAGGCGGCGCAATCGGTCTGGAACCGCTTTGTCGCGGTCGTTGGCGGGCCCACCACCCACTTGGCGCCGGCCTCCGTGCTGGCCCGTGAGGTCCCGGCGCTGCGGGCAGCGGGCCTGTCGGCGCGCAAGGCCGAATACCTGGGCGACCTGGCCCGGCATTTCGAGTCGGGCTCGGTGCATGTCGGGCAATGGCAGCAGATGGACGATGAAGCCATCATCGATGAGCTGGTCGCCGTCCGCGGCATCGGCCGCTGGACCGCCGAGATGTTCCTGATCTTCCACCTGATGCGGCCCAACGTGCTGCCTCTCGACGACCTGGGCCTGATCAAGGGCATCAGTCAGGGCTACTTCAGTGGTGAGCCGGTGTCCAGGGCCGAGGCACGCGAGGTCGGCGAGGCCTGGGCGCCGTACCGCTCGGTCGCCACCTGGTACATCTGGCGGAGCCTGGACCCGCTGCCGGTAGACTACTGACTCCGTTGGCCCTGACCGGGCCGGCACCGCTCGCGGGGGCTGCCAACAGCGCCCGCACCGGCCCCGATCCACCCAACCCGAACCGGCGGATGAGCAAAAGACACTTCCTCGATTTCGAGCAACCTATCGCCGAACTCGAAAACAAGATCGACGAACTGCGCTTTGTGCAGTCCGAGTCTGCGGTCGACATCTCCGACGAGATCGGCCGTCTCGATAAAAAAAGCCAGCAACTCGCCAAGGACATCTACTCGAACCTGACGCCCTGGCAGGTGACGCAGATTGCGCGCCACCCACAGCGGCCGTACACGCTCGACTACGTCAACGAGATGTTCACCGACTGGCAAGAGCTGCACGGTGACCGCCACTACGCCGATGACCCGTCCATCGTCGGTGGTCTGGCACGCTTCAATGGCCTGGCCTGCATGGTGATCGGCCAGCAAAAGGGCCGCGACACCAAGGAGCGTGGGCTGCGCAACTTCGGCATGTCGCGCCCCGAGGGCTACCGCAAGGCGCTGCGGCTGATGAAACTGGCCGAAAAGTTCGGCCTGCCTGTCTTCACCTTCGTCGACACGCCTGGCGCCTACCCTGGCATCGGCGCCGAGGAGCGCGGCCAGTCCGAAGCCATCGGCCGCAATATCTTCGAGATGTGCCAGCTCGAGGTGCCGATCATCGTCACCATCATCGGCGAGGGCGGTTCGGGCGGTGCGCTGGCCATCAGCGTGGGCGACCAGGTGCTGATGCTGCAGTTTTCGGTCTACTCGGTGATCTCGCCCGAGGGCTGTGCCTCGATCCTCTGGAAGACCTCCGAGCGCGCGCCCGACGCCGCCGAGGCACTGGGCATCACCGCGCACAGGCTCAAGGCGCTGGGCCTGATCGACAAGGTCGTCAGTGAGCCGGTGGGCGGTGCGCACCGCGACACCCGGCAGATGGCGTCGCAACTCAAGCGCGCGCTGGTGGATGCACTGCGCCAGGTATCGGACCTCAAGCCCAAGGACTTGCTGCAACGCCGCTATGACCGGCTGCAGTCCTACGGCCGCTTTGCCGACACCAAAGACCGCTGAGCGCCTGCGCAATTGAAATGACGGCCACGCCGGTGGCCACGGTGGCCGTGGCGTTCAGTGGCGGTCGCGATTCGTTGGCACTGTTGCACGCCACCTGCCGCGCCGCCGCCGGGCTGGGCTTGCAGGTCGTGGCCTTGCATGTGCACCACGGCTTGTTGCCCGAGGCCGATGGCTGGGCCCGCTGGGCCCAGCGCCTGTGCGCCCGCTGGCGCCGCCGCGGCTGGCCGCTGCGCCTGCGCTGGCAGCGACTGGACGGTGCACCCGCAGTAGGCGACAGCCTGGAAGCCTGGGCCCGGGCCGGGCGCTATGCCGCGCTGACCCAGCTGGCGCAGGAGGAGGGCGCAGGCCTGCTGCTGCTGGCCCAGCACCGGCGTGACCAGGCCGAGACGGTGTTGCTGCAGGCGCTGCGGGGCGGCGGGCCGGCCGGTCTGTCGGCGATGCCGGCCACGGCACTGCGACTCGGCCTGACCTGGGCCCGGCCCTGGTTGGACCAACCTCGCGAGGCCATCGACGCCTATGTCCACCGGCACCGGCTGCACCCGATTGAAGACCCGTCCAACCGCGACTTGAGGCTGGCCCGCAACCGGCTTCGGCTGCAGGTGTGGCCCTCGCTGCTGGCGGCGTTCGGCGATGCCGAAGCGGCCCTGGCCGGCGCAGCGCGGCGCGCCCAGGAGGCACGTGCCGCACTGGCCGAGTTGGCGGCGCTGGATTTGCTGCCGCTGGTCGACCCGGCCGGGCGCCTGGATGTCGCAGGCTGGCGCTGCCTGTCGGCCGCCCGCCAGGCCAATGCGTTGCGCGCCTGGTGGCAGGGCAGGACGGGCCATGCCGTGTCCGACACGTCGCTGCATCGCTTGTTGGCCGAGGTCAAGCCCAAAGGCGCGGCGCGCTGGCCGATTGGGGCAGGGCGGTGGTGTGTGCAGTACCGTGGACGATTGGACAGCTCGGCCGTGCCGGCGGTATCGCATCCGGTGACTCAGCGCCCGGCCTGGCCTGCGTCGGCTGGCACGCCATCGCCAGACCTGGTGTTGCTGGACCTGTCCTGTCCCGGCCGTTGGCCCGTGGCCGGCTGGGCCGGCGCCATTGAAGTGGCCGAGGGGGCGCAGGGCGCCAGTCCCGCCCTGCTGCAGCGACTGCAGGCGCGGCAGCGTACCGGCGGCGAGCGCTTCCAACGCGCCCCCCGCGGCCTGCCGCGCAGCTTGAAAAAACAGTTCCAGGCCGCGGCCGTGCCCGAGTGCAACCGCGTTGGCCCGCTGCTGTGGTCGGACGGGCAATTGCTCTTTGTGCCGGGGCTGGGTGTCGATGCGCGTTGCTGGTCGTTCAGCACAGCGCCGGGCCTGGTGTTGCGCTGGTGTCCCGACACAGGTGTGTCGGCTCCGCCCGTGTCAGCCCCGCCCAAGCCGGCTGGCTAAAATGCGCGGTTGCGCACCGGGGCCGCGCACGCCTGATGTCGCATCAGGCACCGATGGCGCCCCAGCATCCGGCACCCCTGTGCCGACAACCATGGCATTGATCGTTCACAAATACGGCGGTACATCGATGGGCTCGCCCGAGCGCATCCGCAACGTCGCCAGGCGCGTGGCCAAATGGGCCCGCGCCGGCCACCAACTGGTGGTCGTGCCCTCCGCCATGAGCGGTGAAACCAACCGCCTGCTGGGCCTGGCCCGCGAGGTCAACCCCGGTACGCCGGATGCCGCCGCGATGCGCGAGCTCGACATGATCGCGGCCACCGGCGAGCAGGTCTCGGTCGGCCTGCTGGCGCTGGCGCTGCAGGCCGAGGGCATGGCGGCGGTCAGTTACACCGGCTGGCAAGTGCCGGTAAAGACCGATTCGTCCCACACCAAGGCGCGCATCACCAGCATCGACGATGCCCGGGTCCGCGCCGACCTGGCCGCGGGCCGGGTGGTGGTGATCACCGGCTTCCAGGGCATCGACGAGACCGGCTCGATCACCACACTGGGGCGCGGTGGCTCGGACACCTCGGCAGTGGCGGTGGCCGCAGCCATGGGTGCGGCCGAATGCCTGATCTACACCGATGTGGACGGCGTCTACACCACCGACCCGCGCGTCGTGCCCGAAGCCCGGCGCATGAAGACCATCAGCTTCGAGGAGATGCTGGAGATGGCCAGCCTGGGCAGCAAGGTGCTGCAGATTCGCTCGGTTGAATTTGCCGGCAAGTACCGGGTGCCGCTGCGCGTGCTGTCGAGCTTCACGCCCTGGGACATCAATATCGACGAAGAGGCCCGCTCGGGCACCCTGATCACTTTCGAGGAAGACGAAAAAATGGAACAAGCGGTTGTCTCGGGTATCGCGTTCAACCGCGACGAAGCCAAGTTCACCGTCGTCGGCGTGCCCGACACCCCGGGCATTGCCTACAAGATCCTGGGCGCGGTGGCCGACGCCAACATCGACGTCGACGTGATCGTGCAGAACGTGTCGCACGACGGCCGTACCGATTTTTCGTTCACCGTGCCGCGCGGTGATTTTCAGCGTGTCAACGATCTGCTGAAGAACACCATCGTGCCCACCATCGGCGCGCTGCAGTTCACTGCCGATCCGCGCATCTGCAAGGTCTCGATCGTCGGCATCGGCATGAAGAGCCACGCCGGTGTGGCCAGCACGATGTTCCGCACCCTGGCCGAAGAGGGCATCAACATCCAGATGATCACCACCAGCGAGATCAAAACCTCGGTGGTGCTGGACGAAAAATACATGGAGCTCGCAGTGCGTGCGCTGCACCGGGCGTTCGGCCTGGACGCGCCCGAATCGCTGGCCTGAGACCCTGCGCCGGGCAAGCCGCTGCAATGATGGCGGCCTGCAAGCTCGGGAGGCCGCCCAAGCTAGGCTAGAATGCTGCTCTTGCCCCGGGAGACGTGACCGAGTGGCCGAAGGTGCTCCCCTGCTAAGGGAGTATGGGGTTAATAGCTCCATCGAGGGTTCGAATCCCTCCGTCTCCTCCAGCATGCCTGCCCCAAGTGAATGCCTTGCTTGGGGTTTTGCATTTCTGGATCCCGAAATTGCGTTGCCGAGTGTTGCGCAATCCCCGGCTGGCAGCGCACGTCACTGAATTGCCATATTCAAACCTCAGACTCCTCGCCGAGGGGAGCTGATGAAAAAAATCGCGGGCGTGGCGGCGCCAAAGAGTTGGGATGTCGATGAAGTGGCCAGCCTGATCGAGGATCTCTGGTCGCTGCGCCAGTCGATGCTGAACCAGCAAAAGCGTTTGGCGCCCTGGCTGCGCAATGTCGATGCCGCGCACCGGCCCAGCGCCGTCAATCTGGCGCATTACCTGGCACTTCGTCAGCATGACCTGCGTCACCTGCAAGACAGGCTGGCCTGGATGGGGGTGTCCTCGCTGGGCCGGGCTGAATCCCATGTGTTGGCCAACGTCGACAAGGTGCTCGGCATCCTGCACCGTATCGCGGGCCTGGACTGGACGCCGCTGTCGCCTGAGGAGCCTGCAGGCTTCATCCGGGGCCGCGAGTTGCTGGCGCAGCAAGCCAAACTGTTGTTTGGTGCCTCGCCGCCTGAACGTGATGTCAGGATCATGGTGACCCTGCCCAGTGATGCGGCACAGGATGACCGCCTGGTCGAAGCCTTCGTGGCAGCCGGCATGGACATCGCCCGCATCAACTGCGCGCACGACGGTGCCGAGCAGTGGGCGGCCATGGCCAAAAGTGTGCGGCGCGCGGCAAAGCGCCTGGGTCGTCCGGTTCGGGTGCTGATGGACCTGGCCGGGCCCAAATTGCGGACCGGGCCGGTGGCTGCCGGGCCAGCGGTGCTGCGGATCAAACCGACACGCGATGCCTATGGCCAGGTGACGACGCCTGGCCGGCTCGGACTTCGGCCGGTTGGGTCCACCCTGCCGATCGCGGGTGCCGGCCATTGCCTGGGCGTCGATCCCGACTGGCTGGCGCAGCTCATGGTGGGCAGCCACTTCAACCTGACCGACGCACGTGCTGCCCGGCGACGGATGACGGTGGTGGCGTGCCAGGGCAACGGCGTGCTGGTCGAGTGCTCTCGCACGGCCTACCTGACGCCCGACACCGCACTGCGCTTGCACCGGCGGGGCCAGGATGTGCTCAAGACCCGGATCCACGACCTGACACAGCCGCCGGGCGAGCTTCGGCTGCAGCGTGGCGACCTGCTGCACTTGATGCCGAGCGGTGTGGGGCATGACGCCTTGCCGGGGATCAAGGGAAGCTCGGGCAAGCCGGCAACCATCGCTTGCACCTTGCCTGAGGCGCTGGCGCGGGTGCGCAAGGGTGAGCGCATCTGGTTCGACGACGGGCGTATCGGCGGCGTGGTGCGGCGTGCCAGTGCCAGGCAGGTCGAGGTGGAGATCATCGAGGCGCGTGATGGCGGCGAGCATCTGGCGGCCGACAAGGGCATCAATTTTCCCGATACCCGACTTGATCTGCCGGCGCTGACGGACAAGGACCTGGCCGATGTGCAGGTGGCGGCACGTCTGGCCGACATGGTCGGCCTGTCGTTTGCACAGTCTGCGTCGGACGTGCTGGACCTGCGGCAGCGGCTGGTCGAGCAGGGCGCGGGCCAGGTCGGGATCATCCTCAAGATCGAGACCCGGCGGGGCTTTGAGCACCTGCCCGAGATGCTGCTGGCCGCCATGGCCGGACCAGCGGCGGGTGTGATGATTGCGCGCGGTGATCTGGCGGTCGAGTGCGGCTACGAGCGCCTGGCCGAAGTGCAGGAAGAAATCCTCTGGGCCTGCGAGGCGGCGCACATGCCGGTGGTCTGGGCCACGCAAGTGTTGGAAACCTTGGCCAAGACCGGCCTGCCGTCTCGCGCCGAGATCACCGATGCTGCCATGGGCGGGCGCGCCGAATGCGTGATGCTCAACAAGGGTCCGCACATCCTGGACGCCATGCGCACCCTCAACAACATCCTGCAGCGCATGCAGGCACACCAGTCGAAAAAACGCCCGCTGTTGCGTGCGCTGACGGCATGGGACGTGCCGGCCGAACCGTCGGCGCACAAGCCGCCCGCCAAGTCGCATCCCGCGCGGGTTGAACTTCAGCGCCTGACAGACTGACGCTCAGGCGTCGACGGCCTGGGCAGACCCTGGGGCTGGGGTTCTTGCGCACGCACCCGGCAGAGCCCCGTGCAACCAGCTGGCAGCCCTGAAAGCGAAGCGGGCATTGGGCGCGGCAGGGACGTGCCGGTCCCCTGCCAGTTTGTCTCCGGCATGCGGCAGGGTTTTGACCACCAGCGTGTCCAGGGTTCCGCCAGCGCGTGCCACGACCTGTTTGCCGTGACGGCCGAGCCGGACGGCCCCACCGCTGTCGGGCAGCCCGGCCGCGCCGGTTGCAACCCAGGCCGGCGCTGGCCGGATCAAGGCCTTGCCTAGCGGTACACCCCGTCCCAGGCCCCGGGCTGTACCGATGCACCGAGCCCGTCGGCGCTGGCGGTCGGGCGGTTCAGCGTGAACATGCTTTCGGGCGTGACCACCGAAAAATCCATGTAGCCCAGGCGGGCCAGCGGACGCATCTTGCCGGTCATCACCAGGCCGTCCTCGATGAAGCGGTCGTCGATGTAGACCGCCACCACCTCGCCGATGACCACGGTGTAGCCCTCGGGCGCACTGGCAGCGCCCGGGCGGGCGGGCGGGCAGGGCAGGGTGAGGGTCTTCCACAGCCGGCACTCGAACGCGGCAGGTGCCTGCGCCACGCGCGGTGGCTTGACACACAGTGAGGCCGCAGGGCTCAGGCCGGCCAGCGTGAACTCGTCGACGCCGGGCGCCACCGGGGCCGAGCTCAGGTTCATCGCTTCGCGCAAGTCCCAGGACGCGATCGAGCAGGTGAACTCGCCGTTGTGCTCGATGTTGCGCAGCGAGTCCTTGTAGCCGCCTGAGGAGAACATCACCATCGGCGGCCGGTCGCTGATGGCGTTGAAGAAGCTGTAGGGAGCGAGGTTGGGCACACCATCCGGGCCCAGGGTGGCGATCCAGCCGATCGGGCGGGGCACGGCCAGCGCCTTGAACGGGTCGAACTTCAGGCCCGGCGCGCGGCCGGTGGTTTCGTAGTGCATGGTGCGGTTTGCCGTGGTCAGGGATGACGGGCCTTGCAGTATCACGGCGCGGTCATTGTCCGGGCGGGCTGCCGGACAATGACCGCCAGATGACCACGCGCCCGGACCCGCATCACCGCCTGCAGCAAGCCAAGCCCGGCGGGCCGGGTTTGCGCCTGCCCACTGGCGAGCTTGACCGCCGGATGCGTGCGCTGGCCGTGAGCTCGACGCAGCGCTTTGTCGACCTGCCGCAAGTGCCCACCGTGGCCGAGTGGGGTCGGGCAGCGTCGGGCAGCGGTGGTGGCAGTGTGAACGGCGGCGGCGACGGTGCGGCCCATGCTGGCCTGCAGCACTTCAAGCTCAGTTCATGGAACGCGCTGGCCGTGCCTGCCCGCACGCCGCCCGAGGTGATCCTGCGGTTGAACCAGGCCGCCAACGAGGCGCTGGCCCAGCCGGTGGTGCGGGGTCAGTTGCGTGCGCTGGGCGTGCGTGCCCAGGGCGGCACTCCCGAGCGGCTGCGGCAGTGGCTGGCGGCAGAGGTCCTGCTCGGTGCCGAGCGGGTTCGTGCGGCCAGAATCGAGCCGCAATGAACTTCAAGCAGCTCGAATACTTTGTGCATGTGGCCGAGCTGGGCAGCTTCAGCAAGGCCGCACTGGTGCTGGACATCGCCCAGCCGGCGCTCAGTCGCCAGGTCAGGGCACTGGAGGTCGGATTGCGCGAGACATTGCTGCTGCGCAACGGCCGCGGCGTGGTGCTGACCGATGCCGGCCAGCGGCTGTACGAGCACGGTGTCAACATCCTGCAGGCGCTGGCGCAGGCCCAGGACGACATGGGTGCCAACCGCGACGCCCCGGTCGGCCGTATCACCATCGGCCTGCCGCCGTCGGTGGGCCGCCAGCTGACGCTGCCGCTGATCGACGGCTTCCAGCGCCGCCTGCCCACCGCGCGGCTGGCCATCGTCGAGGGCCTGTCCAGCCACATCAGTGAGTGGATCAGCACCGGGCGTGTGGATCTGGGCCTGCTCTACAACCCCGAGGCCCAGCCGGCGCTGGAGATCACCCCGGTGATCGAAGAGGCGCTGTGCCTGGTGTCACCCGGCTTGGCGGACCCGGGCGCCGCGGCCGTGATGCCGCTGCGCGAGTTGCCTGCATGGCCCTTGATCGTGCCCGAGCGTGGCCACGCGATCCGCAAGCTGATCGAGACCCAGGCGGTGCTGGCGGGCATCAAGCTCAGCATCGCCTGGGAGGTGTCCAGCATCTCGGCCATCGTCGACCTGGTTTGCGCCGGTTACGGTCACGCCGTGTTGCATGCCAGTGCGGTGGCGGCGTCGGGCCGCGCCGACTTGCTGCGGGTGCGGCCCTTGGTCGAGCCGCGACTCAACAGCATGTTGTGCCTGGCCGTATCGGCCCACAAACGGCCCAGCCCGCTGATGCGCCAGGCCACCCGGCTGTTGACCGAGCTGGTGCGCAGCCTGCCGCAGGGCACGGCGGCGCAGTCGCAACCCGGCTGACGTGCCCGCCGGCCAGGCGCGGCGTGTGCGCTGCCCGGCGGCGAGCGGGCTACAGACCATGCTGAATTGATCTAGCTGCTATTTGCAGCCCTGCCTGGATTGAACAGGTTGACGGCGACAGAATCCGAACATTGCCACACCCCAAGGGGGCCAGCGCGTGATCGTTTCGACGTCCAACCCGGCGCAAGCCGAGCAGGGGCAACCATGAGACCGCACCTCAACGGCATTTCGTCGATGGCTACCCGTGGCTTTTTGACCGATCTGTCGCTGCTGTACCAGCAACAACACGGTGTGGCGGTGCAGATCGAGGCGACCGGTGGGGTCGATGCGTGCAAGCGGGTGCTGGCCGGTGAAGTGTTCGATCTCGTGGTGCTGGCGTCCGACGCCATCGAGCGCCTGATCGCTGCCGGCCAGGTGGTGCCCGGCAGCCGGGTAGACCTGGTGCAGTCGAGCGTGGCGGTTGCCGTGCGGGCCGGCGCTGCGCTGCCCGACATCGGCACCGAGACAGCGCTGCGTTGTGCCGTACTGGCCGCCGGCAGCATCGGCACCTCGACGGGGCCGAGCGGCGTGCAGTTGGCACAGTTGTTCGAGCGCTGGGGCATTGGCGAACAGATCCAGGCACGCACCGTGGTGGCGGCGCCGGGTGTGCCGGTGGGCGCACTGGTGGCACGGGGATCGGTGGCGCTGGGTTTCCAGCAACTCAGCGAACTGATCCACCTGGACGGCATCCACATCGTCGGACCGCTGCCGGCCGCCGTCCAGATCACGACCACGTTTTCAGCCGGCCTGTGCCGCGGCTCGACCCAGCCGCAGGCGGTGATGGTGCTGCTGGGCTTTCTGGCGTCTCCGCAGGCCAGCGAGTCCAAGTTGCGCCACGGCATGGTGCCCGCCTGAAGTACGCCCGAGACGCGCGGACTCACGCAGGATTGGCGCGCGCCAGCCCTGGCCGAACCCAAGGAAACCTCCCCCAATGATCATCGATTGCCACGGCCACTACACCACCGCGCCCAAGGCGCTGGAGACCTGGCGCAACCGGCAGATCGCCGGCATCCAGGACGCCGCGCTGATGCCCAAGGCCAGTGATTTGCAGATCAGCGACGACGAGTTGCGCGAGACGATTGAGCGCAACCAGCTGCGCCTGATGAAAGAGCGCGGCAGCGACCTGACGATCTTCAGCCCGCGGGCCAGCTTCATGGCCCACCACATCGGTGACTTCCAGGTCTCAAGTACCTGGGCGGCGATCTGCAACGAGCTGTGTTTCCGGGTCGTGCAACTGTTCCCTGACCATTTCATCCCCGCCGCGATGCTGCCGCAGTCCCCCGGCGTGGACCCGGCCACCAGCATCCCCGAGCTGGTCAGGTGCGTCGAGCAGTTGGGCAATGTCGGCATCAACCTGAACCCGGACCCGTCGGGTGGCCACTGGACCAGCCCGCCGCTGTCCGACCGCGCCTGGTATCCGATCTACGAGAAGATGGTCGAGTACGACATCCCGGCCATGATCCATGTCAGCACCAGCTGCAACGCCTGCTTTCACACCACCGGCGCGCACTACCTCAACGCTGACACCACGGCCTTCATGCAGTGTTTGACGTCCGACCTGTTCACCGACTTTCCGACCCTGCGCTTCATCATCCCGCACGGTGGCGGCGCGGTGCCCTACCACTGGGGGCGCTTTCGTGGCCTGGCACAAGAGTTGAAAAAGCCGCTGCTGAAAGACCACTTGCTCAAAAACATCTTCTTCGACACTTGCGTCTACCACCAGCCCGGTATCGACCTGCTGACCACCGTGATCCCGGTCGAGAACATCCTGTTTGCCAGCGAGATGATCGGCGCGGTGCGTGGCATAGACCCCGAGACCGGGCACTGCTTCGACGACACCAAGCGCTACATCGAGGCCTCGACCATCGTCGTCGGCGACGACCGCCACCAGGTCTACGAGGGCAACGCGCGCCGTGTCTTCCCGCGGCTGGATGCTGCGCTCATTGCCAAAGGACTGTGACCATGAACCTGCCCCTGAACCAGCTCGGCGTCGTCAAGCGCAACATCGTGCGCGCCGACCGCGCGGCGGTCGAGAAGCTGTCGCGCTTCGGCGTGGCCACGATCCATGAGGCGATGGGCCGGGTCGGCCTGATGAAGCCCTACATGCGGCCGATCTACACCGGCGCGCATGTCTGCGGCCCGGCGGTGACGGTGCTGCTGCAGCCGGGCGACAACTGGATGATGCATGTGGCGGCCGAGCAGATCCAGACCGGCGACGTGGTGGTGGCGGCCTGCACTTCTGAGAACGCAGACGGCTTTTTTGGCGACCTGCTGGCCACCAGCTTCCGTGCCCAGGGCGCGCTGGGTCTGGTCATCGACGGCGGTGTTCGCGATGTGAAAGACCTGACCGAGATGGACTTTCCGGTATTCAGCCGCGCGGTGCATGCCAAGGGCACGATCAAGGCCACGCTGGGCTCGGTCAACATCCCCGTGGTCTGTGCCGGCGCGGTGGTCAACCCGGGTGACGTGGTGATTGCCGACGCCGACGGCGTGGTCGTGGTGCCGGCCGCCATCGCCCGGCAGGTGGCCGATGCGGCCGAGGCGCGTGAGGCCTTCGAGGGCGAAAAACGCGCCAAGCTGGCGGCAGGCGTGCTGGGCCTGGACATGTACAAGATGCGCGAGCCGCTGGAAAAAGCCGGCCTGAAGTACATCGATTGAGGCAGCTTGGCCCCGCCCGGAAACAAGGATTGAACCTGTGACTTCAGCAACCGATTTTGTTAAAACCCCAGGCTGGATGGACTGGTACGCCGGCCCGTCCAATCCGAAGTTTCAGGTGCCGGCCGGCAGTGTGGATGCCCATTGCCATGTGTTTGGCCCCGGCCATGAGTTTGCCTTTGCGCCCGAGCGCAAGTACACGCCTTGCGACGCGTCCAAAGCGCAACTTTTTGCGCTGCGCGACCACCTGGGTTTTGCCCGCAACGTGGTGGTGCAGGCCACCTGCCACGGTGCGGACAACCGGGCAATGGTCGATGCGCTGCTGCACAGCAAGGGCAGGGCGCGGGGTGTGGCCACTGTCAAGCGCAGCATCTCGGACCCTGAACTGCAGGTCTTGCACGCCGCCGGTGTGCGCGGTGTTCGCTTCAACTTCGTCAAGCGCCTGGTCGACTTCACGCCCAAGGACGAGTTGCTGGAGATCGCCCAGCGCATCCACAAGCTGGGCTGGCATGTGGTGATCTATTTCGAGGCGGTGGACCTGCCCGAGCTGTGGGATTTTTTCACCGCACTGCCGACCACGGTGGTGGTGGACCACATGGGCCGTCCGGACGTCAGCTTGGCCGTGGACGGCCCGCAATTTGCGCTGTTCGAGCGCTTCATGCGCGAGCATGAGAATGTCTGGAGCAAGGTCAGCTGCCCCGAGCGGCTGTCGGTGTCCGGCCCCAAGGCGCTGGACGGCGAGCAACACGCCTACCCCGATGTAATCCCGTTTGCCCGGCGCATCGTCGAGCAGTTTCCCGACCGGGTGTTGTGGGGCACCGACTGGCCGCACCCTAACCTGTTGGACCACATGCCCGACGACGGCTTGCTGGTGGACTTCATCCCCCACATCGCGGTCACGCCAGCGTTGCAACAAAAGCTGCTGGTCGACAACCCCATGCGGCTGTACTGGCCCGAAACATCGAAAGGCTGACCATGGCACTCGACAAACCCTACCTGGACGTGCCTGGCACGACCATTTTTGATGCCGAGCAATCGCGCAAGGGCTACCACCTGAACCAGTTCTGCATGTCGCTGATGAAGGCGGCCAACCGCGAACG
>Ga0105048_10005241_pt1 | contig 20991 bp, 21 predicted proteins | sample MAT05_FD_78382 | JGI IMG/M metagenome (GOLD analysis project Ga0105048, IMG submission 78382) | Freshwater microbial communities from Lake Fryxell liftoff mats and glacier meltwater in Antarctica - MAT-05 | ecosystem: Environmental > Aquatic > Freshwater > Ice > Liftoff microbial mat | place...
AAGATCCGGGCAGGACCCAAGGATCGGTTCGATCAGGTCGCCATATTCGGTGTCGACGATCAATACTTTCGCCCCTGAATGCTGAAGGATGTACGCGACATCGCTGCCGCTCAGGCGGGTATTGATGGCGACCAAGGTTCCTCCCGAAAGCGGCACTCCGTGGTGGGCCTCCAGCATCTGCGGGATGTTCGGAAGGAGTACGGCAACTCGGTCACCCGTGCTGACGCCGATTCCACGCAAAGACGACGCCAAACGATGCACTCGCTCATTCAGTTCCGTGTAGGTGTAGCTTCGATTGCCGTAAATGACCGCCGTCCTGGAGCGGAAGATAAACGCGCTGCGTTGGAGAAAGCGGAGCGGCGTGAGATAGGATCGGTACACGTCGGGTGGATACATTTCAACTCCCGCAGAATCACTTTAGTACGCCTCAATGCCAGACCACTCTCCAGAATTTGATCAGGAACGTATCATATCGGGTATCAGGGACGACGGCTCAGGTTTTCCATTGATCAGAGGAGATCGCAGATGCGAGCCAAACTCATTTCATTGTCTGAAGCAATCGGTGAGGTCGGGAACGGCACACGCATCGCTCTCGGTGGCAACACGATCCATCGGGGTCCAAGCGCAGCGGTCCATGAACTCATTCGCCAGGGAAAGTCGGATCTTGAACTGGTGAAAACGGCCGGTGCATACGACATCGATCTCCTGATTGGAGCAGGGTGCGCTTCCAGCGTCTCGGCAGGGTTTATCGGATTCGAAACGCTTTATGGCATGGCGCCGAGTTATCGTCGCCAGATCGAGCGGGGCGTCGTTCAATCCAAAGAGCATGCCTGTTACACCGTCATCGCCGGACTTCGCGCCGCGATCCAGGGAGTTCCGTTCATGCCGATCGCGGGCATGTTCGGCTCGGATCTCCTTGATGCGCGCGGATTCAAAACTATTCAGGACCCGTATTCAGGCGATTCGGTCGTTGCTATCCCGGCACTGATTCCTGATTTCGCGATCATCCACGTACAGGAAGCAGATTTCGCGGGAAATGCACGAATTGTCGGCACTCGATTCGAGGATGTTCTGATGGCGCAGGCTGCAAAGCGGGTGATTGTAACCGCTGAGCGCATCATTGACGGAGTCTCGTTCGAAGAGCACCCCGAGATCGTGGCCATTCCCGGCTTCATGGTCGAAATGGTTGTTGAGGCTCGCAATGGCGCCTGGCCATGCAGTTGTGCCGGCGAGTACGACTACGACTCAGCTTTTCTCGGTGAGTACGTCGCCGCCAGCAAAGATGAGGCAAAACTTCATGAGTTCATCCACGAGCGCATCCTGGCGCGGGAACTAAGTGTCGTATGAGCGTCAATGCCGCGGTTGGAACTCGAGAATTGATGGCGGTTTCGCTCGCCCGACTCCTTCGCAATGGCGAAACAGTCTTTCACGGGGTTGCATCGCCCCTGCCCATGGTCGCGATTTTGCTCGCAAAAGCGATGCATGCTCCCGATCTTGTTTACCTCAATATCACCGGAAGTATCGATCCGAAACCATCGCACCTGCCTACCTCCACCGTCGATCCGCGCTTACTCGAGGGCACCCGCGGAATGGTCACCCTGACCGAGCTCTTTGATCTAGCCGCTCGTGAGCGACTCGACACCGCCTTTCTTAGTGGCGTCCAGATTGATGGCGCCGGGCGAATCAACATGAGCGTCATTGGTGAATTTGCTCACCCCAAAGTCCGACTCCCAGGTGGCGCCGGCAGCGCCGCGCTGATGCCGCGTGCCAGGCGGACCATCATTTGGCGCACCAAACACGATTCCCGGGTCTTTGTGGACAAACTCGACTTTGTGACCGCCGAAGGCAACGTCGATCGCGTTGTGACACCGCTTTGTATCTTCATTCGACGTGAAGGCAGACTCCAGGTCGAATCGATGCATCCCGGGGTTACTCCAGAGCAACTGCGAACTGCAACCGGGTTTGCCGTATCGGTCGACGAGTCGACTCCGCAAACGGCTCCACCCAGGGAGCGTGAACTCGAGCTGCTGGCTCGAATTGATCCCGATGGCGTGAGCTTTAGCGAATTCTGATTCTTCTCCCCCAAATTCGCGTTCATCGTTCAGAAAATAGAAGGGTAACGACAGTGCTTCAGGATTTGCGAGAACAGATTGTTTCGGCCGGGATGGAGGCGCTACGCCGCGGAATTGTCCACGGCACCGCTGGAAATTTCAGTCTCCGTGATCACGCCAGTGGTCTGATTGCTATTTCTCCAAGCGGAATGCCGTACCCGACGGTAACCTCGGACGACATCGTGATCGTGGATCCTGATGCCAACGTGGTCGAAGGGAATCGAAAACCGAGTTCCGAAACTCCGATGCACACGATGATCATGAAGGCCTTTCCCCACATAAGTGCGATCGTTCATACACACTCTCACTACTCGACCGTGGTTGGAACGATTCGTGAATACCTTCCACCGATTCTGACAGAGGTCTGCTGCGTCGTTGGGGAACGCGTTCCAGTGAGCCGCTACGGACTGACTGGGTTGCCAGATATTGGGCACAGTGTGATCGAGTCGATGGATCGTGATACCAGGGCCGTTCTGATGAAAAATCACGGACTGATCGCCTTTGGGCAAACGATCGACGAAGCCATGCTGATCTCAGAAATCGTCGAGGAATCGGCCAGGGTCTATATCAACGCTCTGGCGGCGAATGGCGGACGTGAACCCGCACTGGTGCCGGTTGAACTGATTCCAGGCATGCGCAAGCACTTCTTCGCATCTTACGGCCAACCAAAGTAATCGACCCTGCCTCGCACCTGAACCTCGTATCCGATCACGGCCGTTCGAGCGTAAACTCCACAGCCCCCAACTGCAGCATGAACTCCGTATTCGGGGCCAGGCTGATAGTTCCTACAGGATTAAAAAATTCATCTAACGAATGTGCTTTCGTCAAATCCACGGCGAAAGGTCGAGAAAACTGGATCCTCGCCTGAGTAAACCTGCAGAATTCAAGGTCGACAATGCTGGAATTGTGAATTGAACGTGAAAAAAGAGGGCTACTACCCGTTGCCTTTGGCGCTTTCGACCGGTACCATGGTCATGGAAAAGAAAGGCTCGTCGAGAGCGGCTGTGCTCGAAACGATCGACCTGACAACTGCGAACCCGCAGTTCCCTATCGATGTATGAAAGGAATCCCGACGATCATGCATACACTGCCCAAGGAGTTAGAAGCCTCGCCGAGTCCGAGCAAGTTTATCGCCGAGGCCCTCGTTGGGCGCCATGGTCCCCGTCAAATTGCCGCGCGCGCTGATGCCATTGGCCTGCCAAAGCAACTGACAAATGTGATCGTCGTTGCCTGCACCGCGACTGCGACCGATAGTGCATTTCCTCGAAGCAGGACCCATGCTGTCGCCAGTTAGCTGATCATCTCTCTTCAACTGTCGGTCTGAGATCTGATCCAGTTGAGCGCTCTTGAGTGGATGATTCTCCCTTCGGACTCATGATTCGTTGACGTTTTCCGTACAGAGGTGCTATAAACGGGCAGTATTGCCGTGGTCGAACGCGGAGGCATGGCGTGTGCTCATTAGTACGCAGTGCACTTCTGGTTCTGACCGGTTTCAACCGAGGAGTACCAACAACGTGATCAAGCTTCGCCTTCGGCGGATGGGTGCGAAGAAGCGCCCAAGTTATCGGATCGTGGCAGCGGATTCTCGCTCACCTCGTGATGGCCGGATCATCGAGTCCCTGGGACACTACGATCCGCTGACCCAACCTGCGACCATCAAGGTGAATGATGATCGCGTTCGTTATTGGTTGAGCGTTGGTGCTCAGCCGAGCGATACCGTGCGCGATCTTCTACGCCGCCAGGGTCTGGTTGCCGACGATCCGTCCCGCGCGGGCGGTAAGGCACCAGCAGCCTAATCCGGTCTCCTGTTCAGGAAATCGGTCGGGATGAGGGGCGGCCCCTGCTGGGCGCCCCTCGTTTGTGTTAACAGATTTCCCCCTCTTCCCCGTGTCGATTCAACCGGGCTGAATGGGACCCGCGGGAGAGCGTCCAGACGCTACGACTATGGAGCACGGTATGACTGAAATTTCGCCGGCTGAGGAACTGTCGAATCTGGTGCGCTATATGGCCACGAACTTGATTGGTTCCGATGAAAATGTCGAAGTTGTCGCCGAGCAGCGCGGCGCTGTCGTCCAGATCAACTTGCGTGTTCCCGAGGGTGAAATGGGTAAGGTTATTGGTAAAGAGGGCAGAATTGCCCGTGCCATGCGCACCATTGTCACTATTTCAAGTGCTCGATTCAATCTCCATGCGCGGCTTGAAATTGACGGATAAATCTGCTCCCGCACCAGTCACATCGGCGAAAACCGCCCGCAAGCGTCCTGCTCGACCGTCGCAGCAGGTTCCTCCTGCTGGTGCGCCCGCTGCTGAGTCGGCAGGAGAAGCCAAACCGGCCGAACCTCGTTTGCACAAGGGACGAACATGGACGGAGCGCCCTGTCCACGCTTCTCCACAGTCGCGCCCGCTTGGTGAAACCGAAGGGCCCGAACCAGATGCACCGCTGGGCGACGTTCGGCTCGCCATTGGCAGCATCGGAGGCGCCCACGGAGTCGATGGGGAACTCCGCATGCGACTTTCGACCGATGATCCAAACCACTTGCGCAGAATCAAACATGTTTACGTTGGCGATGAAACGGCGACTCGCCAACTTATCTCTATTCGCTTTCACCAGGGAATCGCGTTGATTCAACTCGGTGGAGTGAAAAACTCGGAACAGGCCCGGGAACTGACGGGCATGACAGTCAGAATTTCAGGTCGAGACGCCCGACCTTTGGCTAAAAACGAGTATTACTACTATCAGGTAATCGGGATCATCGCAAAGGACGAGGCGGGAGAAGTCATCGGCACTGTTTCCGATATACTCGAAACCGGAGCGAACGATGTATTCGTCATCACTCCTGCGGACGGCGGAAAAGAATTGCTCTTTCCGAGTATCCCAGACGTCGTCGTCGATCTCGACCCCGCAGCTCGCACGATGACGCTTCGCCCGCAGCGCTTCTGGGATGCGGAAGGCGACCCGATCAAACCGGAAGAATAGCGATCAGCCCGGCGATCAACGCCGCGGCTCGTTTTCCGATCTCGGCCACCGGAAAATCGGTAAACCCATCAAGATCGCTTGCCTGCAGATACTCATTGTTCGAAATGTCCTTGATCGTCAGAAATCGCGTGCCGTGCAGCGCGCAAATTTGCGCGATTGCCGCCGCTTCCATGTCTTCACATAGCGATTGATGACGTCCGTGGAGCACATCCAGTCGCTCGGTGGCCTGTGTCCAAATATCGGCCGAAGCAACGACACCGGAGTGTATGACCGGGTCTCGACGGTCGACTGATCTCGGCCAGAAAAGGTCCGCCGGCCAGGATTCGACGAGCGCCGTTTCCGCAGCTTGCTTCGCGAGCTTGACCAGTTCGGGGTCGGACGCAAGTTCGGCCGCGTCCATTCGTTCTCCCGCAACGAAGTAGCCAAACCCCGCGTACCGCTCACTGCCGTCCTTGAGGACCTGCATCGCGCTGTGGTGAACCACTCGTTCACCGATCACGACATCACCCGGCATGATCTCTCGCCGGTGGGCACCCGAGCAACCGTAATTCAGAAGAATCTCGGGTGAGTACTCGGCAATGAGCCGTTCGGTCGCGGCGGCGGCATTGATCAGCCCCATCGCTGATCGAAGCGCGATTACCTCGTGTCCCGCGATCCTCAGGTGGTGAAAACTCCAGTTGTCGCGGGCCGTCGTTTCGATCGGAGGAAAGGCGGCGAGTGTGTGAACCATTTCAGCCTCCATCGCCACCACCAGACCGATTGGCCGACTACCGGTTGAACTCATGATAGGCACTCCTCGATCAGCGCAGTAGTGATAGTGTCACGCTGATACACAAGACTCCGAGAACGACGAATGAGAGCATTCCATATCGGCGGTCGCCAGCGCGCATGAATCCAATTGCGACCACGACCACGGTAAGGAGGGGCGTTGCCATGAACGTGAGGATCGCCAGATCGATAATCGCGGCAGGTTTGCCATCAAAGAGCGTTGGCAGGATATCGGCGAACGGATCAACTTGGGTGTTCAGCGCTTCTCTTTTGATCAGGCTGACGACGAGCCCGAGCAGTAGGATCCCTGCGCCGGTGCGGAACCCCCACGTGAGCACGCGGATGGCAGCCCGGTAAACCGGCACGATGGCTTCATTGCTGGCAGGAGATGCTCCATGTTGCTGGTTCATTTTTGCCCCGGCAGCGTGATATTGGCCGCCTTGAGCAGCAGCGAAATTCCCAGATAGAGAAGGATGATCGTGAAAAAGAGAACCAGATTTCGCGCCTTCACCCGGCGGGTCAATCGAGATCCCGCCTGCGAACCCAGGAAGATACCGATCATAGCCGGCACAACCACCGTTGGATCGATCTTCTCGCGTGAGTAATAGACGAACGCAGTGGCAACAGCGGTGATACCGACCATGAACGAGCTGGTTCCCGCCGCAGCTTTGACTGGTATTCGCATGAGCAGATTCATGGCCGGCACCTGGATGACCCCGCCTCCGACTCCAAGCATGCCGGAGAGCATGCCGGCAAAACCGCTGACTCCGAGTCCAGCGCGAACCTGTTGCGGGACGTAAGTGATCTCCCGCTTTGATGCGGGGTCGATGTACGACGCCTTGAGATTCCACTCGTCGTCAACTTCGCTCAATTCCTGGGCGGTCGCTGCCGTTCGTTTCAGCAGCATCGAAGTCGCAGCATAGAGAAGCACGAGCCCAAAGATCACATTGAGTGCTCGTTCGGGCGCCCACACGCCGACGATTGCTCCAATTGTTGCGCCGGTTGCCATGGTGACCTGAAGAAGCATCGCGAGCCGCAGATTTGTGAAACGGCTTTGCAAATGAATTGATGAGCCGACAACGGAGTTGGTGACAACCGCAATCGCGCTGGCTCCAATTGCAATTTTCTGGTCGATCCCAAAAAAGAGGGTGAAAATCGGAACCAGAAATACGCCGCCCCCCAGACCGAGCATCGATCCGACAATTGCAGCAGCTGCCGAAACAACTCCAAGCTCAATAAATCTGGTGATATCCAACCGCGTTGCCCTCCACCTTTGCCCTTCCCGTGGGCCGCTGCCTTATAGCACCTCGGCAAGATGAGCGCCAATAGCGGGTTCAGTGATTCAGTTGCACAAGGCCGGGTGTGTGTTCTACTTCAACCCGAGCAGTGCGTATTTCATCGCCATTGGACTTGTCTTGAGTCGGACCAGAAGGGTGTTGAGTTGGCTGAACATGTTCGGTGGGGAATCATCGGTGCAGGCGCGATTGCGCAGACATTTGCGGCCGGTGTCGCTGCATCGAAAACAGGTGAACTCATCGCGGTTGGAAGCCGGGAACAGGGTTCGGCCGATGCATTCGGCGCCCGATTCGATATTCCACGGCGGTACGGCAGGTACGAGCACATTCTGGCTGATCAGGACGTCGATGCCGTTTACATCTCAACACCGCACACGTTCCACGCGGAATGGGCGATTCGGGCCGCTAACGCCGGCAAACACCTGCTCGTTGAAAAGCCACTTGGAATAAACCACGCCGAGGCGATGGCAGTGGTCGAAGCCGCGCGCCAAAACGACGTCTTCCTGATGGAAGGCTTCATGTATCGGTGCCATCCGCAAACTGCGAGGTTGGTCGGACTCGTTAAAGGTGGTGTGATTGGCAAAGTGCGAGTCATCGAGGCGTCATTCGCTTTCCGAGCTGATGTCAAACCTGAACATCGCCTGGCGAACCAGGAATTGGCAGGCGGAGGAATACTCGATGTCGGCGGCTATCCCATCTCAGTTGCCCGCTTGATTGCCGGTGCCGCACTTGGGCGGGACTTCGTTGATCCGATCGAGGTCCATGGTGCCGGACATCTCGGTGAAACCAGCCGGGTCGACGAATGGGCGGTCGCAACACTGAAGTTCTCCGGAGACATCGTCGCTCAGGTGATGACAGGTACTCGTATTCCCGCAGCGAATGACGTCCGGATTTTTGGTGATGAGGGATGGATTGTCGTCCCTGCACCCTGGACCCTACGCGGCAGCAATCCGGTCAGTTCGATCTTCGTCCATCGATCCGATGAGAGCGAACCGCGAGAAGTTGTGGTCGATGCAGGTGCCGGCCCGTGGGCGATCGAGGCGGACACCGTCGCATTGTTTATGGAGGCGCGACAGGCAGCGTCTCCGGCAATGAGCTGGGACGACACGCTTGGTAATGTGCAGACCCAGGATCGCTGGCGCGAAGCGATTGGCCTTCTTTACGATTCTGAGCGTCCCGAATCCCCGGTCAAGCGACTGCCAGCCCGAAAATCGAACTCGAGCAGCCAGACAATGATTTTCGGTTCGATCGACGGGGTGCCCAAGTCCATCTCCCGGCTCGTGTTGGGTGTCGACAATCAAAAGACGATGCCACACGCCGCCGTCATGTTCGATGATTTCATGGAACGAGGCGGAAACACCTTCGATACCGCGTTCATTTACGGGAGTGGTCAGTGCGAACGGCTCTTTGGCCGGTGGGTTGAAGATCGGGCAGTACGCGATCAGATTGTGATCATTGGCAAGGGTGCACATACGCCGAACTGCACCCCTGAAGCGATCGGAACGCAGCTCTCACAAAGCCTTGAACGTCTTCGCACTAACTTTGTCGACATCTACATGATGCACAGGGATAACCCTGATGTGCCGGTCGGTGAATTTATAGCGGCAATGAATGAGCAGAAGCAATCCGGCAAAACTCGCATCTTTGGTGTCTCGAACTGGACGATCGAGCGAGTCAATGCGGCCGATGAATACGCCCGGCAACACGGGCTCGACGGTATTTCGGTGATCAGCAATAACTTCAGTCTGGCGCGGATGGTTGCACCGCCATGGGCCGGGTGCATCTCTTCGGCCGATACACCCTGGCGAGAATGGTTGACCCGAACGCAGACACCGCTGTTGCCGTGGTCCAGTCAGGCGCGAGGATTCTTTACCGGTCGCGCGATACCGTCGGATCTCTCGGATGCTGAGCTCGTTCGATGCTGGTATAGCGAGGACAACTTCCAGCGACTAGAACGAGTTCAACAACTCGCGAAGGAACGGGGAGTGCAGCCGATCGCAATCGCATTGGCCTGGGTACTCGACCAACCATTCCCGACCTTCCCGCTTATCGGTCCGCGAACGCTCTCTGAAACAAGAACATCGCTGCCCGCGCTCGGCGTCGCGCTCACTCGGGACGAAGTCGCCTGGTTGAATCTTGACTCGTAACGTTTTGGCAAGAAACCGATCCCGACGGTAACTATCGTTCGGGATCGGTTTCTTGAAATACGCGACAACACAGGCACAATGGCATCAGGGAACGAGCAAATCGTTGCAATTTATTACCAAACGTTGCATCAATTTGATCGAAAATGTCTGGTACTCAGTCAATAATGGGCTCTATCCGCGCCGAATGTCTCGGGCGATCTTTTCCGCGGCGACCACGATCGGAAAGTGCAGATTGCAACGGGGTCCAGTCGGAAAGATCGACGCATCGACCACGCGCAGGGATTGGACCCCGTGCACCCGTCCCTGATGGTCGACGACTGCGGTTGGATCGATTTCTGGTCCCATTTTGCACGTGCTGGATGGATGGAATGTCGTCCCGACACTTGAGTGCGCATAACGCCGGAGCTCAGTTCTACTCGTCCAACTCGCCGTCTGTCTATCAACATTCGTAACGACGGCGCCAAGTGGGGCAGTGTCGACCAGTCGACGCGCAAGTTCCAGTCCGTCGCACATCGCTTCAAGATCGCGCGGTTCTGAAAAATAACGATGATCGATCAGGAGTTCCGCCTCAGAGTCGCGTGATGACAATTTCACGGTCCCCACTGACCGGGCATCCTGCAGTGAGATTGACAACCAAAGGGTCCAGCCAATCTCTGGGTCGTCCAGCGATTGTCCTTGATAGATGTGAAAGTCGACTTCGTCTTCTGCCTGCTCACTTCGTCCTTTGATGATAATGGGCATGAAGGTGCGCCCTGCCGGCGTGTGCGTCTCCGCGATCTTCACATTGCCAAAGCCGACCATCGGATGATCTCGTAAATTCTGCCCGACACCAGGAAGATCCCGAACCACGGGAATGCCCAGTCGATTGAGGTGCGAAACCGGACCTATTCCAGACCTCATCAGAATGGCAGGTGAACCGTACGCACCGGCGGAGAGGATCACTTCGTTGGCGGCCAAAAAATCTCCATCGGCCAGTTGTACACCGGTTGCGCGACCTTCTTGTGTCGTTACCACATCCACCAGACGATTTGACAGAATCGTGAGATTCTCCCGGTCTCGAACCGGAGCGAGATAGGTCAGCGCTCCATTCATGCGAGAACCATCCTTAACGTTCTTGGGAGTCGGACCAATGCCAGGGCGCTGTGCAGTCTCCCCGTTGAGGTCATCGACGAATGGAATACCGAGTCGCATGGCGGATTCGATCAACAGTTGGTCGATAGGCGTCAGCGCGGCCTCTGAAACACGGTGAACGGGCACGGGACCGCCCAATCCGTGCAGATCGCCTCCAAGTGGATCGGACTCTGCACCCAGGAACAATTCGTGGAGTTCGGCAAAAGTCCAGCCTGGATTTCCAGCTGCGGCCCAGGAGTCGTAATCAGCCGCGGAACCTCGCAACCAGATGCATCCATTGATCGTTGAAGTGCCACCGACAACCCGACCTCGCGGAAGTCCCAGTTCGGCGGCCTCCTCTCGGGGTACGTGACGGAATCCCCAGGGATGTGATTCTGTAGGGATGGTCGATGAATCAAGGAGCTCCTGCGGCCAATCCGCCGGATAACCGCCATAGTCAGGACCTGCCTCAATCAAAAGCACCCTTCGATTTGGTTCTTCCGAAAGTCGCGAGGCAAGCACGCATCCGGCCGGACCGCTCCCGACGATGATGATATCGAACGTCGTAGAATCCGACATGACAACCCCCCTTGACCAGTTGAACCGAACGATGAGAGGACGAGGTCAGAACAAGCGAACGCTGGATTACGTGATCACTCCCGTTCGAACCGCCAACGCAACGGCTGCGGCCCGCGAATGCACGCCCAGTTTGCCCAGGATGTTGGCCACATGGGTCCCGGCCGTCCGAGGACTGATAAAGAGTGCCCTGCCAATTTCGTCGTTACTTCGACCGTCGACCAGAAGACGCAGCACCTCGATCTCCCGAGGGGAGAGTCCAGATTCAGCTATCGCCCTGCTCTCGACACGTTCAGTGGCCGGGCGTTTCATGGCAACGGAGAGCGCGAGTAAAACCGCGTCATCCAAACGAAAGGCGCGGCCGTGAATTCGTTCGGCTTCGTAGTGTTGCTCAGTCAGAAGATCTCTTGCCTTTGCTGCCAATTCATCTTCGTTGAACTTCTGAAGCCATGTAACCCGGTGTCCGATGATTTCGCGATTGCGAGCAACGAAGCTGGTCAATCTGGCCGCAATTTCCGGTTGACCAGACTCCAGACTGTACTTGGCCACGGCCAGGATTCCTTCGAGCACACCGTAAACGTCACCGTGTTGGTGAAACTCGGAGAGCCCCTGCTGATAGAGCGCGAGCGCGCGGGCCGAGTCACCCCGTAATTCCACGGCCTGTGCCGTCACACCAAGTACCCAGGCGTGTGGCCATCGAAACCCGTGTTCATGATGATAGGCGAGCGACTGGCGCAGGTACGCTTCCGAGTTCTCTGCATCGCCATCCACCAGCGCTGCCAAAGCCAGAAGCGAAACCGGAACCGCTTGCCACAAGGTGACTCCAAACCGGGGCGTCAGCGCGGCTGCCTCTTCCGCCAGGGCAAGAAGTTGGGAACGATCTCGTCGCTGCTCAGCGATCAGTCCAAGGAACCAGAGCGAGGAGACGACATTGGCGTCGTCTTCGAGGCTCCTCCATGACGCCAGTGCCTCTCGCTGGAACGTCTCAGCAGATTCGATTTCACCGACGAACCAGGCGTTCACACCCAGAGCGCTCAGTGCAGTCGAGCGTTCACTGGTCGGAGTATCGGACGAATGCGAAAGCGCGCGCGTCAGCCATCGTATCTCCTCTAGCAGATAGCCGCGAACATCCCAGAATCGGACCATCGAACCCGCGAGTCTGAGTCCGAGTTTGGCCCGCGGAGAATCGATCGGTTCGTCCTGCAACAACCACGTCAGAGCCGACCGCACATTATCAAGATCGTAACCGATGCGCGCGACCTGTTCGGACTCGTGTGGACCGTAGTTGGCCCTGGCCGCTTCAATCACGAACTCAGTGAAATACGCCGCATGGGTGTCTCTGATATCGTCAATCTCACCGAGTTCCTTCAGTCGATCCTGGCCGAACTCCCGAATGGTCTCCAACATGCGGAACCGTGGGGCGCTGCCAACGCTCGCTTCCTGCAGAACCAGTGAGTGATCGACAAGTGATGAAACAAGATCGAACAAGTCGGTGGAATTCATCGATTCCGACTGTTGAACGATCGCTTCTATCGCCTCGAATGTGGCTCCACCAGAAAAGATTGCGATCCTGCGAAATAGCGTCTGTTCCTCGGAGCGCAACAAGTCATAACTCCAGTTGACCGTGTCGCGTAGTGTTTGTTGCCGTTTGTGTACATCGCGCGGACCTGTGGTCAGGAGTTCGAATCGACCCGACAGTCGACCGAGAATTGCCTGTGGAGACATGAGTTTCGTGCGTGCTGCCGCGAGCTCGATGGCCAGTGGCAATCCATCGAGCCGCGAGCAAATTTCCACAACTGCTTTTGCGTTGGTCTCACGCAGCGCGAAACGAGGGTTTTGTGCAGAAGCTCGGGCAAGAAAGAGCGCGACCGCGGGAGACCTTTCGAGTTCTGTGATTGAGCTACTCGAGTCGTACTCTTCCACGGGCAATGGAGCGAGCGGAAATTCCTGTTCACCGACGAGTCGCATTGCTCGTCTGCTCGTAACGATGAGGGTCAATTCAGGGCAGGCCTGATGGAGTCGGGCGATGTCGAGACTCGCCTCAAGCAGATGCTCCAGGTTGTCCAGGATCAGAAGTGTGCGCTCAGACTTCAGAAGGCCAATTAACCTTTCGGTTAGCGTCGAGTCATCCTCCGCAAGAATCCCGAACGAGCGAGCGATCGTGGGAACGACAAGAGTGAAATCGAGTATCGATGCAAGTGCGATGAAGTGAACACCACCAGGAAAGTCTTCGGCTTCCCTGAGTTCATCTTGAAGGGCGAGAACGAGACGTGTTTTGCCGACTCCACCGGGTCCGGTAATGGTAAGGATCGAGACGCCAGAATCTATAAACGAACGAAGCGCAGCGATCTCCCGCCTTCGCCCAAAAAAGGATGTGAGTTCACTTGATCGCAATCGATCAAATGCTCCTGAATCCGAGGGGTTGGCTTCCGGTACTTCGAAAGCTTCTGCTGTCGCGTTCATCCAGCGTTCACCGATGACTTCATTATTTCGAATCAGGTGCTCAGTTTATCGCAGTACGAGCCGGACTGAACAAAACAAATCGCCAGAATAATGTGGGTCGACATTTATGAGCAGTTTCCTCAAATCGGTATCGCGATCTCTTTCGTATTGTGCAAGGATGCATGCTCAAACGGCAACGACAGCATCTGGAATTCACACCGAAAGGAGCAAGCGTGCAATGGCGGATCCCACGTGGAGGCTCGGCGATATCCATCATCTTGGTTAGATGGGTTCGGACATCGGGTGCTCGATTGCGTTCTTTCGTGACACATTGGGAACGACGATCGTTCGCCGCAGACCTCATGTGGATATCGATTACGTCGGGCTTCAAACTGGAACCCCCGGCGGCGTCCTTGGCGTTGCTTCGTTCAAGGTACCTTCAGAGAGTAGTTAGGGTCTTGAGGTTGTTCAGTATATGAATCACGCGGGATCTCCCGGCGATCCTGCCACCAATCACACAGGCGTGAGCCACCTCTGTCTGCGGGGCGATGATCTCCGGGCATGCCACGCCGATCTGCCCGCAAGGAGAGTGGTATTCAAGTCGGAACCGGTGACGATAACCGCTGGACCCAACACCGGGCGATTGGTCGTCTATTTCTATGATCCGGACGGATATGCGATGGGACTCTTCCAACCCGCCTCCAGACAGGGGTGAATTGTCCACCGTGACGGCCGGTATGAGATTGAGGCCACGTGAACTGATGACTATACTCAACGCAGGAAGACTACCTCGGACTCACCCCACATCCAGGATCGAGGAGATGGCATGAGTGTGTACGACACTGTTCGCACTGTTCTGGCAGTCCGCAATTACACAGACACACCGGTCTCCGTTGAAGCGCAGCGGCGTATCCTGGAGGCGGGAAGGCTTTCCGCCAGCGCAAGAAATCGGCAACCGTGGCACTTCGTTGTCGTCGATGACCAAACGACGATCGGCGAGGTAGCCGCATTAGCGCGAACTGGCCCGTATATCGCTGGTGCGCCGCTATTGATCCTGGTTGCCATCGAAAGGACATCGCAATTGGCTGTCGCCGATGCCAGTCGTGCCATTCAGTCGATGGTACTCACCGCGTGGGATGAGGGGATCGGGTCAAACTGGGTCGGGTTCGGTGGATTGACTGACATCGCTGAGCTAGTGGGTATCCCTGATACGTACGATCTCTTCGCTGTGCTGCCATTCGGTTATCCAGTTGATTCGATCGGCAAAGGGGAAAAGGATAGAAAGCCGTTGGATGAGATCGCATCGCGCGGGAGTTTCGGCAACCCATTCACGTGAGGAATAGAACCAAACAGTCCGGCAGCCGATCTTCTGACTGGACGTCTCTTTGATCCGAATGAATCCGTCCATGTGCCAGGTCACGTGCGTTTGGAATCGAGGCGACTCTTCAGAGAGAATCGACCTGCACCTCTGGTGCGATCGGATATAACACAATTGAGGAAGGCAGCGGCGATGAAGGTTCGAAGCATCATCTTTTTTGAAGCAGTCGAGGGGCAAGAAGATCGGTTCAAAGCGGAGTTTGGATCGCTTCGCGACGCGGTTGGGTTTCCTGGGTTTCTCGGGGGAGAGTTCGCTCAGAGCGTTCGCGAACCCCGAATCTTCACCGTGACTGCTCTCTGGGAGAGTCGGGATGCGTATGCCTCGTGGCAGGCCAAAGGAGCGAATCGGGAAGCGGCTCCTTCTGACACGGTGAAACTGCTCTCCGAGACACTCGTGGAACTACCGTCGGGCAAACCATTTGAGATTGTTTATGAGGTCGGTTCCGTCTAACGACATCGGTCTCTAGCAAGTTCATTTGTCCGGCGAAGTCGAAGACTCCTCAGGATCGCTGTACGGTGTTGTCTGCCCGAGGAGTTTATCAATTGCCTGCCTGAAGGTAATTGGTCCAGTGTCAGTCACCCGATAGCTGTACCGGATTAGCCCAACTACGAGCCCTACTGCCACAAGTGGGGCGCCGAAGAATGTCATCCTGGAACCCGCGACCTGTGAGAAGACGCCGAGTGCGATGACGAGCATGAGCGTAAAGATATTTTCCTGAACTTCCTGAGTACCGAAGGTCGAACCCTGGTTGACTGCCGACACATTCTTATTGATGAAGATCTGAACTGCCGCCCCGGCTGCAGTCGAGCCGAAGTTCGCAGGCACGGCTATCAGTCTCGCGGCAAGGATTCGGTCGTTGATGTCGATATCCAGCAGCCAGCCAAAAATCCGCAGCGGGCTCAACGGCGCAATGATCGGGGCGATGATACCGATCAAGCCGAACAGAATCATCGAAACCGCCATGACAATTTCCGCAACCACGGCGAGCTTTCGGGCGCCAGTCGTTCTGATCAACCTCGGCGCCGCGAGCGTGCCGATAAGGAATCCGAGCCTGCCGGTGCAAAAATAGAGTCCCTGTTGGTTGGGTTTGTCTTGAGGACATCCCGGACGTAAACCGGAATCAGCGTGATGAACGCCTCGAAAAGTGAGACGACGATTGCGCCGACGAGAATTTGTTGCCCCGACGCTTCGATGGCCGATCAACCACTCTGCGGTAGATCGACGGGACAGCGCTTTGGGACGCCAATCCATCGCGCCCATGGCGTCGATGAACTTCATCCCTTTTTCCTGAACAGGAAGGCGATAGGTGCGAACAGCTCCAATCAGATAGATCGCACCCGCGACGTAAAGCAGTGTGTTGATGCTTGTTGTCTTGATCAAAAGTGGTGCAAGCATGGAGGAACCAAGTGCCGAGGCGATTGAACCGACGATCGAGACCAAGGCAGAAACAGTCGCCATCTCTTGCGGACTCGAGACGAGAGAGATCGCCGATTTTAAGGATGGCGAGACCACCTGCATCAAGGCGCTTGAAATAAATATGATCACCATTAGCTGGGTGACGCTGGTGCCGAAAAAGACTGGAATGAAAATGCAGAGTGAAGCAAGCGCGACGTAGCCGGCCACAATGGCCATACGCTTCGAAAAGAAATCTGCGAGCGTGCCACCTTGAAGTCCGAAGAGCAGCGCCGAAACGTAGGTCGATGCCGCCACGAGCGATACCTGGAGTTGATTTCCGCCTGCGGCCGCGAGGTACACCATCGCGCCGTACGAAACCGTGGACTGGGCGAGTTTTGACGAGGCCCGAGATGTCGCGAGAATGCGCACGGCCGGGCATTTGAACGCGGAAATGAACCCGACACTGTTGACCGGTGGCTCTGCAGACAGCGTGAAATCGTGGTTCAGTCCTCGCGGTGTCGGCCAGTTCTGTTTTGAGTACGGCACGGCGGTTGAGTTCGTTTCACTTTAAAAGATGGACACGCCGCCACTGAACTCCGCTACGCAGAATTTCCTGGTCAACTTGTTTTCGGGAGTGGTCGTTGGGGAAACGCAAGGCGGCATTCCTGATGACGCATCAGGAAGCGGCATTCGTCTAGATGATTTCGTCGAGACGAGATATGAGTGCTCAAACGACGATAAAAGTAAGAGGAATCACTGCAATGGCGATCAATCTCGACAATCAACTCGTGCGCAAACTAGGCCCGTGAGTGTTGGTCGCGGCAATCGTGATTGCTCTCGTCGTTGGATTCAACTCTGCCAGAGTCGAGGCGAAACGGTCGGCCTTGCTACCCTGTCTGACACTCCAGGCTGGCTACGAATATGCCGATCGACAATCAACGATTGCGGTATTCCAGGGCAAAAAGGCCGGTGTGGCGGCGTGGAATCAGGTCGGGGGAACACTTGGACAACTCTACCTGAACACGGGGTGCGTGAACCCGGACGATGCAACTATTTAGCTGATGAATCCAGTACCACGTCACCTTGCATGATCGACAGGTGACGTGGTTCCCGGCCTGGTCGGATGATGCGAATCGATCAATCAGCACCAGTTTGGTTCGACTGGTTCGCGATTTCACTTAGTGCGCTGGCATCGACACCGAGGAGCGGGGCCACGATCCCGGCCACGGCGGCCGCGCGGGCCGATGAAGTGGCGAGGCCTGGTCCCAATCCGATACTCTGTTCAAGCATTTCCATGGTTTTTATCCAGGTCATTGGACCCTTTCGTTCCAGCGAGGTCGATGCCAGGGTCGCCACGGCACTGGCGCTGAACCTCGTTCCGGCGATTGCCCGCATGAGTGGACCATAACTCAGATCGCTGGCCGAACCCAGAAAGTGCAAACCAGGCACGGAACTTTCGAATCCTGTGCCGAGTCGAGGTTCACCGCGGATTGTTTTGATCGAGCGCAGGATGTCCGGAGAAAAGAATCCGAACCGTTCCATCCTGACTTCGAAGCCGGTCGCCTGAACTACATGATCTGCCATTCGCTCTGAGCCGTCGCTGAGTTCGACTTTGATCCTGTTGCTCCGAATGGTGGCCGACTTCACCTCACAGCCGAATGTCGTCCTCATCCGGGACGTCTCTGGCTTCAGTCGAGCGGAAACGGCGGGGCGAACAGTTCGATCGAAGACGAGCCGCTGTACGGAACCGGGTAGGGACCGGAACAGACCAGGGGTCTGGACGATCCAGTTGATGCCTGGAGGCCCGAGCGCTCCTGGAGGATAGAGCAGGTTCATCCAGAGACTGCGCTCACGATTAATGTGATCAGGCTGCGTCAACCAGTGAATGGCCGGAGCTCGCGAAACAACCTCCACATCAGCCCCGGCCCGGTGGAAAAGCGATGCACTTTCGAGCGCCGATTGACCGGATCCCACAACGAGCACACGCTGTCCGCGGTGCTCCTCAGGCGTTCGTTCGTCGAATGAGTGGGGCGTGAGTGCCGAAGACAGGCCCTCGAAAACGGAAAGCTTTCGCTTGAATGCGTCGAGTCCGATAGCAACGACGACTCTGGCGGTCTCAACAGTTTCTCCGTCCGAGAGCGTCATTCGGAAGCCGCCATCGACTTTGTTGATTTCGCGTACCATTCGCGTGTCAATCTCCGGGACGGCAATGCGCTGAAACCACTCGACGTAGCTGATGTACTCAGTTCGGTCAACCGGTGTGGTCACTTTGGCATTCTGGTATTTCTCGTAGTCTGCGATTGAGAGTGCGTTTTGCGGGTCGCTCAGGCTAATACCTTCACGTGTCGATCGAAGCAACATTCCACATGGCATTACTCTCCAGAAGGACATGACTTCACCAAACACACGAACGTTGAGACCGGCCGCGCGCAAGTGCGCCGCGGCCGTCAATCCGAACGGACCGGCTCCAATTACGCAGACGTCGTCGCGTCTCATCGGAATACCTCGCTGCCATCGATTGGGATGACAATTGCCACAAAACGCATCTTTAGTTCGGTACCACGCATTGGAGCGAGACTATCACCCAGGTGGAGTGAGTAGTACTGCCGGGGGAGCCCGAGGGGTACGCTTTTCCAAAGTACTTTGGTATGCAGTCTATCGGTACGGTTGAAAAACGGACAGCGCAGCTACCCAACAGCGGTTGGACGTTGCTGAAGGCACACGTTGGACTTGTGAGCGTTCAGCAGAACGGGGATCAGGAATCGGGCTTCGTTTCGACGTTTCTATCCTAAAGCGCTCGCATCCGATTGTTTCGGGGGTTATGTTCGACTTCAGCCAGTCCCAGTTCTTCGAGCAGTGGAGGCAGGTACATTCCGAACCGGCCGCGCAACCCCTTCTTGAGTCCGTACCAGCCACCGACCGGGTTTGTGGCCGAGCGCCCCCAGGCTTCGACCGTGCCCTTGGCTGCCGACTTCTGCTCGTCCGCACTTCCAAGAAGCATCCAGTCGCCATGTTGTTTGAGCATCTCGTGGAGATCTTCGATACACCGCAGTTGATAGTGAAGAACGGTCTTTCCCACCACACAGACCAGCACATTCTCGGCGTCATCGTGGTACATCTGATACTCGGAGGAGCCACTCGGCGTGGTCAGGTTCCAGGGATCCTCTTTCGTTCCAGCGCTCATGTGGTCTCCCTTTAGTATCACAATCATTCAGGTCCAACCAGTGGACGCAACTATCGAACCCTGAGGTTGAGCCTGTTTCTTCGTTCAACGGGCAGTTACGATCGATGATATCGCAATGCCGCACGTTTCGAAATGGTGCAACTGAGTTGTCAAAAACCAATGACAGAATGAGTGCTCCCCTGTGACAAGGGAGGAACTCGACATAACCCCACTTCCCCTTCGAGGGTCGCTTCCATGACACAACGAAAGGCGCTCGATCACCTTTCCGATTTCATTCAATCGGGAAAACTACGAAAGTACTGACTCCACTTCATACCGCAGCAGAATTGGAGCTCCGTTGGCGAAGAAATCGTCAGTAGCTGATCCGCAATCCATCCTTCCAATCGACGAATTGTTGAATACCCGGTCTGTTCCGGAACCACCGTAAAGCGCGGTCGCACCGCCAGACTCAGAGTAGACGAGGTCGTTACCACTGCCACCATCAACGGTTGCGCCAATGTCTGCACGAAAAGTGTCGTTGCCACATCCTCCTTTCGCGATCGTCAAGATGCCGGAAGCGAGTATGGAGTCATTTCCAGAACCACCATCGATGCTGCCAGAGCCATAGATATAATCAGCCTGCGCCGCCGGAAATCGTGTCCTGCGCATCCAATGTGCCGCTGCTGTACGGGGCATTGCATAAGTTGTCGTTTCCGCCCTTGCCATTGATGACGTCGACGCCCGTCGATCTAACCAGAATGTCATCGCCGGAAGTTCCGTTGAGGGTACCCGGCGCATCGAGTCACTTTATGGCGTAGTGGGTCGTATTCGTGAAGCAATTGAAGCAATCGGGTGATGTCGGGGGAGTCGCGGAAGCAGGCGTAGCTGCGAATGCGAGGACTGGAATTATGGCGAGGAAGAGACGCACCAACGACATACGTATCATTCCTGGCTCCCCATGCTGCGCGACCCGTTGCGAGTGCTGGTCAATTACCCGCTAAACGTTGTGTGCGCACGATAGGCTCACGGTCAGTCGCACTTCAATATGATTACTTCAACGAACCCGGAGTGATTCGAATAGTTCATTCAACCTGACGACGGCACCGCCTATTTCAGGCAGACATCCGGAGCGTAGATCTCGATATCGATCGAGCTCGGGTTGAAGCCGTTGCATTTGGACTCGGCAACGGAACATGAGGAGACAGCCACGATGAGATCGCGTTCTGCTCGCAGCAGAATCGAGTCTCCGGCCTTGGACAGTGGAGTGTGAACCTCCATCTTTCCATCCGGGTGGATTTGAACGTGCTGGAAAATATTGAAGGGCATCGGAAGTTCTTCGTCTGTAACGCCAAATGGCCGAAGCGCGATGAGCAGATTGTCGTGGCAATTCGGGTGCGCGTCATCGTTGAACAGGCGCTTGTAGAACTCGGGGCGACACCATGCGTAGAGCATGTCGTGCCGTCCCACCTCGTCAGCGACGATAGTCAACAGCTTCTCACCAGTTTTCGCGTAAAGACTGTGTCCAGTTGTCGCGTAAATCGTTCTGATGACGTCTCGAGTTTGATCGGTCGAGAAGCGCAATGAGCGATCCGGACTGAGCGCGACAAAGTCGGCCACCTGTTCGCCTTC
>Ga0105048_10005243_pt1 | contig 20982 bp, 16 predicted proteins | sample MAT05_FD_78382 | JGI IMG/M metagenome (GOLD analysis project Ga0105048, IMG submission 78382) | Freshwater microbial communities from Lake Fryxell liftoff mats and glacier meltwater in Antarctica - MAT-05 | ecosystem: Environmental > Aquatic > Freshwater > Ice > Liftoff microbial mat | place...
GGCCACGCGGGTTCGTGATGCCGGCCTCCTGCAGGCCGGTCGGCCCGGCGTGATCACGTACTCGCGCAAGGTCTTCATCCCCCTCACCCGCCTGTGCCGCGATCGCTGCCATTACTGCACGTTCGCTACCTCGCCTGCAGTTCTACGCGAGGGCGGCCATGGCATGTTCATGGAACCTGACGAGGTGCTCGCGGTGGCGCGCTCCGGGGCCGAGTTCGGCTGCAAGGAGGCGCTCTTCACGCTGGGCGATCGTCCTGAGGAGCGGTGGCCCGCGGCTCGGGAATGGCTCGACGCGCGTGGCTATGACGACACGCTCTCGTATGTGCGCGCGATGGCGATCCTGGTGCTCGAGGAGACCGGGCTGCTGCCGCACCTAAACCCTGGTGTCATGTCGTGGGCCGAGCTGCAGCGGCTCAAGCCGGTGGCGCCGAGCATGGGTTTGATGCTGGAACAGAGTGCGGTTCGGCTGTGGTCCGAGCCGGGAGCGGTCCACTTCGGTTCGCCCGACAAGGAGCCCTCGGTGCGGCGTCGCGTGCTCGACGATGCCGGGCGTCTAAGCATCCCGTTCACCACCGGCGTGCTAGTGGGCATCGGTGAGAGCGATGACGAACTCATCGACACCCTCGTCGACATCCGCGCCAGTGCGCGCGAGTTCGGTCACGTGCAGGAGGTGATCGTGCAGAACTTCCGCGCCAAGCCCGACACCGCGATGCGCGATGCCGAGGATCTGGACGAAGACTCATACGTTGCGTCATTGGCCGTGGCGCGGGTGCTGCTCGGCCCGGGGGTTCGTGTGCAGGCGCCGCCCAATCTTTCCTCGCCGCAGGCTCTGGCCCGGCTGCTGGCCGCCGGTGTCGACGATTGGGGCGGGGTGTCGCCTGTGACGCCCGACCACGTCAATCCTGAGCGTCCGTGGCCGCACCTGACGGATCTGGCGGCACTCACCGCTGCGGCCGGCTTCAGCTTGCGAGAGCGCCTGACGGTGCATCCGGAGTACATCGCGCGCGGTGCTCCATGGGTGGATGCTCGGCTCCTGAGCCACATCGAGGCGTTGGTGGATCCCCAAACGCGGTTGGCCGATGAATCCGTCCTGCCGGTGGGAATCCGTTGGCAGGAAGGGGATGCGGGCTATTCGGCCATGTCGGCGCACGGTCGAACCGATTTGGCGACTTCGATCGACACCGAAGGCCGCAGCACCGATCGCCGTGGCGACTTCGACGAGGTCTATGGCGACTGGGCTGCGGTGGCGCAACGAGTCCGCGGCTCATCCACCTCGACCGAAGCGGACGCGTCAAGGGCTCTGGTGCTGGCGTTGGAGAACCCCGCGGCGTTGGCGTTGGAGGAGAACCACGAGCTCGCTGTTGCGCTGATGTCTGCCGATGGTGCCGAGCTCGAGGCGTTGTGCGAACTGGCCGACGATGTACGACGCAGCGCCGTCGGCGACAACGTCACCTACGTGGTGAACCGCAACATCAACTTCACCAACATTTGCTACACCGGTTGTCGGTTCTGCGCCTTCGCACAGCGACGCGATGACCTCGACGCCTTCACCCTCTCTCTTGACCAGGTGGCCGATCGGGCCGCTGAGGCCTGGGCCGAGGGAGCCACCGAGGTGTGCATGCAGGGCGGGATTCACCCGGATCTTCCCGGAACCGCGTACTTCGATCTGGTGCGTGCGGTGAAGGAGCGGGTCCCCGGCATGCACGTGCACGCGTTCTCCCCGATGGAGGTGGTGAACGGTGCTGCCCGCAGCGGTATGAGCATTGAGGGATGGTTGCGCGAAGCGCAGCAGGCCGGCCTCGGCTCGATTCCGGGAACAGCGGCCGAGATTCTCGATGATGACGTCCGCTGGGTGCTCACGCGCGGCAAGCTGCCCACCTCGGCGTGGATCGAGGTGGTCACGACCGCTCACTCGCTGGGACTGCGGTCGAGCTCGACGATGATGTACGGCCACGTCGACGCTCCCCATCACTGGGTCGCACACCTTCGGTTGCTTGCTCAGCTGCAGGACGTGAGCGGCGGCTTCACCGAGTTCGTTCCCCTTCCTTTCGTTCACCAGCAGTCACCGATCTACCTGGCAGGCATTGCGCGTCCGGGGCCCACCTGGCGCGACAACCGTGCCGTCCATGCGATGGCGCGGCTGATGCTGCATGGCCGCATCGATCACGTGCAGGCGTCGTGGGTGAAGCTGGGCGACGAGGGTGTGCAACAGCTCTTGCGCGGCGGTGTGGATGACCTCGGCGGCACGCTGATGGAGGAGACCATCAGCCGGATGGCCGGCAGCGACCACGGGTCGCGTCGTGATGCGGCGGCCCTGGAATCGATCGCCGCATCGGTCGGGCGGACGCCACGACAGCGCACCACGACTTACGGAATCGTTGATGCGGAGCGCCGTGAGGCGGTGCGCGCCGCTGCCCGTCGAGCACCCCTGAATCTGTTGGCCCGCTAGCCGTAATCGCTCGCGAACCTGCCTCCCAGCGCTCGTTTTCCGTGTTTTTCCGGGTTTTCCACAGGCCGTTCATCTATTCGTCGCCGTACCGTTATCACCGACCGACTTGACGCGGGAGTACCGACACCCATGTAATTCCATTCGTGTCGTCCGGTGCGCGGACGGAGGGAAGCTGCAACTGGCCGCGCGCGACCACCTGGTCAGGACGAGGGTCGAGGAGGATCGCGTGAGCGAGATCTACCCGTTGCTGAATGGCGACGAGGAAGAGTCCGGCTGGCAGGAGCGAGCCTTGTGCTCCCAGACTGATCCGGAGGCCTTCTTTCCCGAGAAGGGCGGTTCTACGCGCGACGCCAAGAAGGTGTGCCTGGTGTGCGATGTGCGTCAGGACTGCCTGGAGTTCGCGCTGGCCAATGATGAGCGCTTCGGGATCTGGGGCGGGCTTTCGGAGCGCGAGCGCCGCCGGATGAAGAAGGCAGCGGTCTGACCGACCTCGCGCGTCGCATAGGGTGACGCCTCCGGACGCGGGTCCGGCACCCCTTCATCATGACTGACGCCGACCGGCCAGACGCCGACCTCGCACCGACGCCGGAGGACGCCTCCGTCGACGGCGCACCCGCTGCCGACCTGTTGCCCTTCGACATCGAGCCAGCGGTCGACGAGCCAGCGGTCGACGAGCCAGCGGTCGACGAGCCAGCGGTCGACGAGCCAGCACCGGTCGGTGATGAGTTCTTCGCCGATGAGGAGTTCGACCTCGAACCGGCGCCCGTCGACCCTCACCTCGATCGTTCTGTCGTGGCCATCGTGGTCGTGCACGACGGGGAACCCTGGCTCCCGATCTCGTTGGCCGCGCTTCGAGGCCAGGAACGTGCCCCTGATCGGATCGTGGCCATCGACACCGGGTCCACCGACGGGTCGAAGCAGCTCCTGCGCCAGTTCCTGTCACCTGACGACATCCTCACCATGACGCGCACCACCTCGTTCGCCGATGCGGTGGCGGCCGGGGTCGCGCATGCCGGGCGTTTCGACTGGATCTGGGTCCTCCACGACGACTGCGCGCCCCGTGCCGACGCGCTCCTGCACCTGATCGACACCGGCTGCGCCACCAACGGGGCTGCAATCGTTGGTCCCAAGGTGCTCGGCTGGGCCGATCGCACGCACTTGCTCGAGGTGGGAATCACAATCGGTCGCGGTGGTCGACGTGAGACCGGCCTGGAGCGCGGTGAGCGCGATCAGGGACAGCACGACCGCGAGCGTGACGTGCTCGCCGTCGGCTCGGCAGGGATGCTGGTCAGCGGGCCGGTGTGGACCGAGCTCGGTGGATTCGACCCGACGTTCTCGATGTTTCGCGACGACATCGACCTCGGCTGGCGCGCGAACTCCGCGGGACATCGTGTCGTGATCTCGCCACGCGCCGTGGTGCATCACGCCGAGGCTGCGACGCACGTGCGCCGCACGGCCGATGCGGTGGATGGCCATCCCAAGCGCGCCGACCGGCTCAACGCCATGCGGGTGGTGCTGAGCAACTGCAGTGCCGTGATGTTCCCGTTCCTCTTGATCGGTTTCGTTCTGGGCTCGGCGATCCGCTCAATCGGCTACCTCGTCGGCAAGGACGTCACGGCTGCGACCGACGAAGCTGTGGCGATCGGCCTCTTGCTGCGTCACCCGGGTGTCCTTCGCACCGCGCGTGCGCGTCGATCGGCGAAGCGCACGGTGGCGGCCCGCGAGGTGTCCGCTCTGCTTGCACCGCCAGGAGCCCAGATTCGGCAAGCGGCCGAGACCGTGGCCGGCGTTCTGAGCAGCAGCGGAGCCGAACCGGCTCGGCTCGGGGGCGGACTCGAGTCGGGCCCTGGCGAGGACGACGCCATCGCCGGACTGGTCGATTCCGGACCCGGGCTGATCGGTCGTTCACTGCGCCGCCGGGGATTCGTCGTCTTCCTCGTGCTCCTGCTGATGGCATTCGTGGCGATGCGCGGACTGTACGGATCTGGCCGGCTCCTTGGCGGCGCGCTTCTGCCCGCCCCTGGTGGTGCCAACGATTGGTGGTCGGCTTTCGCCGCCACCTGGCACCCGGTGTCGATCGGTTCTTCGCTGCCGCAACCCCCGTCGTTGGTCGTGCTTGCGGGGCTGGCGATACCGCTGCTCGGAAGTGCATCGGCTGTCATCGATCTTCTGGTTCTGCTGGCCATCCCGCTGTCGTTCCTGTCGGCCTACGTCGCACTGCAAGGCATCGTTCGGTCGGTGTCGTTGCGCGTGTGGGCAGCGCTCACCTATGCGCTCCTGCCGGCCGTCACCATCGCGAGTGCCACCGGCCGCATCGGCACATTGGTGCTGGCGATTTTGCTGCCGGTGCTCGCGCGGGCGGCGGCCCACCTCGTTGGCGCGGGTCTGCATCCTCCGGGGCCGCGCGCCGCGTGGGGCGCGGGCCTGCTGCTCGCGTTGGTTGGTGCCTTCGTCCCCATGATGTGGGTGTTCGCCGTCGTGCTCGCCGTCCTCGCGGCGTTCACGATGGTGTCCGATCGTTCGGGTCGGATTCGATTGCTCATCGCCTGCCTGGTGCCGCTCGTGGTCTGGGTGCCGTGGACCTTCGAGTTGTTCCGGCGTCCGCAGTGGTTCCTGCTTGAGGCAGGGCTTCCTGCTCCCGGTCTTGCCAATCCGGCCCTGCCGGCGTGGTCGCTGCTCGGTCTGAATCCCGGCGGACCATCGGCGCCCTGGTGGCTGCTGACGGTGGGCGCCCTGGCCGCGGCGCTCACCGCGTTGCTCCGTCGCGCGCGTCGAGCACTTATCGTGCGGCTGTGGGTCGTGGGTGGATTGGCATTGGCGGGTGCGCTGGGGCTCTCGTGGGTGACCGTCGATCCGCCCAACTCCGCTCCCGTTGCCGCCTGGCCTGGTCCGATGCTGCTGGTGGCGGCGGCAGCGCTCCTGACCGCTGCGGCCGTGGGCAACGAAGGCGCAATGCGCCGGCTCTCGGCCACCGGCTTCTCGGCACGCCAGGTGCTGGCCGCCACTGTTGCCGCCGTGGCGATCCTCGCGCCGATCACGACCGGTCTCATCTGGGTGTCGAGGGGCTCAGCCGATCCGATCGAGAAGTCCGATCCTGTGCTGCTTCCTGCTTTCGTGGCGTTGCAGTCGCAGGGTCCGGACCAGCCGCGCACCCTTGTGCTGCAGGCCCAAGCAGATCGGGTGTCGTATGCGCTGGTGCGCTCAGTAGGCCCGCGTCTCGGCGATGCCGAGGTAGCACCTCTAACCGGCGAACTCACCGGTCTGGATGCAGTGGTGAGCGATCTTGCGGCTGGTCGCGGTGGCATCGAGGCCACCCGTCTGTCGTCCTACGCGGCGCGCTTCGTGCTGGTGAATGCTCCGGTGCCACCGGTGCTGGCTCAGCGCCTCGACTCGGCTCCCGGGTTGACCCGCGTCGGCGCACCGGAGGGTGGTGGCTTGTGGCAGGTCACCGGTGTAAGCGCCCGCGCGCGGTTCGTTCCCACAAAGGGTGCATCCACCGTGCTGCCCGCCGGTCCTATCGATGCCTCCGGCGCCGTCCCCAAGGCGTGGCCCGGCGGCCTGGTCGTGCTGGCCGATGCCTCCGATCGGGGCTGGCGCGCCACGCTTGATGGCCAGGCGTTGAAGCCGATCATCGTCAACAGCTGGTCGCAGGGGTTTGAGCTGCCCGCCGGCTCGACCGGCACCGTCGGGGTCGCCTACGAGTCATCGCTTCGCAGCGTCTGGCTGACCGTCGCCGGGTTGGCCCTCGTCGTGGTCGCCGTCCTGGCGCTGCCGGCCCGACGCCGCGAGGGCGAAGGGGAGGACGCATGAGCCCGATCACGCCCGGACGAACTGCGAGCTATGCCATCGGTGCATTGGCCGGTGGTCTGCTGCTGGGACTGCTCGTGTCGCCCGATTCCGACCGCCTTGATCCGCCAGCCCCCGTGTCAGAACCGGTGGTCTCGACCACCTTCGTGTGCCCGGATTTCCGCGGCGCCGAGCGGGTCTCGACCACGCGAATCGTGGCCACCGTTCCCTCGGGTCTCACGACGGGTACCTCCACCAGGGGTCGTGCCTTTCTGGCGCCGCTGGTGCGACGCGGCACCCCTGAACCCATCGGCACCATCGCCGAACCCGGCGACGCCGCGATTCTCACATCGGCGCGGACGTCGGTGGGTCCGATTGTCGGCGCCGGCTCCGGTCGATTGGCCCCCGGATTCTCGGCAGGGCAGCTGACCACCCAGTTCTCCGGCATCGATCGAGGACTATCGGGCATCGACTGCGCCGATGTGGCCTCCGAGCAGTGGTTCGTCGGGGGCGGCGCAGCCGCTGGCCAGCGCAGTTCGCTCATCCTGGTGAACCCCGAGTCGAGTGCCGCAACCGTCGACATCGAGATCTTCAGTCCTAGCGGCCGGATCGATGCCCCGGGCGGACAAGGTGTGGTGATCCGCTCCAAGGGCACCCGCATCGTCGCGCTGGACACGTTGGCTCCGGGGGTCGGCACCATCGCGGTCCATGTGAAGGCCGACATCGGACGCCTGGTCATGGCCCTTCGCACGACCGATCGCTCCGGCTCCGAGCCGCGCGGTACCGACTTCGTTCCTCCGGGCTCTGCGCCTTCGCGGCGCATGGTGATCCCGGCGCTCCCCAAGGGGGCAGGCTCCCGTGAACTGCTCGTAGTCGCTCCGGGCGACGATGACGCCGACGTTCGGCTCCAAGTCGTTGGTCGCAGCGAGACGTTCAGCCCAGCGGGTGCGGATCGCTTCACCGTCAGCGCCGGATCGGTGCGCAAGATCGACCTGTCGCAGATCCTGGCCACCGAGGATTCCGCGCTGCTCATCGAATCGGATACGCCCATCGCTGCCGGCGCGCGTGTGCGCTTCCGCGCCGAGGGCCGTGGGGAGAAGGCCGAGTACGCGTGGTCGGCTGCTGTGCCCGCCATCACGACGGCCGCGGTTGAGGCGTCCACTCGGGTGGGCGATGGTTACGTGGCTCGACTGCTGCTCTCCAGCCCTGAAGGCGTCGGTCAGGTGGAGGTGCTCGTCGGCCCGCCGGGTCGAGCGCCCATCCGACGCACCTTGACCATCAACCAGGGCGTCACCTTCGCGATCTCGCTGGGTGGTCGTGGCGATCGCGGCAACGTGGTCACCGTGGTGCGCCCCTTGCCGGGATCGGCTCCGGTGTGGGCGGGGCGGGTCCAGACGCTCGAGGCGCCGGACGGGGTGCTCGTCACCATCTCTCCGATGCGCGATGCGCGCATTGCCGTCGATGTTCCAGAGTCGGTGCCCGACCTCTCAGCCGCGGTTCCCGGCCGTCGCTGAAGCGACACACCTGGCGCGGGGATGCATGCTCCCCGGATCATCACCCGGTTGCCGGTAGCGTCCGCCGCGTGAGTTCCCTGCGTCGTTGCACCCGATCGACGTGCAACCGTCCCGCCGTGGCCACGTTGACCTACGTGTACGCCGACTCGACGGCGGTCGTGGGTCCGTTGGCCGCTTATGCCGAACCGCACTCGTACGATCTCTGCGACGTCCACGCCTCCCGGCTCACGGCCCCGCGCGGCTGGGAGCTCGTGCAGCTCGAGTTCGATGCTGCCGATCTGGCGCCCAGCAGCGACGATCTTGAGGCGCTGGCCAACGCGGTTCGTGAAGCGGCCCGCCCTGCCGTGGCGGCGGGTGGCGAAGGCGAACCCTCGCCGGATCTGGTCGAGATCGGCCGTCGTGGCCACTTGCGGGTGCTCCGCGACATCTCCTCGGACTAGTAGCTCGGCCTTCGCAGGGGGCCCAGAACGGCCCATTCAAGGAATTTCGGGAATCGGTCGATGCTGATGTGGTCATCGTCGTGCACCACCATCCCTATCTGAGGTCTCCATGGCACGCTCCGCCCCCACCGTTCCTCTGGTCTCGTTGACCCAGCCTGGAGCTCGGTCCGGTGAGGTCTGCAGCGCATGCGGCAGCCCCCGGATCACGCACATCGCCATGACGCTCACCGACGGTTCGCCTGTCGATTTCATCTCGTGCCTGTCGTGCGAGCACCGCACCTGGGAGCAGTCAGGCCGATCGCTCTCGCTGCGTCGGGTGCTGACGAAGGCCACCAAGCACTCCTGACGCGGCATCGCGCGAGCGCTCCGCGTCACCTGGCCCATCCCACTGCTGGATAGGGTCGGGCCGTGCTGGATCTGGGAGCCATCGTCAAGGCCTACGACATCAGGGGGATCGTCCCTGATCAGTGGGATGTGGCCGAGGCGCGCGCGCTGGGCGGAGCCTTCGCCTCCGTGATGGCGCTCGATACCACCGGAGCCCCCGACGCCCGCCGCGCGATCGTCCTCGGGCGCGACATGCGCCCCTCGTCCCAGTGGCTCGGCGATGCCTTCGCCGAGGGAGTCATGGCCCAGGGGTGGGACGTCGTCGACATCGGCTTGGCCTCCACCGACGGTCTCTACTTCGCCAGCGGCTCAATGAATTTGCCTGGCGCCATGTTCACGGCCAGCCACAACCCTCAGCAGTACAACGGCATCAAACTCTGCCGTGCCGGCGCTGCGCCTGTGGGCCAGGACACCGGTCTGGCGCAAATCCGTGATCTGGCGAGCGCCGGAGTTCCCGACGCTGATGCGCCCGCCGGTTCCATTCGCGCGGTCGACCTGCTCCCCGAGTACGCCCGATACCTGCTCGACCTGGTGCCGCTCGAGGGCATCCGGCCCCTTACCGTCGTTGTGGATGCGGGCAGCGGCATGGCCGGGCTCACCGCGCCTGCGGTGCTTGAGGTGGGCGGACTCACCGTGGTGCCGATGTACTTCGAGCTCGATGGCACCTTCCCGCACCACGAGGCCAACCCGATCGACGCCAAGAACCTGGTCGATCTGCAGAAGAAGGTTGTCGAGGTCGGTGCCGATCTGGGTCTGGCCTTCGACGGCGATGCAGATCGATGCTTCGTCGTTGATGAGACCGGTGCGGCGGTCTCGCCCAGCGCGCTCACCGCGTTGATTGCCGATCGTGAACTTGCGCGTGGTCCAGGCAGCACGATCATCCACAACCTGATCACGTCGTGGACGGTGCCCGAAGTCGTCAAGGAGCGCGGAGGAATCCCGGTGCGCACCCGCGTCGGTCATTCCTTCATCAAGGCCGAGATGGCGCGCACCGGTGCCGTTTTCGGTGGTGAGCACTCCGGCCACTTCTATTTCCGTGACTTCTGGCGGGCCGACTCGGGAATGCTTGCTGCGCTGCACGTGCTCTCCTCGCTCGGCTTTGCGCCGGCCGGAACCACGCTCTCCTCGTTGCTCACCGACTACAACCGATACGCAGCCTCAGGCGAGATCAACAGCGTCGTCGACGACCAGGCCACGGCGATCGCGCGCGTTCGCGCGGCCTACGTAGATACCGATGCGACCATCGATGAGCTCGACGGCCTCACGGTGGCCGGTGCCGACTGGTGGTTCAACCTGCGGCCCTCGAACACCGAGCCGCTGCTTCGGCTGAACGCCGAAGCGCGCTCCGACGACGTGATGGCCGATCTGCGCGACAGGGTGCTGGCGATGGTGAGGAAGGGCGACCAATGACCTTCGATACCGACCTGCTCGACCTTGTGGCGTGTCCCGCATGCCACGCGTCGTTCGTTCCGCCATCGGCCCCCACCCAGATCCAGGCGCTGACGTGCAGCGGATGCGGCCTCATCTTCCCCGTCATCGATGGCATCCCGGTTCTCCTGATCGATGATGCGATCGGTACCAACGCCGAAGGCGAGGTCGACGCATGAGCGGCGGATTCGACGATGCGATGCTCGATAACGCTCAAGCCTTGGCCGACGCCGATCCCGGCGCGATGCTCGAGGCGATTGCCTCGGCGGGTGCCCAGGTGCGCGTGGCCTTACGTCAGCGCAGCGAATCGACGGGCCCGTTCGAGGAGGTAGCGGCTGACGGTCGCCCGCGCGCTGTCGTGGTGTGCGGCATGGGTGGATCGGCGGTGGCCGGTGACGTCCTAGTGGCGGCGACCATCGCGCGCTCACCGATACCGGTGCTGACCTACCGCGGCTACTCGCTTCCCGCGTGGATCGGCCCCCTCGATCTGGTCATCGCCGTTTCCTGCTCCGGCCAGACCGAAGAGACGTTGGCCGCCTTCGACGAGGCCGCACGGCGGGGGTGTCGTCTGGTCGCCATCGGCTCGGCGCGTTCGCCCCTGGCCAAGCGCGCTGAGCAGGCCGGTGCCCCCTTCATCCCGGTCGATGCGGCTGGCCGCTCGCCGCGAGCGAGTCTGTGGGCCTTGGCGGCCCCGGTGCTGCTGGTCGCTAGCGCGTTGGGGATCGGTTCCTTTGACGCCGCACTGTTGGAGTCGGTCGCCGATGCTCTTGACGCCGAAGCCGCTTTGAGCGGTCCGGTCACCCCGTTCGATCAGAACCCCGCCAAGTCGTTGGCCTATGCGATGGCCGGGAACCTTCCGATGGTGTGGGGCACCTCGCCGCTCACCGGTGTGGCCGCCTACCGCTTCTCGACCCAGGCGGCCGAGAACGCCGACCTGCCGGTGCTGCACGGCGAGCTGCCGGAGCCCAACCACAACCAGGTCGTCATGATCGATGGCCCGCTCGGTGCCGGCCGCACCGACAACGCCGTCGAGGATCTTTTCCAGGACCGCGTCGATGCACCGGCCGCGGACTTGTCGCTCCTGCTGGTGCTGCTGCGCGACGTGGATGCCCATCCGCAGGTGAAGCGTCGCTCGCAGGTGTGCGTCGACCTGGCGAAAGTGCGGTCCATCCCGGTGATCGAGCTCGAGACCGGCGAGGACGAACCGCTCGTGCGCTTTGCCCGCCTGGTGGCGCGCATCGATTTCGCCACTGCGTACCTGGCCATCGGTGTGGGCATCGACCCGTCAGCGATCGGCCCCATCACCGAACTGAAGGAACGTATCGCCCGATGATCTTGGTGGCCTCATGAGTGCCGGTTCCCTGTGAGCGCAGAGAGCGGTACTAAGGCCGTCCTGGCGGCACTGCTAGCCAACCTCTCGATCGCGGTCGCCAAGTTCGCGGCTTTCGCGGTTACCGGCTCCAGCTCGATGGCCGCCGAGGGTGTCCATTCGCTGGCCGACTCCGGTAACCAGGTGCTCCTGCTCGTGGGCGGCAAGCGGGCCAAGCGCACAGCCACGGCATCGCATCCGTTCGGCTACGGCCGCGCGCGCTACGTCTACGCCTTCATCGTGTCGATCGTGCTGTTCACCCTCGGCGGACTCTTCGCCCTGTACGAGGGCTGGCACAAGTTCACCCACCCCGAAGAACTGAAGTCGCTTCAGTGGGCCATTGGCGTGCTCCTCTTCGCGATCGTGGCCGAAGGGTTCTCGTTGCGGACCGCGGTGAAGGAGTCGAACCGAGTGCGGGGCAAAAGTTCCTGGGTCCGGTTCGTGAGGGGAAGCAAGAGCCCCGAACTTCCGGTAGTACTGCTCGAAGACATCGGAGCTTTGATCGGATTGGTCTTCGCGTTGATCGGGGTCAGCGCGGCCGCCATCACGGGCAATTCGCGGTGGGACGGCTTGGGATCGATGGCCATCGGCCTGCTCCTCGTCGCGATCGCCATCTTCCTGGCGATCGAGATGAACAGCCTGCTGCTGGGCGAGGCCGCTCGGCCCGAGCACGTGGCGGCCATTCAGAAGGCCCTCGTGGCCGACGAGGCGATCAATCGGGCGATCCACCTGCGCACCCTTCACCTGGGGCCTGACGAGATCCTGGTCGCCGCCAAGGTGGGGGTATCACCCGAGGCCTCCGCCCAGACGATCATCGAGGCGATCGACGCCGCCGAGGCACGGATTCGAGCCGCCGTCCCCTTGCGCTGCGTGATCTACCTCGAGCCTGATCTGTATGACATGCGCAACACCGCCACTGCCGAGCGCGCACCCTCGCCGGACGCCTGAGACACTATGCACGGCCCTTAGCCGTACGGCAGGCCGCTCCAGACCCCATTGCGAGGAGTACGTATGAGCACGAACGCGCCCGACTACAAGGTGGCCGACCTGTCGCTGGCCGACTTCGGACGCAAGGAGATCCGTCTGGCCGAGCACGAGATGCCCGGTCTGATGGCGATGCGCGAAGAGTTCGGCGCTTCACAGCCGCTCAAGGGCGCTCGCATCACGGGCTCGCTGCACATGACCATCCAGACAGCCGTGCTGATCGAGACGCTGACCGCGATCGGTGCAGAAGTGCGCTGGGCCTCGTGCAACATCTTCTCGACGCAGGATCACGCCGCTGCTGCGGTCGTGGTCGGCCCCAACGGAACCCCGGAGAACCCCCAGGGTGTGCCGGTGTACGCATGGAAGGGCGAGAGCCTCGAGGAGTACTGGGAGTGCACCGAGGCCGTGCTGCTCTGGCCGAACGGCGAGGGCCCCAACATGATCCTCGACGATGGCGGCGACGCCACCATGCTGCTGCACAAGGGCAAGGAGTTCGAGGCTGCCAAGTTCGTGCCGGACGCTGGCGGTGCCGACAGCGAAGAGTTCGCCGTCGTGCTCACGCTGCTCGCGAAGTCGCTCGGTGAGGACGACCAGCGGTGGACCCGCGTGGCCGCCGGCATCATGGGCGTGACCGAAGAGACCACCACGGGCGTCCACCGCCTCTACGAGATGTTCCGCGAGGACAAGCTCCTGTTCCCGGCCATCAACGTCAACGACTCGGTGACCAAGAGCAAGTTCGACAACAAGTACGGCTGTCGCCACTCGCTGATCGACGGGATCAACCGCGCCACCGACGTCCTCATCGGTGGCAAGGTCGCCGTCGTGGCCGGTTACGGCGACGTGGGCAAGGGTTGCGCCGATTCGCTGCGTGGACAGGGCGCTCGTGTCATCGTCACCGAGATCGACCCGATCTGCGCGCTCCAGGCGGCCATGGATGGCTATCAGGTGGCGCGGATGGAAGACGTGCTTGCCACGGCCGACATCTTCATCACCTCCACGGGCTGCTACGACGTCATCACCGCCGAGCACATGGCGGGCATGAAGCACCAGGCGATCGTGGGCAACATCGGCCACTTCGACAACGAGATCGACATGGCCGGCCTGTACGCCACCCCCGGCATCGAGCGGATCACGATCAAGCCGCAGGTCGATGAGTTCGTCTTCGCCGACGGCCACTCGATCATCGTGCTGTCCGAGGGTCGTTTGCTGAACCTCGGCAACGCCACCGGTCACCCCTCGTTCGTGATGTCGAACTCCTTCACCAACCAGGTGATCGCGCAGATCGAGCTCTTCACGCGTCTCGAGGAGTACCCCATCGGCGTCCACGTGCTGCCGAAGATCCTCGACGAGAAGGTGGCCCGACTGCACCTGAGCGCGTTGGGTGTCGAGCTCACCGAGCTGAGCAAGAAGCAGGCGGAGTACCTCGGAGTCGACATCGTCGGCCCGTTCAAGCCTGAGCACTACCGCTACTGAGCTGCCTCCACCCGATCGATCACCAACCGAGCGCTGAAAGCGCCCTACGACGGCGGTGCGAAGCCCCCTGCTGATGCGGGGGGCTTCGTGCTGTCAGGAGCAACAGCCGGTGAAGAGGGAGCCGGTGAAGGGGGAGCGGGAGTCGGGACGGCCGGGGCCGGCATCACCGGCGCTGCCCCCTGAGCCAGCCGCCACTCCTCGCGGCGACGGCGTTCGGCCACCACGGCTGCGAGGTAGTCCTGAGCGGTGGTGCCAGGAGGCGCCGGAGGGCTGACGTAGCCGGCCATCGCCGTGGCCAGGTCGTGGGCCATGGTCGATTGCATCACGGGTTCCAGTTCATGACGGCGGACCAGTAGCTGTCGGGCCGACGCGGCGAGATCGTCGGGCACGCGCGAGAGGTCGGCGCTCATCACCCACGGCACCAGCCAGGGCGGGGGAGCAAAGGCCGGCGCGATGCGCACCGGCGTGCGTTCCATCACCACCAGCGTGCCGGCGAACTGATCGCCGAGCCGCTTCCCATCCTTTGACACCAGTGAGGCGATCAGCGCCATCGAGCCAGCAGTGATCCAGATCTCGACGACGGCGAAGAGGGCGCGAACGAGTGCGTGGCGGAATCGCTCGGGCCCGCCGTCGGAGCGCACCACCCGCAGTCCGAGCGCGGCCTTGCCCAGCGAGCGCCCGCGGGAGGCCACCTCGCTCACGACGGGGTAGCCCACAAGGGCGATCACGGTGGCCAGCAGAGAGAGCGTTGCGATGATCGCCTGGTCACCCCCCAGCGCCGAGACGATGCCGTTGGCCGCGACGAGCAGGATGACGAGCAGGCTCACCTGGAGGACCGCGTCGAGGAAGAACGCGATTCCTCGGCTGGCCACGCGTGCCGGCCTCAGCTCGAGCTCGACGGCCTCGCCTGTGATCAGCGTCGACATTCCTGCTCCACCATGTGCTGCTCCTCGTTCTCCGGATACCGTGACCAGAGTATGGATATCGACGCGTACATCTCCGCGCACCGCGGCGAATGGGACCGGCTGGAGCAGTTGCTGCGCCGAGGTTCCTCGCTGTCCGGGTCCGAAGCCGACGAACTGGTCGAGCTTTACCAGCGCACCGCCACCCACCTGTCAACCATTCGATCAACCATCCCCGACGCCGCACTTGTGGGGCGTCTGACCACGCTGGTGGCACGGGGGCGCAATGCGGTCACCGGTGCCAGATCCTCGCCCTCGCGCGATGTGTCGAGCTTCGTCCTGGTCACTTTCCCCTTCGCCGTCTACCGGGCCAGGTGGTGGTGGATGTCGGTGGCCGCTGTCTCGATTGCGGTGGCTTTCGCCATCGGCGCATGGGTGGCTGGGAATCCGGCGGTGCAGGCGGCCATCGCCTCGCCGGAGGAGATCAAGCAGCTGGTCACGGTTGACTTCGAGAACTACTACTCAAGCAACCCTGCCGGTTCGTTCGCTGCGCAGGTGTGGACCAACAACGCGTGGGTAGCCGCGCAGTGTTTGGTCTTCGGTGGGCTGCTGGGTCTACCGGTGATCTACGTCATGTGGCAGAACGTCCTCAACATTGGTGTCTCGGGCGGCCTCATGGCGGCCAACGGGCGGGCCGACCTCTTCTTCGGATTGATCCTTCCGCACGGTCTGCTCGAACTGACGGCCGTGTTCGTCGCAGCCGGCGCCGGACTCCAGCTCGGGTGGACCGTGATCGATCCCGGTCGGCGGCCCCGGGGAGAAGCGCTCGCGGCGCAGGGTCGCTCAACGATCACCATTGCCATCGGTCTGCTTTTTGTGCTGCTGGTGTCGGGCGTGATCGAGGGTTTCGTGACGCCGAGCGGGCTGCCGACGTCGGCGCGCATCGCCATCGGAGCCGCCGCGCTGAGCGCATTCCTGGCCTACGTCTGGATCCTGGGGTCACGCGCCGAGAAGCGCGGTCTGAACGCCGACGTGGCCCAGGATGCCGCCACTGAGGTCGCGCCTTTCTCGGCCTAATGCGCTGCCCGCTTCTGACCTAGAGCCGGTCTGGAGCCGATCTAGGGACGATCTAGAGCCGACCCTGCGCCTTCATCGCGAGATAGCGATCAGCCAGGGCTGGAGCGATGTGCTGCGGATCTGCTTCCACAACGTCGACCCCCTTGCGCGTCAGCAGGTCGGCCATGGCGATCCGGTCCTGACGCGCCCGCTCGGCCGACGCGGCTCCGTACACCTCGTCGATCCCACCGCGCAGAGCCGTCATCTCATCAAGGCGGGGATCACTCACAGCGGCGAGCACTACGTGATGTCGTGCGGTCAACTGGTCCAGCACGGGCAGCAGGCCTTCGCGGAGCGCGGCGGGCTCCAACGCGGTGAGCAGGACGACGAGGGATCGCTGGCGTCTGCGCTGAAGAATGGTGCGTACCAGCGCCCGTGCATCGATCTCCACCAGCGCGGCATCGATCGTGGCCAAGGCATCGACGAAGGCCGGAAGCATGGCGGCACCCTCGGCGCCGCGCACATCGGCTTGCACCATTCGATCGAAGGCCAGCAGTTCCACGTGGTCGCCGGCGCGCGCGGCCAAGGCCGCCAGCAACAGCGCCGCATCCATGGCGGCGTCGAGGCGAGGTGCATCACCGACGCGTGCTGCGCTCGTGCGCGCTGTATCGATCACGATCAGCACGCGGCGGTCGCGTTCGGGCCGCCACGTCCGCACGACCACACCAGTGGAGCGTGCCGTGGCGCGCCAGTCGATCGAACGCACGTCGTCGCCCACCACGTACTCGCGCAGCGAATCGAACTCAGTGCCCTGACCGCGCACCATCACCTCGGTACGTCCCTCGATCTCGCGCAGCATGGCCAGGCGGCTCGGCAGGTGCTTGCGTGAGGTGAACGGCGGTAGGGCGCGCACCGACCACGGCACGTCGTGCGTTCCCTGGCGGGCGGCGATTCCCAGCGGACCTCGCAGGCGAACGGTGATCCGATCGCTCCTGCGGTCTCCGCGCCGGGTCGGTCGAAGGGTCGTCACCAGCGCGAGGCCGTCGCCGCGCTTGATGTCGAGCGAATGGGTTCGCGGACCGGCTCCGGCCGAGGGCATCCATGCATCGCGCAACATCCCGCGTGCGCGCCGCTTGGTCGGATTGGTGACGCGCAGCCTCACCTGAGCCTGTTCGCCGAGTCGCACAGCGGTGTCGCCGCTTCGGCTCAGCACCAGGCCACGCACCGAACCCGCGAGGAGCAGGTCGAGGAGCACCAGGGCGATCCACGCGAGCAGCAGCGCGGCCAAGGTGGCGGTGCCGGGGAAGGCAGCGGCCAGGGGTATTCCGAGTGCTGCGAGCAGCACGCCGCGTCCGGTGAGCGTCATAGCGATGGTCCTGATCTACAGAGGCGCCGGAACAGCAGCCAGGACGCCCTCAAGCACGGCGTCGGCCGAGACGCCTTCAAGCTCTGCTTCGGGCCGCAGCAGCACCCGGTGGCGCAACGCCGGCCTGGCCAGGGCCTTCACGTCGTCGGGCGTCACGAAGTCGCGACCGGAGAGCCAGGCCCACGCGCGGGCCGCGGCGACCAGGGCGGTAGCGCCGCGTGGCGAAACGCCGAGTTGCAGCGAGGCCGAGGAACGGGTGGCCCGGCAAAGATCCACGACGTAGGCCACCACCTCGGGCGCCACGGAGACGCGACGCACGGCGGCGATTCCGGCCGAGATCTCGGCGGACCCGGCGACGGCCTCGATTCCTGCTGTTGCCAGATCGCGGGGGTCGAATCCGCCGATGTGGCGCTGCAGAATCGCGTACTCCTCGTCCCGTCCCGGCAGCGGCAGCACGAGCTTGAGCATGAAGCGGTCGAGCTGCGCCTCGGGCAAGGGATAGGTGCCCTGGTACTCGATGGGGTTCATCGTCGCGGCGACCATGAAGGGCTGGGGGAGCGGGCGAGGTGTGCCATCGATCGACACCTGGCGCTCCTCCATGGCTTCGAGCAGTGCTGCCTGGGTCTTCGGGGGCGTGCGGTTGATCTCGTCGGCCAGCAGCAGGTTGGTGAACACCGGCCCCTCGCGGAACGAGAACTCCCCTCCGCGTCCGTCGTAGACCAGGGATCCGGTGAGGTCACCGGGCATGAGGTCGGGCGTGAACTGCACGCGCTTGCTCTGGAGCGAGAGAGCTGCGGCCATTGATCGCACCAGCAGCGTCTTGGCCGTGCCGGGAACGCTCTCGAGCAGCACATGGCCCTGCGTCAGCAGACCGATGGCCAGGCCGGTGATGGCCGCGTCCTGCCCCACGACGGCCTTGCCGATCTCGGTCCTCAACTGCTGGAACGCCTCGCGCGCCTGGTCTCCACCGGTGGTGTCTGAATCGTTCGTGCTCACGTGCGGGCAACCTCTCGTTCGAATGAATCCAGGGCATCGGCCAACCTGACCAGTGCGCCGTCGTCGGCCGGAGTTCCTCCGTACAGCAGATCACGAACCTCGTTGCCGCTGCGTGCGGTGCGTCCGGACACGGCGGCAACCAGCATGTCGGGTGTGCAGCGCGTGGCCAGCCCGGTTCGTCGTCGCAGGCGCTCGATCGCTCCAGCCCGAAGGGCTGCGGCCGCGCGATCCCGAGCCCGTGCCCGCCGGTACAACCGCCCTCGTCCTTCGATGGTTTCCGACGAGCGCACGATCACCGGCAAGGGTTCTGTCACCACCGGTCCGAGCCGGCGCACCCGCCACAGCGCCAGCAGTACCACGGTGATCGCCAGCTGGAGCACGGCGAACGTGACGGCATCCGGTATGAGGTCGGTGAACGATTCGCCGGCAGCCGCGTCAAGTTCGGCCAGGGAGGGCAGGTACCAGATCAGGGTGCTGCGTTGCCCGAGGGCGTTCACCGCAAGAGAGGCGTTGCCTACGAGCGGCAGCTCGTCGTTGGTGAGCACCAGGGGGTCACCCAGGATGCTCACGTTGCGATCGCCGGGGCCCACGAGGTTGATGACGGTGGGATCGTCCTCGAACAGGTAGCAGCCCTCAACCGCCTGTTGGCCGGCCGCGGCCTCGCCCTCGTCGATCGTGTAACTGACGCCGCCTGCACGAGCTCCGCCGGCCAGAGCCGCGGGTCGCCAGGAGCAGTCGGGCTCGCGCACATCGTTGGTTGCAGAATCGGAGGGATCAACGGCCGGAGCCCATGCGTCCAAGGCGATGGGTCCGGTGGGCGCCACCAGGATCGTGGTGGCTGGCCCGGTGCGATCAGGACCAGCGGTGGTCAGCCGCTTGACCTGGGCTGCCGTCAGGAGGTCGGGGTTGGTCACCAGCAACGATGTGGAGGCCGCGCCGCTGGAGGTGAAGGCCGCTACCGCGTCGTCGGTGGAGCGCACCTTGACGACCGTGACGCCTTGCTGCTCCAGAAGTGCGGCCACAGCGCGGCTGCCCACAGCGTCGTAGGCCTCTGGATCGAGAAATCCCTGCTTCGCACCCGCGCCGAGCCACGCCAGTAGCACGGTGGCCACCAGGACGACGGCGACGACGATGGCGCCGCTTCGCCCGCGTTGGACGCGTTCGCGCACCAGCGGATCGGCGGCCGTGTTGCTCATGCGGGTGTTGCTCATGCGGGTACCGCTCGTGTGGGTACCGAGCTTCGAACGGCGTTGTCGAGAGTGGCTGCGCGGCGCGCGTCGTCGGCATCGGCCTGTTGTGAGCCGAAGGTGACCGCGTCGAAACGATGGGCGACCGTGAGCGCAGGGGTCACCTGATCGCTGAAGAGTCCGCCGATCTCGACGGCGGCTTCGTCGGCTGTGCGCCCTGGCCGCAGGTCGAGCAGTCCTCGCTCTTCGAGCCCGCGCACCACTGCACGGAACCACTCACGGACGGCCATTGCGTGGTCTCCGCCAGCCTGGGCCTCCTCGGCGCGAACGCGATGCTCCTGCGCGGTCAGCGGCGCTTGGTCGCCGAAGAGCGGATCGGTCTCGCTGCGCGCCCCACGTTCGCGGAGCGCAGCCCTGGCACCGAACCACGCGGCGATCACCACGACCACGATCAGCGCAGCGATGAGGACCGTTCCGACCCACCCACCCGGCGTGACGCCTGCCGCTCGCTCGAGCACATCGTTCACGCGATCCGACAGCCACTCCAGGGCTCGCTGCACGAGGTTCGGATCATCGGCTGCGTAGCGCGCATCACCTAGTTCACGGATGGCGTCGCGCCGGGCGTCATCGCGCCCGATCTCGACGCCCCCGGCGAGGGCGGCTCCGGCCTGGGCCGTGCCGACGAGAGGCACGATCAACGACCCGAGGTCCAGGGCGAAGGCTGGCTCGAATCAGGCCCGGATGCCGCGTTCATCGGAGCGCTCGTCGGTCCCGTGGAACCGGCCGCACGAGCCAGCTGCAGGTCGAGTCCCTCGCGACGCATGCGCTGGTCGACGTAGAGCAGGGCGGTGACGCCAGCGGTGAAGGGCAGTGTGATGGTGGTCGCGATCACCGCAGCCAGCGAACTGGCGATCAGCGTGGCGTTGGGAACACCGCTCTCGAGCCCACCGCCAAACCCGTCGAAGATCACTCCGATGAAGGCGAACGGGACCGCGATGATCTGAGTGACGATACCGGCGATGATCTGCGCCAGCAGGATGATGCCGAACACCCGCCATCGCGAGCCCCGCACCAGGCGCCATGAGCGACGCATCGATTCGATGACCCCGCAGCGCTCGACCATCAGCGCAGGGACGGCGAGGGCCCATGAGACGTAGAGGAAGATGCCCGGAACGATCAGCGGGAACAACGCGAGAGAGCTCAGCGCGCCGGTGAGCAAGATGACACCCAGCAGGGGAAAGAGCAGCGGCCGCGAACGGCCCCAGGTCTCGCGCCATCCAATGTCCTGGCCCAGAACGGCGCGCGTAATGACCACGGTAAGCAGCCCGGTGCCGATCACCTGGAACACCAGCGCCAGGAGTGTGGTCGCCAGGGTGCCGCCGATCAGCTGCCCGATGAACGGGGTGAGGTCTTCGGTCGTGGCGTTCGGGTCGAAGGCCCCGGTGCCGCTTGCCGTTCCGGTGAAGAGCCACCGTGTGTAGAAGTAGGTCCCGATGTTCGAGAGCACGGCGATGACCGCCGCGATGCCGAGGACTAACCCCGGTGAGCGTCGGATGTAGCTGAAGGCGCCGTCGAGGATCTCCGAGAGGCCGAGTGGACGGAGCGGAATCACTCCGGGCTTGGGAGCCTGCGGCCGGTTCCACGCCGA
>Ga0105048_10005246_pt1 | contig 20979 bp, 19 predicted proteins | sample MAT05_FD_78382 | JGI IMG/M metagenome (GOLD analysis project Ga0105048, IMG submission 78382) | Freshwater microbial communities from Lake Fryxell liftoff mats and glacier meltwater in Antarctica - MAT-05 | ecosystem: Environmental > Aquatic > Freshwater > Ice > Liftoff microbial mat | place...
CAGGCGGCGGCGGGGCTCGATGTGAGCGATGTACTGGTGACGCCGGGGATGTTGGCGGTGGCGCAGGAGCGAAGCGAGCATCCGTTGGGGTGGGCGCTGGCGGCGCTGCGGGATCGGGGGGTGCGGGTGGCGGCGTTTGCCGACGGCGATCAAATCACGCTGGGCGGGTTGGTGCTCACGCTGCGGCTAACGAGCGATGGGACGCGGGCGTGGGGCGAGGTGGCCGGGACCGGAGGGTCGCGGGTGCTACTGCTGGGGGCGCTAAAGGGTGATGAGGCCGCGGGGGTGGTGGCGGCGCGCGGGCCGGCGTGGGGAGTTGAGTGGCCCGAGCACGCGGGCACGGCGATCGGCGCGGCGGTGGTGTGGACGTCGGGCGCGGCTCGGGGAATGGGCGCGGCGAGGGCTTGGCCCGAGGAGCGGTTGGTGACGGGGCGCGACGGGGCGGTGCGTTTGGAGATGGGCGCGCGGACAGTGCGACGATTCCGGACGCATCCGGGACTATCTGCCGGCAGCGGGGGCGTCGATCAAGCGCTGGAGAACGGTGCGGCGGGCTTGGTCGGTCGTTTGCGTGAGTTGCTGTTCTAGCCAGCGGCGGCGCGGGCCGTCGCCGGCGACGCGGCGGTAAGCGCGGGCGGCTTCCTCGGCGTCGCGCTCGAAGCACTCGGCGCGGAGACTGGCACCCAAGAGCCCGACGCGCTCGGGGCCCAGGCGGGTGATATTGGGCCAGAAGGCGTGCCAGGCCATGTCGATGAGGGCGGGGGGGGCGTCGGCGGTGAGCATCGACTTCTCGTAAAGGGTGCAGAAGGCGTCGAAGTCGGCGATGCGGAAGGCGGCGGCGGCGGCGAGAGAGGCGAGGTCGGGCGTGATGGCAGCGGGGTCGTCCTTGAGGAGCGCGAGGGCGAGGCGCACGGCATCGCGGTCGCGGTTGAGGAGGACGAGCGTGGGGAAGACCTGGGGCCAGTCGCGGGCCTTGAGCCATTCGGGGAGCGACTCGGCGAGGTCGGTGGCGGCGGCGATGGGGAGGAGCGGGTCGCCGCGCGGGGCGGGCGGGCCGAGGGTGTAGAGCGGGTCGCCGATGACGGCGATGCGCCAGGCCGGGGCGGCGTCGAGGCGTGCGGCGGCGCCGAGCGGGACGGGGCCCAGGAGTCGTCGGAAGAAGGTGGGCGTGGGGATGAAGGCGGAGAGGAAGGGCTCTTCGACGGAGCCGACGTAGGCGAAAGCGCCGCGATCGAGGAAGCGGCCTGCGATGGTCCAGCGGTCGCCGGGTTGCTGGGCGGAGAAGGAGTGAACGAAGTAGACGAGCGAGGGGATGTCGAGCGTGGGGAGGTCGGCGGCGAGGCCGTTTCCGGGCTTAAGTTCGAAGAGGTTGAGTTGGCCGGAGGTGTTGACGGCGATGAGGCCGGCGCGGACGCCGCCGACGGTGGATTCGCCTTTGGGATCGCGGCGCGGGACGAAGGCGCCGGCGGCGCGGTCGCGGAAATCGGTGAGGCCCTGGCGCGGGGTGTCGTCGACGGTGGCGGTGATCCGGGCTTGTTTGAGGACGGCGGCGGATTCGCCGGCGTCGTAGGCCTTCCAGCCGGCATTCTGGTCGTAGCCGTCGAAGAGCCAGGCGTCGGTGGGCTGGAGGAAGAGGGACGACATGGCGCGATAGAGGGACTCGGCGGAGGTACCCCAGAGCTGACCGGCGAAGGCCCAGCGTTCGCCGTGGCCGCCGAGCCGGCCGAGGACGTCGGATGTGGCGATGGCGGTGTTGGGCGGGGCGACGAAGGGGCCGCGCGGGGATTGAGGCGCGCCGTCGTCGGCGGGGGTTTTTACGCGGGTGGGGAAGGCGAGGGCGAGGGTGAGGGCGTCGATGCCTTCGCCGAGGCCGCGGTGCGGGACGCCGGCGGCGACGCAAGCGGCGAGGAGCGCGGAGTCGATGGCGATGGCTTCGGACATGGGCAGTTGAGCGTTGATGCCGCCCCAAGCGTCGGCGGGAAGTTCGAGGAAGGTGAGGAGTTGGCCGTGGCCCGCGGCGAGAGCGAGGGCGGCGGGCCAGGCGGGGTCGTCAACGGAGGTGGCGACGAGGCCGGGGGGAATCCAGTTGAGCTTGGCGTAGAGCTTGACGATGGCGTCGGGCTCGCCTTGGCGTTCGGCGCCCGGTTCGGCGGCCCAGGCGCGGGCGAGGGCAGCGCGGAGGATCGACTCGCGCTCGGCACGGGCTTCGGGCCAAGGGGCGGGGTCGGGGGTCTTCCAGCGGACGACGCGGGCCGGGGAGAAGGCGCGGATGAAGCGGGCGGCGTTTTCGCGGGCGTTCCAGGAGCCGTCGTCGATGAGGATGGGGAAGCGTTGGCGTGGGCGCCACTCGGCGATGGCGGCGAGGAAGGAAGCGGTATCGGGGACGATCACGACGGTGGGCGTGACCTGGGACTGCTGGCGGATGGATTCGGCGCGGAGGCCGAGGCGGATGATGGGCGGGAGGTCTTGGAGCTTGAGGGCCGTGGGCTCGGCGGTTGGGGCAGTGGGTTGGGGTTCGGTGTGGCTGCGGGCGGACTGGAGGCCGAGGGCCAAAGCGAGGCCGAGGGCGGACGCGACGTAGAGCACACGGGGTAGAGCCATGGCGGAGTTTACGCGGGGCGGGAGTTGATCAGGCGGGTTGGCGGACGTGCATCATGTAGTCAAGTTCAACGACGCCGGCGCCAAGGCGGCGGAGGACGTTGACGGCTTGAGCGCGGTGGTGGGCGGAGTGGACAAAGCCTTGGAGGAGCATGTCGACGAGCTTGGCGCGGAACATGGAGCCGCGGGAGTCGCGGTAGGTTTGTTCGATGACGAGACGTGCGGGATCGAGCGTGGCGAGAAAGTCGAAGCGGGCGGCACGGGTGGCGAGGAAGCGGGCGCGGAGATCGGGAAGGGTGGTATCCGGGGCGGATGACCAGGGCGTTTGGGCGTGGCCGCGCCAGCGATTGAGCCAGACGGACTCGCCGGTGTCGATGTGGGCGAGGATCCGGCGGGCGGAGCCGGGGCCGATGTCGAAGGGTTGATCGAGATGAGGCTCGTCGAGCGTGGCGGCGGCGGCAAGGAGAGCGTCGTTGGCCCAGTCGCCATAGGCGAACATGGTGGTGAAGAGGGTGAGGGTGGGCATGGACGGCAGTTTACTGAGGCGAGGGGAGGGGAGGGCGAAATGGCGGAATGGTCAAGTTGCGAAAGGGCGTAATTAGGAGGCTGGAGGTGGACGGGGGTGTGGGGCTGGGGTTAGGCGTAGAGGTCGACGAGGGATCGCGTGGTGGGGCGGGAGTTGGTGGTTGGGGTTGGTTCGTTGGTGGCGGGTTGTTCAGCGGTGGGCTGGAAGATGGGTTCGTTGGTGGCGGTGGCCGCGTCGGGGTTGGCGGTCGCTGATGTGCCTGAGGTGGATTGAACGGCGAGTTGAGCGCGGGCTTCGGTGGCGAGTTGATCGGCGGCGGCGGCGACGGAGCGGTCGGCCCCTGATGGGTCGGCCGGTGCGAGGGCGGCGCGCTTGATCTGGGCGGCTTTCTGGATGGTGGCTTCGGGCGTGTCGGCGGCGGAGGTGTCGATGTTGACGTGGCCGCTGACGGCGTAGGGCTTGCCATCGGGGCCGGTGGCGTAGTCGTAGTGCGGGCCGGAGGTGATGAGCGAGCCGCCGGCGCTGACGTGGGCCTGCTCGTGCGTCACGACCTCGTCGTGGCGCTTTTTGAGCTGGTCGACTTTCTTCTTTTCTTCGTCGCTGAGGGTCTTGGTGACGGCCGGGGCGCGTGGGGCGTCGGATTGATCACTGGCGGAGCGGGCGCGGGATTCGAGTGAGAGTTCGACCTCGTCCTCTTCAGGGGCGCGGCGACCAACGGGCTCGATGGCCTCTGGGCGCTGAGGACGCGTGCTGAGCCCCGCGAGGGCGGCGATGGCGGCGTTACTGGAACTTGCTGAGATGGCGCTGATGGGCACGGGGTGACTCCCGGCGGCGCGATCACGGGGATCGCGCGGCCATGGCGTCCGTGCCGAGAGGGGCTATCGGGCGGTGGGGCGCGGGGCTTGAGCGGCGAGGGGCGAGAAAGTCTGGTGTAATCTGGTGCGGTGGTTATCGGGTTGGTCGATGGAGCGAGCGTGGCGAAGAAGGTTGATGCCAAGGTGGTGTCGGCGAGTGCGGCGGCGAAGGCCGGGGCGTTGCGGCGGCGCGGTGTGGAAGGGGCGGTGCGGGCGCGGCGCGGCGGGGGCACAGGCGCTGCGGTGGCGGCGGACATGGCGGCGCTTCCGGCGGGGTGGTCGGGGCCGGCGCGGGCATTTGCGGGGTTTCTGCGGTTGGAGTGCGGGTGCTCGGCGAACACGCTGGAGGCGTATGGCCGCGACCTGCGCGATCTGGCGCTGGATCTGACGGGGCACGGGCGAGCGGAGCCGATGGGCGTGGTGCCGAGGGATCTGCACGAGCACATGGCGCGGCTGCGGAGCGAGCGCGGGTTGGCGGCGGCGTCGGCGATCCGGCACTTAGCGACGACAAAGGTGTTCTTCCGGTTCCTGGTGAGCAGCGGGCGGATGGTGTCGAGCCCGGCGGACCATCTGGATAATCCGACGCGGTGGAAGAGGTTGCCGAATGTGTTGTCGCCGCGGCAGGTGAAGGCGTTGATTGAATCGGCGAAGGAAGTGGACATGAAGAAGGGGGCCAAGGGGAAGCCGAGGGTGATCGAGTCGCCGCGGCTGTATCTGCGCGATCGGGCGCTGTTGGAACTGCTGTACTCGTGCGGCTTGCGGGCGAGCGAGGTGGCGGACCTGCAGGTGAACGATTACAAGCGGGCGCTCGGGGTAGTGCTGGTGACGGGGAAGGGCGACAAGCAGCGGTTGGTGCCGATTGGCGTGCCGGCGCAGCGGGCGGTGGAGACGTATCTGGATGAGTGCCGACCGCGGGTGGCGCGAGACCCGGGGCTGGCGCAGGATCGGCTCCTGCTCTCGCGGACGGGACGGCCCTTGGAGCGGGTGGCGGTGTGGCAACTGGTGAAGAAGGCGGCGCGGGCGGCGGGTTTGCAGAAGGTCCACCCGCACGTCCTGCGACACTCGTTCGCGACGCACCTGCTGGCGGGCGGGGCGGATCTGCGGGTAGTGCAGGAGCTCCTGGGGCACGCGGACATCGCGACGACGCAGATCTATACGCACGTGGATCGGACGCACCTGAAGGATGTGCATCGGCAGTATCATCCGAGGCCGTGATGCGGCTAGATCGGTCGGCGCGGGCTGTCGGTGCCGGTCATGCGGAGGGGAGGCGGTGGGACTTCGCCGATGGCCTGGTCGAGCACGCCCATGGTGCGTGGGGCGTGCAGGCTGGAGACGCCGGCTTTGGCGATGGCGGCGACTTCGCGTTCGACCTGGCGGTCGAGCTGGCTGACGCTGGTGATGATGATGCCGCGCTCGACGCCGGTGTGAAACCAGTAGGCGACGCAGATGGACATGACGACGACGACGGTGGGGAGGATGACGTGCTCGATGATGACGCCGGCGGCACCGGCCTCGGCGCGTTCGACAGCGAAGAGGAGCGAGGAGTAGCCCGCGAAGACTCCCGGGAGGAGATCGCGGCTGCCGGTCTGGCCCGCGAAGGCGGACCAGGGCAGACAGAGGAGCGCGACGACGATGGCCCAAACGGCGGCTTTGACGGCGCGTTCGACTCCGGGGATGGCCCCGCCGCCGGCGACGGCGACGCCGAGCATGGTGAGGAGCGCGAGCGCGACGGCGGCGATCAAGCCGCTGGCGGAGGCGGAGTTGGAGACGAGGGCCATGTTGCGGTCGGCGACGCTGAGGACGCGGTTGGGGTCCGGGGGGGCGGGCGAGAGATCGGCGTTGACAGGAGCTCTGGCGGCGGCGCTGGCGGGTTGGCTCTGGACGACGACGGTGCGGGGGGGGCGGGTGATAGCGGAGCCTTCGAGGGTGACGAAGCGGACGTCGGTGTAGCGGGCGAAGCCGAAGATGACGAGTTGGGCGGCGGCGGAGAGGACGACGACCACGGCGCAGGCGATCACCCAGGTGCGCAGCTCTTGAACGGCGGCGGAGATGTGGGGCCGAGATGACATGGCGGTTCCCCCCTTTAGGAGCTTGGAGCGCGGGGCGTCAAGGTGAACGCGCTGGGGCCAGTCGCCCCCAAGCTATCCCCCCACCCCCATGACCCCTTGTGCGGGTGTTATCGGCGCTGGGGGGAGGCGACTCCAGTCGACTTTGGCGGGTTGGCGGTGGATAGAGGAATGAGCGGGGATTCCGCGGCGAAAACTTGACCCGGGAGCTTGGCCGCCTGATACTTTCAAAGATTTTTGAAACCTGGAAAGGACGGTTGTTGATGAGCTCGCTGTATCGCCCGCCGCAGGAACATCCGGGGTTGTCTGGGCTTGACGGCGGCCTGTTAGCGGCGGTGTCGGCTGGGGCGGCGCGTTTGACGGGCGGGCAGGCGGTGGAGCTGTTCCGGGCGGGGGCCTTGTCGTCGCTAGGGCGGCATGCGGATGCGCGGTGCCGGGCGATTCACGGCGACCATCTGCGGACGTACATCATCGACCGCAACATCAATTACACCAACGTGTGCTCGGCCAGGTGTACGTTCTGCGCGTTCCGGCGTGACGGGGATGAGGCCGACGCGTACACGCTGAGCCACGAGGCGATCCAGGACAAGATCGCCGAGCTGGTGGCGATCGGCGGGACGCAGATCCTGATGCAGGGTGGGATGAACCCGGCGTTGCCTTTGGAGTGGTACATCAAGCTGCTGACGGGGATCAAGTCGAAGTTTCCGAAGGTGCATGTGCACGCGTTCAGCCCGCCGGAGTTCATCGAGTTTGTGAACTTCTTCGATCCGCCGGGGGCGAACCTCGAGGAGAAGATCCGCTGGGTGATGGTGCGGCTGCGGGAGGCGGGGCTGGATTCGCTGCCGGGGGGCGGCGGTGAGATCTTCGCGGAGCCGGTGCGGCGGAAGATCGGGCTGGGCAAGTGCGACGCGGAGGCGTGGCTGACGACGATGTACGTGGCGCACACGCTGGGGATGTTCACGAGCGCGACGATGATGTTCGGGCATGTGGAGGGGCACGCGGATCGGGTGGATCACATGCTGCGTGTGCGGCATTGGCAGGACCGCGTGCTGAGCGAGACGTCGCAAGTGGCGGAGTGGCGGAGTGGGGAAGTGGAGAAGCGGGGGGAGCGGGGCGCGGGTGGCGGGAGGGAGACGGCGCGGGGGCACTACGTGGCGTTTATCTCTTGGCCATTCCAGCGTGAGAACACGCCGCTGGGTAGGGTGCCGGATTGGGGCGCGGAGCCGAGCGAGCTGGAGCTGGAGTTCCCGGGCGACGCGGTGGCGCGAGGCGCGGCGGCGGGCGGGCAGCCAGCGGGCAAGCGGGCGGCGGATGTGTTCGATTACGACTCGATGGACCGGGCGGCGTATCCGACGGCGCACTGGTTTGGCAAGCGGGTGCGGATGTCTGGCTCGACGGACTATCTCAGGACGCAGGCGTTGTCGCGGCTGGTGCTCGACAACGTGTACTCGATCGGGGCGTCGTGGGTGACGATGGGCCCGCACATCGGGCAGGTGGCACTGGCGTATGGGGCCAACGACATGGGCAGTGTGATGATGGAGGAGAACGTGGTCTCGTCGGCGGGGACGACGTATTGCCTGGACGAGGCGGTGCTGGGGCGGCTGATCCGCGAGAGCGGGTTTACGCCGGCGCAGCGGAACAATACCTACGACATCATCAAGACGCACCCGCGCGAGTCGCTCGACGGTCACGTGGCCCCGGATCTGGCTGTCACAGACTGGTCGCAGCACCGGGCGAAGAAGACGCACCAGCAGGCGCCGCGGGCGAGCAAGATTGGGGTGACGGTGGGTGCGACGGGGAAGTAGGACGAAGGCCGTTGATTTCAAGGACTAGTCGGCGGCTGGGTTGGCGGCAACGCGAGCGCAGCTTCGAGTGCGGCGATGAGCGCGGGCAGGTCGTCTGGCGTGGTCTTGAACAGTTCAGCCAGGTCGATGCCTCAATAGACATGGACCACGATATTTCGCATGCCGATGATCTGCCGCCACGGCACCGCTCCCACGAAGTCTCGGCCGGAGGGCGTGAGTCTCGCCGCGGCTTCGCCGATCTGCGTGAAGCAGTTCACCAGTGCCCGCGTTCGCACCATGTCGGCCGCGATGACGTCCAGAGCTTCCTCGCCAACGATCGTCCGGGCGTCGCGTGAGCGTTGGAGCATGTGCTCGAGACGATTGCGATCATCGGGCGTGGGAGGGCGTGGGAGCGAGGGCCCGAGCGTGTTCGGATCACGCGGCATCAAGCACCCTTGCGTTTGCGAGCACTGCGGGCCGTTCGCTGGCGGGCACGCCGCCCAAGAGCGTCAGGTGAACGGTGCGGCCCAGGAGCTCCGAGAGATCCATCTGCAAGCCGCCCAGCGTGAGCAACCCTGGCGGGTTGCGTGGATCGGTGTCGATTCGCACGTCGATATCGCTGTCGGGCCCGAAACGATCGGTGAGGATCGAGCCGAACAAGAACACACGAAGGACCCCGGCCTTTCGGCACGCGGCGGGGATGCGGGGGTTTGCGAAGTTGATGCCGTGCAGCCGGAGCCTTTAATGGATGGTATCGCAGCGCGGATGTGGGGGCCTTCGGGAATCGCCCGCCGCTGCGGCCGGGCACCGACGCCCATGGCATCACGATCCAGAAGTCGGGCGAGGTCGATGTTTCATGCGTGTCTTTGCGGTGCGGTGAGAGCGGTGCGGGGTCTGACGGCTGGCTCGGCGGGGCGGATTGTGCGGCTAGCCGCGCGATCGGTACAGTCGTGAGGCGCGTCGCAGGCGGCACGCCTAACATGGCCCCCACTGCCGGATCAACCGGCAAACTCCACGCATCAGACCCCGCCATCGAGTGGCCGGGGCCCCCGAGGCCAGCACCATGAAAGCGACTGAACTCCGCCCCGGCTACGGCGTCAAGATGGACGGCAAGCTGTTCGTCATCACCAACTACGAGCACCGGACCCCGGGCAACCTTCGCGCGTTCATCCAGCTCAAGCTGCGCAACGTGACGACGGGCCAGATTATTGAGAAGCGGCTGTCGTCTTCGGATGATCTGGAAGTGATCGACATCGACCGCCGCGAGATGGAGTTCCTGTATCCGGAGGGCAAGGACGCGGTGTTCATGGACACCGACAACTACGACCAGTTGACGATCGGGGCGGCCGTGCTGGGTGACACACTTAAGTACCTGCGTCCGAACGCCAAAACCATTGTGCTGATCAACGAAGGCCGGGCCATTTTGGTGGAGCTGCCCGCGTCGGTGGAGCTGGTGGTGAAGGACACGACGCCGTCGGTCCGCAACGCGACGGTGACGCACGTTCAAAAGGACGCGGAGATGGAAACGGGCCTGCGGACGCGGGTTCCCGACTTCATCGCGATCGGCGAGACGGTGAAGATTTCGACCGAGGACGGGTCGTATCTGAGCCGCGCCTGATTTGGGGTGGCCGTTGAGGGCACCATGATCGCGACCGATAGGCGTTCGGGCCGCTCGAAAGGCGGGCAGCGTCTTTATCGCGAGGGGTCTGGCCGAGTTCTCGTTGGACCACCGGAGACGACGGGATATTTCGGCTTGATGCCGCAGCGCGATAACAACGTGTTCCTCGGTCTTCGCGGATCTGGCAAAACCTCGGCGAGCCCGCTGCTGGCGGCGCAGCTGGGTCGAGCGCTGGTTGATCTTGACGACGTGGCGGTCGCGGTCATCGGGACCAAGAGCGTTCCCGAGGCGTGGTCGCGGTTTGGGAAGGAGGCTTTCCGTGTGGCGGAGGCCGCGACGCTGCGGCAGCGGCTGGGGATGGCCGAGCCGTTCGGCAAGCCCTCGGTGACGCTGGAGAACCCGTCGGTCGAGATTAAGACGGTGCTGGCGCAGCGCGATCCGCTGTTTGTGAAGCTGGGCGATCACGTGATCGATGTCGACGCGCTCGGCGTTGACGAGGTGGTGCGGCGCGTGGCCGAGGCGCTGGGGGCGGACGGGACCATGGGCGAAGTTAGGCCCAAGCCGACGGCTGACGCGGTTTCGGGCTCAGGCGTCGGCGACGCGGGCCAATGATCCGGCATGATCAGCAGCGAATCATCCAACGTGGTAACGGTGGTGGTGTTGCTTGGCCTGCGCGGAGTGGGCAAGTCGAGTGTGGGGGCGATCGTTGCGCGGCAACTGGGGCGCGAGTTTGTCGATCTGGACCCGCTGACGGCCGCGGAGTTGGGGGTCGGCACAGCGGCTGAAGCACTGCGGCGGTTTGACGTGCAGGCGTTTCGCGAGGCGGAGTCGCGGGCCCTGGAGGCGGTGCTGGGTGAGCCGCGGTCGATGGTGCTCTCGCTGGGCGGGGGGACGCCAACGTTTGAGCCGTCGCGGGCGCAGCTTGTCGCGGTTCGCGATGCGGGCGGTGCCCGGCTGATCTATCTGCACGGCACGCCGGCGGAGCTGCGCGATCGTCTGGCCCAAACCGATCTGAGCCAGAGGCCGGCGCTGTTGGGAGCGAGCGCGCTGGATGAGGTTGGCTCGTTGTATACGGCGCGAGACGGGTCGTATCGGGATCTGGCCGACGCGATGATCGAGACCGGAGGCCGGAGCGCCGAGGACGTGGCGGCGTCGGTGCTGGCGAGCCTGATCACGCCGCGTTGAGTTCTTCTTTGAGTTGCAGGGCCAGGGCGTGCTGGTCGGGGTCGGTGAGCTTGCCGCGGATGCCCGCGAGGGCGGCGCGGGCGCGTTCGCGCTGCTGGAGGTAGCGCGTGGCGATCAGCGCGAGCATCACACGGACGCGGGCCGCTTCGGGATCGGAGGGATAGACCTCGGCGAAGCGCTCGTAGGCGTCGGCGGCCTGAGTGTGGTCGCCGGCTTGGAGGAGGATGTTGGCGATGTCGAGCTGGGTCTTGCGGCCCATGGTGGTGGTGCCGGTCGCTGCCTGGGAATAACGCGATTTGAACTCGACCCAGGCGCGGGCGGCCTGATCGGGCTGGCCGGCGGCGGCGAGGCGTGAGATTTCGGCGCGGGCGGTCGCGAGTTCGTCGTCGACAACCACGGTGGCGGCCTCGGCGGCGCGGACGGCCTGGTCTTTGATATGGCCGGATTCGAGGAAGTCGCGGCGACGTTTGGCACGGGTAGCGATGCTGAAGAGGTCATAGCCCTCGCGAGCGACGATGCCGGAGGCCAGCAGGGTCATGGCGGCGGTGAAACCGAGGAGGTAGCCGCCGATGTGGGCGAGATAGGCGACGCCGCCCATGCCCAGGCCGGCGAAGAGGAAGTCTTTGGCGATGGCGAAGACGATGAAGAACCAGGCGGGGATGCTGTAGACGCCGATGATCAAGAAGAAGAGCAGGACCTTGATGTCTACGCGGGGGAAGAAGACCAGGAACGCCCCGGTGACGGCGGCCACGGCTCCGGAGGCGCCCAGGACGGGGTTGTCCTGAAACATCGCGTGGAGCCCGCCGGCGGCGACGGCCCCGGCGATGTAGAGGGCGGCGAAGCCGACGCGGCCGAGCTTGTCCTCTACGGCGGTGCCGAAGACCCAGAGGAAGAGCATGTTCCCGAAGATGTGCATGAAGCCAGCGTGGAGGAAGGCGTAGCTGAGCAGCGTCCACCAGGTGAGGTTGTTGGGCTGGAGCAGGCCGAGCTCCATGATGCGGCCGGCGACATCGGGCGCGAAGCGGTCGGCGAGGGTTTGGGCGAGGAACATGGCGACGTTGAGGATGATCAGCACCGGGGTGACCAGGGTGGGCCGGCGGCGTGGTCGATCTGTGCCGAGGGGGATGAGCAAGGGAGAGATGATAGGAACGCGGGAAGGGTGGTTGAGCGCGAAGAACGCGTGTCTATCGGGTGTTTGTGGGCGGGTGGTGGCGGGAGAGGACGGGATGCGGGCTTTTCTGTGCGGGTGGGGGCGGGGCCGATTCCTATAGTCGGCCCTTCTCCGGCGGGCGGCCGGCCGGTCTTTTGAGTGAAGGAACCGAACTTCGAGGGCTCAGCTATGCCAGCGGTCAAAGGTCTTGAAGGCGTGGTGGCGGCGGACACGAAGATGTCGTACATCGACGGCGAGAAAGGCGTGCTCGAGTACGTGGGCATCCCGATCGGGCAGCTTGCGGAGCACTCGACGTTTGAGGAGACGGTATTTTTGCTGTGGAACGGGCGGCTGCCGAAGAAGGATGAGCTGGCGAGCTTCGGGGTGGAGATCCGCAAGCGGTACGAGTTGCCGGCGGGGATGGAGCAGCGGCTGTTGGCGTTGCCGCGCGACGCCAAGCCGATGCACATGATCCGCACGATGGTGTCGGCGTTGTCGATGCACGACCAGAACCCCGACGCGAACGACCCGGCGTCGCTGCGGGACAAGGCGCTGAACATCCTGGCGCGGGTGCCGACGCTCTTGGCGTATTTCCATCGCTATCGCTCGGGCATGCCGCTGGTGCGGCCCGATGGCAAGCTGGGGATCGCGGAGAACTTTTTGTACATGCTCAATGGGGAGATGCCCAAGCCGACGATGGCGAAGGCGATGGACGTGTGCCTGGTGCTGCACGCCGACCACGGGCTGAACAACTCGACGTTTACGGCCCGGGTGATGATGAGCACGCAGAGCGATATGTACTCGGCCATCACGGCGGCGATTGGCAGCTTGAAGGGCCCGCTGCACGGCGGGGCGAACGAGGGCGTGATGGTGATGCTCAACGAGATCCCGAGCGTCGAGGCGGCCGAGAAGTACGTGCTCGACAAGCTGGCCAAGAAGGACAAGATCATGGGCTTTGGGCACCGGATCTACAAGAGCTACGACCCGCGGGCGACGCACCTGCAGGTCCTGGCGAAGGATCTGGCGGCGGAGACGGGGAACACGGGGCTGTTCGACAAGTCCAAGCGGATCGAGGAGGTGATGGCGACGGCGGTGGCGGCCAAGGGGATCTATCCCAACGTCGATTTCTATTCGGCGACAACGTACCACTGCATAGGGCTGCCGCTGGACATGTTTACTCCGGTGTTCGTGATCGCGCGGGCGGGTGGCTGGGCCGGGCACGTGATCGAGCAGATGAGCGACAACCGGCTGTTCCGTCCGGACGTTGATTACAAGGGTCCGCACGAGGTCAAGTACACGCCGATGTCGGCGCGGTGAGACCGGCGGGCAGCTGAAAGCCGGTGAGCGGGACCGTGGGCGCGGCTTCGTCGGCGGCGGCGATCATACTTCGGCGATGCGGGCGTACTTGAGCACGAGCTCGACGCGGCTGCGGACGCCCAGCTGGGTGTAGATGCGCTTGGCGTGGTCGTGGATGGTGTGTCGGCTGCGGAAGATGCGGTCGCCGATTTCCTGTTCGGATAGACCCGACATGAGCATGGGGAGGAGCTCGCGTTGGCGGGGGCCGAGGCCGTTGTATCGCTCGCGGTGGCCGCCGACGTCTGCCAGGGGCGGGGTGGGGCGTGAATGCAGGGCCTCTGCGACGTGCGGCATCAGGTCCGCCAGGAGAACCGATATCGCCCATTGGTCGGCGTCATCGAATGGCCGCGCGGCACCCAGACGCAGCACGAGGACAACCAGGAATGCGCCGGGCTCTTGCTCGAAGGGATAGACGGCCCAGAGCCGGCTAATAACTTCGTGGCTCAACAGGGAGTTTTCGAAGAGGTAACGCTCGGCGCGGTGCCCGTTGACGTGCGGTTGAGGCGGGCGAAGGACCGCTGGCACATTGGCGCGGATGGCGTCGGCCAGCAGCGCGTCGCGGCCCGCAAACTCCGATGCCAGCGTGGTCCAGGCTTCTGCAAAGGAGCGTCCACGGTCGCCCGCCGAGCCCAGCAACGTCATGGGGCGGGGCCCGTTCACGGAGACGGCTTCGCGATCGAGGAACGACGGTTCAAGCCGGTAGATCCCGGCGAACTGCCCAGCGACGGAACTTAGGAAAACCCCTGAGGCCAGGCCGGCTGGGTCTTGGATGGAATCCGACCCCAGCATTCCGGCGATTGTTCTGATGACGAGTCGGAGACGATTGTTTTGAGATTGCAGGTCCATGTGTGCTCGCAGTGAGAAAGTCGCGCTCATCCCCAAAAATGCGGAGGAGACACACAGTTAAGGAGTGTTTTGGGGGCTTGGGTAGCGCGCGGCTATTCCAGGGCGTTCGATCCGCCCCGCGGAGTGTGTTTTTCCCCTGTCACGGATTTGGGTGGCGGAGCAAGCACCTTTGCGAGTGGTCGAGGCCGATCGACAACCCAACCTCGTTTGCACTCGATGAGGAATATGCACCACAGATTTGTGGTGGCTAGACTTACCCAGATTTGGGTATCAGGCCCACGACTTCCGCGTGTGGCCACCCTTCTGGGGAAACCTCCCAGTTCATTACAAATCGCTCAGAATGTTCTTTGGGCGGCATGAGCCGAGGTCAACGGCCGAGTTTGGCGAGAACGGCTTCGAGGATGACGCGGCTGATGGTTTCGTCCCCGAGGAGGCCGGATTTGATAACGATGAGTGAGCCGCCGGGGGTGGCGGTGACGCGGACGAGGACGCGTGGGACGGCACCTGTGGAGGCGGCTTCGGCGGCGAGTTCGACGACGTCGGCGGAGGTGCCGCGGCCGATGATGGTGTAGCCGCGTTCGCGGAGGGCGACCTCGGCGGCGGTGGCGAGAGTAAGTACGGGGACGCTGGGAGGCAGTTCGGCGGCGAGCGCGCCCATGCTCCATTCGACGGGCTGTTGGTTGGCCCCCCCACTCCCAACGGGGGCGGCTTGTTGGCAGCCGGGGGCGGCGATCAGGAGCGTCGCCGCGAGGGTCGAGTGGGCGAGGAGTTGGAGGCCGAGCGGCCGCCGCGGTTGCGGGCGGGCTTGGCCGACGGGGGGCGTGGAGGCGGGTTGGGGTGGGTGGCGAGCCATCGGTTCATATCTAGATCGGTCGGCGCGACGGGTTGGTTGTACTCGCGGAGCAAATGGGCGAGATCGTCGGCGACGGCTTGTGGGGTAGAGGGGGACTGGCGGGTTGGCGCGGGTGCCTGGACGGGCTCGGGTGGCGGCTTGCCTTTGGACCGAATGGGACGTGGCGGCGGCGCGGGGGCGGGGTCGGCGAGGGCGGCGCGCATGGCGCGGGTGTGGAGGCCCTTGAGGGCGTCTTCGGCTTCGCGGATGAGCTGGGCGAGGCGTTGGGCGGATTCGCCATCGACGCCGAGGTGGCGGGCCCAGTGGGCGACGGAGGCGGCGTCGAGGGGAACTTGGTCGCGGACTGAAGAGAGGCCGCGGTCGGATTTGGCCGATCGCTCGCCGCGGGCCCAGTCGTCGGCTAGTTGGCGGAGGAAGGAGGGGCTGTCGCGTTCTTCGAAGCCTTTAGCGGCGGCGGCGCGGCGGATGCGGCGGTCGCTGCTGATGACCAGGAGGCCTTTGGTGCGGGGCTCGCGGGCGATGATGGCTTCGATCTCGTCGTCGGCCTGGCGGCCTTGGCCGGAGAAGATGATGCGGAAGGAGCCGAGGTGTCGGCGTTCGCCGAGGCGGCGTTTGTTGGAGTCGGAGGGGCCGCCGCCGTCGCAGACGAGGAGGACCTCGCGGCGTCGGAAGCGCGAGGCGGCGAGCAGGTCAATGAGGCCCTGGGTGTCGAGTCCGGCCAGCTCGGGCGGGAGGACGCCGCTGGAGTGGAGGACGTTGTAGGTGTCGACGACGACCATGTTGGAGGGTAGAGGGGGGGCCAAATTGCTAAAGGGCTAAATTGTCAAAGGGCCAAATTTGGAGGCCAGACGGAGGCGAAGAGGGGGTGATCGTGGCGTGAGTGTGGGTTGGCACGGGTGTGGGCGGGCAAGGGGGACGGGTGGGTGGTGTGAGTTGGGGTGAGGGTTAAGACTTGATTGGCGTCGGTAGGCGGCGTTTACTTCCGGCCCGCGGGTTAGCCGGAGGCGTGGAGCCGTCCGGGTGTTGCGGGCTGGTTCTGGAGCCGACGGGCTCGGTTTGAGCTTTTTTTATGAGGCGAACATGGCGATCCGAGTGAAGTCCCGTGGCGGCGAGTCGGTCGAGCAGATGTTGCGGCGCTTCAAGAAGCTCTGCGAGAAGGAAGGCTTGACCAAGGACATCAAGCGGAAGGAATACTACGAGAAGCCCTCGGAGCGTCATCGTCGCGATGTGCGCAAGGCGATCGCGCGGCGTGCGCGTGAGTTGATGGGGCCGATCGAGCGTCCGAGCCGCGAAGCCCGCGGTTAATGGGTTGGATTGGGCAGGCCGGGCGGGCCTGCACTGACCCTAGAACACGGTTCTAGCGGTGTTGCAGGCGCAAAATCTGGCGTCCTGGGTGGTGCTTATCCGAACATCCGTATTGGTATCGGCGGTCCGTTCCTGAGCTTCGGGCGGATATGCTGTCGCCCTGCGCAGAGCAGGACGCCGGTGTTGGCGTCGGAGCGCGTCGATGAAAGGGATGCCGCTCCCCGGGTCGTTTTGTGGCGGCCCGGGCCTTGGCGCTTGATTTGCGGTCCCGATCCGGCGACCTTGTGTTCCTCACTATGGCCCCCGTTGGGTGGCTTGCCTGTCCAAGGAGACGTCTCTTGAAGCCGACTCAGATCGCACGCCCGCCGATGATCTCGGCCTGGACCGCGGGGCTGCTTGCCCTCGTCCTGGCGCTCTTTGCCCCTGCCATGACTTTCGGAGCGGGCGCGGTGGGCGCGGATCAGCCCGTGTTTCAGAAGCCCGGTGGTGAGGCCAACCTAGTGATCCCGGACCTCAACGGGGTCAAGTTCATGGGCATCGGCGGTCACGATCTTCTGCTGGTGGGCTTCGGGGTTTCGGCCCTTGGGCTGCTGTTCGGCGGGATCATCTATGTGCAGCTCAAGCGGCTGCCGGTACACAACAGCATGCTCGAGGTGTCGGAGCTGATCTATCAGACGTGCGGGACGTACATGATCCAGCAGGGCAAGTTCCTGCTCATCCTGTTCGGGTTTATCGGCGCGATCGTGGTGGTGTACTTCTCGGCCTTCGCGCCGACGTCGATCATCAATCCGGAGACGGGCGAATGGCAGTCGGGCTTTGGGCCGGGTCGGGTGGCGATGATCATCCTGTTCGCGCTCATCGGCATGGGCGGGAGCTACGGCGTGGCGTGGTTCGGGATCCGGGTGAATACGTTCGCCAACTCGCGGACGGCGTTCGCCTCTTTGCGTGGGAAACCTTTCCCGTGCTACGCGATCCCGCTGAAGGCCGGCATGTCGATCGGCATGATGCTCATCAGCGTCGAGCTGCTGATCATGCTGGCGATCCTGCTGCTGCTCCCGGGGGATGTGGCCGGGGCGTGCTTGATCGGCTTTGCGATCGGCGAGTCGCTGGGTGCGGCGGCGCTGCGGATCGCGGGCGGCATCTTCACCAAGATTGCCGACATCGGGTCGGACCTGATGAAGATCGTCTTCAAGATCAAGGAAGACGACGCGCGGAACCCGGGCGTGATCGCCGACTGCGTGGGCGACAACGCGGGCGACAGCGTGGGTCCCTCGGCCGACGGGTTCGAGACGTACGGCGTAACGGGCGTGGCGCTGATCGTTTTCACGATGATCGCGGTGACGCCGGGCGTGTTTGCGCCGAAGCAGATCGACCTGGGCGGCGGGCGGATGGAGTCGTTCGCGTATGTCACGAGCATCGTGGACGTGGCGGGCAACACGACGTATCAGACGGCGTTGGCGGGCAAGGCGGATAGAGAGACGGACGTCTCGACCAAGGCTCGTCTGGAGACGTTGAAGGTTGATACGACCACGCCGGCGGTGGTGGACGCGGCCAGGAAGGTGATCCTCCCCGCGCAGCAGACGGCGGCCCAGATCCAGATCAAGATCCTGGTTTGGCTGTTTGTGATGCGGATCTTGATGGTGCTGGCGTCGGGGTTCTCGTACCTCGCCAACGAGGCGTTGGCCAAGGCCAAGTACAGCGGCGTGTCGAAGATGAACTTCGAGAAGCCGCTGACGAGCCTGGTCATCCTGACCAGCGTGGTGTCGATCGTGGTGACGTATCTGGCGTCATGGGTGATGATCCCGACGATCGAGCTGGGCACGGGGATCGTGCTGAGCGACCTTTGGTGGAAGCTGGCGTCGATCATCTCTTGCGGCACGGCGGCCGGGGCCATCATCCCAGAGCTGGTGAAAATATTCACCTCGACCGAGAGCCGGCATGTGGGCGAGGTCGTGACGAGTTCAAAGCAGGGTGGGGCGTCGCTGAACATCTTGTCTGGTCTGGTGGCCGGGAACTTCTCGGCGTACTGGCTGGGCATGGTGATCATGGGCCTGATGGCCGTGGCGTACTTCATCTCGACGTTGGGCTTCAGCCAGATCATGATCGCGCCGGCGGTGTTCGCGTTCGGGCTGGTGGCGTTCGGGTTCCTGTCGATGGGCCCGGTGACGATCGCTGTGGACTCGTACGGCCCGGTGACGGACAACGCGCAATCGGTCTTCGAGCTGTCGACGATCGAGGCGATGCCGGGGATCAAGGAGGAGATCAACCGTGACTTCGGGTTTACACCCGACTTCGAGGTTGGCAAGCAGTTTCTGGAGGAGAACGACGGCGCAGGCAACACGTTCAAGGCGACGGCCAAACCGGTGCTGATCGGCACGGCGGTGGTGGGCGCGACGACGATGATCTTCTCGATCATCGTGGTGCTCACCGGCGGTCTGCAGACCAACCTCGAGAAGCTCTCGCTGCTGCACGCCCCGTTCCTCCTGGGGCTGATCACGGGCGGTGCGATGATCTACTGGTTCACGGGTGCTTCGATACAGGCTGTGACGACCGGTGCGTACCGGGCGGTGGAGTTCATCAAGGCCAATATCAAGCTGGAGGGCGTGACGAAGGCGAGCGTCGAGGACAGCAAGAAGGTGGTGCAGATCTGCACGGAATACGCCCAGAAGGGGATGTTCAACATCTTCCTGGCGATCTTCTTCGGGACGCTGTCGTTCGCGTTTGTCGAGCCGTTCTTCTTTATCGGGTACCTGATGGGGATCGCGCTCTTCGGGCTGTACCAGGCGATCTTCATGGCCAACGCGGGTGGCGCGTGGGACAACGCCAAGAAGATCGTGGAGACGGAGTTGAAGGCCAAGGGGACGCCGCTGCACGATGCGTGCGTGGTGGGCGACACGGTGGGCGACCCCTTCAAGGACACGTCGTCGGTGGCCATGAACCCGGTGATCAAGTTCACGACGCTGTTCGGGCTGCTGGCGGTGGAGCTGGGGATCCAGGTGAAGGACCCGGGCTTTGTGCATACGCCGGTGACGATCGCGGTGGCCATCGGGTGCTTCCTGATCTCGGCGTTCTTCGTGTATCGCTCTTTCTACGGCATGCAGATCGGCGGGCACGTGCCGAAGGGCCACCACTAGGGCTCGGGGCGGGAATCGGTAAGAATCTCAACAACCCCTGGGGTTTTCCCCGGGGGTTTTTCGTTAGGCGACGCGCACGTGGGCGTAGATTGGGCGTCGCTTGGTGGCAAGGATGAAGGCCGTCTGAATTTGCAGATCACAACGCGAGCGACCCGCCAGGACGACCACCATGATGTGCCCCCCCACTCTTGCTGTTGACGTGTTGCCGGAGTTGCCGTGGTTGTTCTGGCTAGCGCCGGTGGCGGGCGTGGCGGCGCTGTTGCAGGCGTTTGTGTTTGCGCGGTCGGTGCGGGCGCGGTCGGAGGGTGAGCCGGAGATGGTGCGGATCGCGGCGGCGGTCCGCGAGGGGGCGACGGCGTATCTGCGGCGGCAGTACCGTGTGGTGGCGCTGGCGTTTGTGGGGTTGGTGGGTGTGCTAGGAGTTCTGTCGTTTGGTTTGGGCTTGCAGCCAACGTGGTCGCTGGTGGGCGTGCCGGTGGCGGGGGTGTTGTCGGGCTTGTGCGGGTGGCTGGGGATGGGGATGGCGACGAGCGCCTCGGCCCGCACGGCGTTTGCCGCGAAGCACTCGCTTAATGACGGGCTGACGGTGGCTTTCCGCTCGGGCGCGGTGATGGGCTTGATCGTGGTGGGCTTCGCGTTGCTCGACATCTCTGGGTGGTTCTTGTTCTTCCGGTTGGCGGGGCCGACGCTGGGGCTGTCGACGGATCTGCGCGAGGTCTCGATGGTGATGCTGTCGTTCGCGATGGGCGCGTCTATGCAGGCGCTGTTTGCGCGGGTGGGCGGCGGGATCTATACCAAGGCTGCGGACGTGGGGGCGGATCTGGTGGGGAAGGTCGAGGCGGGGATCCCCGAGGACGACCCGAGGAACCCGGCGACGATTGCCGACAACGTGGGGGACAATGTTGGTGATGTGGCGGGGATGGGGGCAGACTTGTACGAGTCGTACTACGGATCGATCCTGTCGACGATCGCGCTGGGCGCGGCGGCGGCGTTTGCCAACAGCGAGATGTCGGGCGGAGAGCAGACGCGGCTGGCGCTGGCGTTGGTCGTGGCGCCGATAGCCCTGGCGGCGGTGGGCATCTTCGCGTCGATCGTGGGGATCTTCGCCGTGCGGGCGCGGGAGGATGCGACGTTTGCGCAGCTCTTGGCGACGCTGCGGAACGGGGTGTATCTGGCGTCGGCGCTGATCCTGATGGCGGCATTCGCGGTGCCGTTTGTGTTGCTGGAGCTGACGGGGCTGGCCAAGGCGAGCGAGGGGCTTACGTGGTGGGGCCTGGGTATTGCCATCACGGCAGGGCTGGGCTCCGGGCTGGTGATCGCGCGGTTTACCGAGTACTACACGAGCTACGAGCACGCGCCGACGCGGCGGATCGCGCTGCAAGCCCATACGGGCGCGGCGACGGTGATCATCGCGGGGGTCGCGGAAGGGTTGCGGTCGACGTGGGCGGCGCTGGTGGCCGTGGTGGCGGCGATCCTGATCGCGTTTGTGAGCGCGGGCGGGCAGGAGAACGTGCTGTTCGGCTTGTACGGCGTGGGCATCGCGGCCGTGGGCATGCTGGCGACGTTGGGGATCACGCTGGCGACGGACGCGTATGGGCCGATCGCCGACAACGCGGGCGGAAACGCGGAGATGTCGGGGCAGCCGCCGCAGGTGCGGCAGCGGACGGACATGCTCGACGCACTTGGGAACACGACCGCGGCGACGGG
>Ga0105048_10005247_pt1 | contig 20975 bp, 20 predicted proteins | sample MAT05_FD_78382 | JGI IMG/M metagenome (GOLD analysis project Ga0105048, IMG submission 78382) | Freshwater microbial communities from Lake Fryxell liftoff mats and glacier meltwater in Antarctica - MAT-05 | ecosystem: Environmental > Aquatic > Freshwater > Ice > Liftoff microbial mat | place...
AGCCCCGCTTTGGCCACCGGTTACGGCCGGTCTTCGGTGAGCAATTCCTCCACCCCGCCGCGCTGGACGAGTTCCGGGCGCTGGAGCGCGATGGTGACCAGTTCGTTCTGGTTCTGCAGGACAACGCTGCCGTCATTGATCCGATAGATGCGGATGCGCGCTGCGGCTCCTGCGGCGGTGGCTGGTTTCGGCTGGCGCAGGTAGTCGCCCTCGCTGTAGCTCCGACCATTGATGATCGCGAGCGAAGGGCTGCCGAGCAGAATACTCGTTAGCTTGATCCCTCTCGCATCGAACACCACCTTCGGCTGCTCCATCGTCGGCACTGGCGCCGAAGTCATCGACATCGGCCTCCGTTTCGTCCAGCCGATCGGCCAGAACGGTGCGCGGTGCTCGTCGCTCAGTGCGGTGAAAGACGAGCGATTCTTGAGGACATAGGGCTCCACGGGCAGCTTCGCGTCGCCGGCCTGGGCAAAGGCGGGCACGATGGCGAGCAGGAGTAGGAGGCGGGCGGCGGGGGTGATCATTGTTTGACGAGGTTGACGACGGTGAGGGCGACCCGCTGGGTCTCGGCATCGTCGCGGCTGGCATCGATCTGGAGGCTGCGAATCTCCAGAAGCGGATCCTCGTTCTCCAGCCTGCTCACCGCACTGCCAAACTGGCCGTAGCCCACCTTGGCGAGGTCGATGCCCCAGGAGATCCGGCGGAATCCGGTGAGTTCCTTTTCCGGTGACTCGGTATTCAGTTTCGTCGTGGTTTTTTCGATGCCCTGGCGCTTGAAAAAGTCCCCGATCTTCGTCGGGAACCAGGCGACCGGGGAACCTTCGGGAATCATCCCATCCACCTGTCGCAGCGGGACCGTGCGTTCGGCAAAATTGCGCTCAAGATCCGCCGTTCGCTTGAGTTGCCCCCTGGCGTTTAGGATCTGCGGCCCGAGGTCTTCCGTGGTCTTGCGCGCCGCGGCCTGCTGCTTCTTCAGGGGCGCAAGCAGCAGATCGAAGTAACTGTAAACGACGCCGATAACGAGCAATCCCCCGAGGACGATTTTTTGAATTTCTTCTTTGCCGAACTTCATGGCGATTAGCGTTTCTTGCGGACGGTGGGAGCGATGGCTTCTTCGCCCGTGGTGAACTGGAGATTGATCGCAAAGCTGGCCGTAGCGATCTGCTTGCCATCGAGCATGACCAGCTCGGTTCCGTCTTCGAGGCTCTTGAAAGTGGAAGTCACGCCCTTGTAACTCGGTCCCAATTTTTCGGCGAGCGCGGTGCGGAGTTCCTCCGCTACCTTGCGCGGATCACTGCCTGCGGAGAGCCCGTCGAGGACGATACTGCACTTATGCACGCTGTCTCCGGAGACTTCGCCGACCAGGCGGGTCACCTGCACCTCCCGCGGCACGGTCTGCGCGATCTGCTCTAGCATCGGCGCCCAGTAGAAACGCTCCTCCATCCGCCGGGTTACGAGTTCGCTCTTGCGGATTTCCTCGCTCATCTCGTCCTCGCGCAGCTTGGCTGCCTTGGCTTTCGGGTCGATCTGGTTGAACTCCTCCTGCGCCCGTGCGAGCTCCGAGCCGATGGCGTGCATGCGACCGAGTTCCACCCCGTAATAGATCGCGAAGCAGGCACCGATCGCGGACAGGCTGTACATCGAGAGCTTGAGCGGGTCGCGCCGCTTGAGTTGCCGGGCCTTTTGGACCTCATGGTAAAGATTGATGCGAATGGCCATGGGTCAGTTTGCGTTGAGGAGTTCGGCGGCGGCGCCGCAGGCGACATTCAGATCCACGGCATCCACCGCAAACTGGTCACGCTGCGTGCCAGTCAACGCGGTCTCACACTTGGTAGCCGCGCTCCACATTTCGCAAGGCAGTCCCAATTCTTCGCTCAAGACTTTGAGCAGCGTCTTCGATTTGGAGACGCCACCGGAGACGTAAAGCTGGCGGATCGTCTCCTCATGCCGGTGCTCGAGAAAGCCGATCGAATTCTGAATCTCGCGGACCAGCGCATTGAGCGCCACGCGGGTGTATTCCACCATCACCTCGTCCTCCTGTTCGAGCGCGGTAAAGACGACTTCATAGTCCTCGCCGCTCAGTCCGGTCAGCGCATCGCCGAAGGGCTTGCCTCCGAAATCGATCGTTCGCACGAGCACCAGTTCGCGCTTCACGCCGACCATCACCGTGGTCATGGCATGGCCGATATCCACGAGAAAAAATGCCTCGTTATTAAACACGTCGGGATAGGCAAATTCGAAAGCATTGAACCCGCAGACCGGTCCCAGCTGCATGCTACCGATGGTGCTGCCATTTTTTTCAAAGGCCTCACCGATCTGCGCTACATCCGTGCGGGCCAATCCGCCCACGAGGTAGCGATGATACCCCGTCTGACCTTCATGCGCCGAAGTCTGCTTCGCCGTGGAGATCCGGTCGCAGTCGAGGACGAACTGCTTGCAGTCCTGATTGAGCAGCGCCATGCCATTGAGTCGCAAGGCATCGCGGAGGATGTTCGTCGGGGTCTCCGGCTGCTCGATGATCCGGATCAGCGTGCCCGGGTAGGAAACGCCGACTGCGCAGGTCTTGGCGACGCCGCCCATATCCTTGAGCAACGCCTTGAGTTCCCGGTTCAGTGCCTCCTGGGTCTCGATGGGATCGACCACGGCGCGGGAGGCGAAATTGGTCAGCACCAACTGGCCGCCCTTGCGCTGGAGGAGCACAGACTTCAGCGAGTAGCGGCCGAGATCGACGCCGATGACGGAGTTGGAAGCTTTAGCCATTGCGGTTGCATGAAAAAGCAAACGGCGTACCGGTGACGTTGCTTTCTCGGAAATTCATCGCCCGTTTTCGATCAACCCCGCATCCGGCGAGATTTTGGCATGGTCCCGCAGCTCCGCCACCATCTGCTGCGCCACCACGACCGCGATCGCCGCTGCGGCCAGGATCACCACGAGCCCGGTGACGAGAAAAGTCGCACGATTGCGACCTTTGTTCGCACGTTTGCTTCGCTCCCGCTCGAGTTGGATATCGAGCAGCTTTAGGAGTTGTTCTGGTGTTGGCGGAGCGGATTCGGTTTTCTGCAGAGCGTCCATTTTCGAAAAGATGTTTAGTTCCGAAGAAAAAGCGTTTTTCGCGCCATTCGCTGCCTTTCTTGCCTTCCTGGCGCTGACCCAGTTTATCGGCGGGCTTTCCTCTGGCCTGCGCGTGGCGTGGTGGTGGAGCGAACCTCGCTTCTGGGTGTTTCCGCTCCAGACATTGGTCTGCGGCGTCATGGTCGCCCGCTGGTGGCGATTCTACGATCTGCGCCCGCCGGCTCGGCTCGGGTTGACGCTGCTCATTGCCGTGATCGTGCTGCTCCTCTGGATCGCTCCGCAGGTGTGGTTTGGCGCCGCACCCCGCGTGAAGGACGGTTTCGACCCCACTTTCTTCGGCACGTCCGGGCCGGCTTATTGGACGACGGTGATCCTCCGTTTTATCCGCCTCGTGATTGTGGTGCCCCTCGTCGAGGAGATCTTCTGGCGCGGTTTTCTCCTGCGGTTCTTCATCTCCCAGCCATTTACCGACGTCCCCATCGGCACCTTCTCCTGGCGTTCGTTCGCCATAGTCACCGTTGGTTTCTGCCTCATCCACCAGCCCTCCGATTGGCCCGCCGCGACCGCCTGTGGCATGCTCTACAATCTCGTGGCCTACCGCACCCGCAGTCTCAGCTCCTGCGTGCTCGCGCACGCGGTCACGAATCTCCTGCTCGGCCTCTGGATCATGCGGACCGGGCAGTGGGGCTTTTGGTGAGACGGTGAAAAGCGGCTCCGGCGCGGCAAAGCACCTGCTCTCTCTCGAAGGCATGCAGAACACGTTCACGCACAAACTCATCATGACGGCGATGGCGGGTTTCGCCGCGGCGTGTCTGCTCTGGGCCTTCCGCCATATCGTCCAGCAGGCCTTCTACGAGACCGGTGAAGGTTGGAAAAAGAGCCTTTACGAACACTCGACTCCACCGCCTAGAATACGATGAATTCAGCGTCCTGCAGACGACGCCAGATCTGTGAAAATCGGCTACGCCCAACTCAACCCGACCGTCGGAGACCTCTCCGGTAACCGCGATCGCATCCTCGCGGCCTACCGCGACCTCACCGCCCGCGGCGCCGATCTCGTGCTCACGCCGGAGCTCGCGCTGACCGGGTATCCTCCGCTGGATCTGGTTTTTAAGTCGCGCTTCGTACCGGCGAATCTCGAGCTGCTCGACGAGCTGCACGCCCAGGTCGGTGACGCCCCGCTCATCGTGGGCTTCGTCGATTTCAACCCCGGCCCCGGCCAGCCCTTTCACAATGCCGCCGCGATCCTCCAGCGTGGCCAGCCACGCCGGGTCGTGCATAAGTCGCTGCTCCCCACCTACGATGTCTTCGACGAGGATCGTTACTTCGAGCCGGCGAAATCCGTCGCGCCCGTGGAGATCGGCGGCGTCCTGTTCGGCGTGACGATCTGCGAGGACATCTGGACCACCGAGTATCTGCCGCGCCATCTTTACGGCCACTCGCCCATCGGCGCCCTGCTCGAGCAAGGCGCCCGCGCCATCCTCAATCTCAGTGCCTCCCCGTTCTCCGTGGGCAAGCCCGCCCGCCGCGCCGAGATGTTGCGCGGCGTCGCCGCGACCCACGGCGTCCCCATCTACTACTGCAACGCGGTGGGCGGTAACGATCAGCTCATCTTCGACGGCAACTCGCTCGCCATCTCCGCCGCCGGCGAGATCACGGCGAAGCTGCCTGCCTTCTCCGCTGCGAACGAGATCGTGGACTCCGCAGCTCCGGCGCTTTCCATCGGCCATCTGCCATTCGAGGGGGAAGCCGAGGAGCTCTACCACGCACTCGTCCTCGGTACCCGCGACTACCTGCAAAAATGCGGCTTCACATCCGCCGTGCTCGGCCTGAGCGGCGGGATCGATAGTGCGATCACCGCCGTCCTCGCGACGGAGGCGCTCGGCGCCGAAAATGTCCTCGGCGTCACCATGCCCACCCACTACAGCTCGGAGGGCAGTGTCGCCGATTCCCTGCAACTCGCCGCCGCGCTCGGCATCCGCTGTTTGCAGATCCCGATCCAGGAGAGCTTCGAGACGTTTCGGGGGCAGTTCCGCGCCATCTTCTCGGGCCTGCCCGAGGACACCACCGAGGAGAATATGCAGCCCCGGCTGCGCGGGATGACCCTCATGGCGCTCTCGAATAAATTTGGCCGCCTGCTCCTCACTACCGGCAACAAGAGCGAACTCGCCGTGGGCTACTGCACGCTCTACGGCGACATGTGCGGCGGTCTCGCCGTGATCTCCGATGTGCCCAAGACCGCCGTTTACCGGCTCGCCGAGTGGATCAACCGCGAGCGCGAAATCATCCCCCGCGCGACCATCACGAAACCGCCCAGCGCCGAGCTCAAGCCGGATCAGCGCGACCAGGACACCCTGCCGCCCTACGAAATCCTCGATCCCATCCTCGAGCTCTACGTCGAGCAGCAGCTCAGCATCGCCGAGATCACCGCGCGCGGCTTCGATGAGACCGTCGTCCGCTGGGTCGCCCAGCGCGTCGATTTGAACGAATACAAGCGCGCTCAAGCGGTGCCCGGGCTCAAGGTCACCACACGCGCCTTTGGCGTCGGCCGCCGCATGCCCGTCGCCCAGCGCTTCGTCGAGTAGCTCCCGATGCCCGTACTCGCCTCCGGCCAGATCATCGCGGATCGCTACGAACTCCTCGGCGAGATGCCGCGCGCCGGCGGCAGCCTGCTCCACCGGGCCCGCGACCTCGCCTTCGGCGAAATCGTCGCCCTCAAGCACCTCGCGCCGAGTCCCTCGGCCCGGCGCGCCCTCGAAGCCGAAGTGCGCCGAGTTCAGCGTTCACCGCATCCGAGCCTGGTCCGGATCCTTGCCATCGATGGCCATGAAGGCGTGCTCGTCCGCGAATGGGTTCACGGCTTCTCGCTGCTCGACCTCATCCGCCGCCACCGCGAACTCCCCGCCCCTTTCGCGCTTCGCCTCCTCGAGCACCTGCCCGCGATCCTCGACCTCGTCGCGGCGCATTCGCTGCCGCTGCCCGGGTCCCTGCTCGCGAAGATCTTCGTGCGCTTCGCCCCGGAGGTCTCGCCCGAGACGGTCGCCGCCCAGCCCATCACCAGTTGGCCCGCTTTTTCCCTGAAGCTGAATCTCATCAGCGTGCGCGCCGCGCTCCCCGAACCCGATGCCGAGAACACCGCCATGACCACCATGGCCGAGGAGCGCCCCGCCAGCGGCGCAGACCACCCGCCATCCACCCGGCTCGCCGCGCTGCTCTACGAGATCCTCGGCGGCCCCATGCGCAACGCCCGCGAGCGCCGCTACACGCCGCTCCCCGCCCTGCTCGAGGAGGGCAACGGCGTGCTCCGGCGCGCCCTGCTCGATCTCCCCTCCCGCGACTGCGCCACCCTCTGGGCCGATCTCGTCCGCGCCGAACCCGCGGCGGGCAGCCCCGCTCCGCCGCTCTCCGTCGCCGTGCCCCCCGCGGAGCCGGTGTGGCAGCGCCCCGCGAGTCTTCCTGGTGCTGGGGAACCCGGCACCGTCCTGAAGCTCACGCCGGCCCAACCCAGCCAGCCCGCTCTCCACGTCGTGGCCCGAGCGGTCTTCAAGATCGGACGTTCCCTACAGCAGGCCGATTTTGTCACCCGATTCCTTCCCCCGAGCGTCGCCAATGACGACCTCACCAATCAACTCAGCCGCATCCACGTGCTCGCCGAGAGGGCGGGCGACCATCTCGCTCTCCGCGATGGCAACGGCAGCACCCCGAGCGTGAACGGCACCACGCTCGACGATGAACCACTCGATGCCAGCCAGCCCAAGACGCTCCGCCACCGCGCCCTGCTCACGCTGGGCGGCGTGTTCTCCCTGGAAATCATCCCCCTCACCACACCCGCTGCGGCGTCACTCCAGATCGGCGGGCTGGAGCCGCAGGCGGTGGCGACCCCACCCGGTCCCGGCGGCGCCGTTTTCTTTGTGCCCATCCAGCGGCAGCCCACGCCGCGCGACACGGTCTGGATCTTCAACGAGGCGGGCTTCGGCCTCGATGCCGCGCAGCGCATCGTCTGGGACACCCGCGGGCTCGACGGCAGTCCTGCCTCCTTTTTCCATTCCCGCGGCAGCTTCTGGCTCGCCAATCGCACACTGGACAGCGGGGTCCTGCGCGTCGCCGGCGTGCCGCTCGCGGCCGGAGAAATCGCCGCGCTCGGCAAAGGTCAGGAATTGCGCATCTCGGCGCACACCTTCACCATCGACCTCGCCTGAACCGTTGCCGCCACCCGGGCGGCCCGGCAGGATCGAAACTTCATGACGGACTCCACCGAAAACCCGCGCCGCGCGCTCCAGGCCGTTGCCTACCACGACGGCACCCAACTCGCGCGCTGCGTCCTCCGCCCTGGCGAATATTTCATCGGCAGCGCCCGGAAGAATGAAATCGTCATCGGCGAAGCCAGCGTCTCCGCCCGCCACGCCCGACTCGTCGTCACCGCCGAGGACGCGCTGCAACTCGAAGACCTCGACAGCGCGAACGGCACCTTCATCGACGGTGCGCCCATCGCCGTCGTCACCCTGCTGCACCCCGGCGCGGCGATTCTCATCGGCGCCGTCACCCTTTGTTTCGAGCGCGGCCGCTTGCCCGCCGCGGCGGTAGCCGAGCTGCCGGAGAGCTTTCTCCACCCCCAGCGTTACGCAGTGGGCGAGGCCATCGTGCAGGGCTCCACCAGCACCATCTACCAGGCGCGCGAGACCTCGCTCGGCCGGGAAGTCGCCCTCCGCACCCTGCTCCCCGAGAGCCAGCGCGATCCCGCGGTCGTCCTCCGCTTTGTCCGCGAAGCGCAGATCACGGCGCAGCTCTGCCACACCGGCATCCTGCCCATTTACGACTTCGGCCTGAACTCGGAGGGCCAGCTTTTTCTTACCACCCGCTTCATCTCCGGCGAACCCCTCGCCTCCATCCTCGATCGCATCGCCGCCGGCGACGCGGCCGCGGCGGAGCGCTACGACCTGCCCACCCTGATCGGCATCTGGCAAAAGGTCGCCGATGTCCTCGCCTCCGCGCACAGCCGCGGTGTGATCCACAATTCGCTCACGCCGGATGCCGTTGAAGTCGCCCGCTTTGGCGAAATTTTTGTCACCCAATGGACCTTCGCCACCCTCTTTGACCGGCCCGGTCAGGCCAGCTCCATCGAAGCACCGGACTCCCTGATCATGCCCCCCCTCACCGCCTTCAGCGCACCGGAACAGGCCACCGGCCAGCGCACCGACATCGATCCGCGCACCGATGTCTTCGCCCTTGGCGGTTTGCTCTACCGCATCGTCACCCTGCGTCCGCCGCTCTCCGGCGAGACGGAGGACGCCCTGCTCGAGGCCGCACTTTCGGCCGCCGTGACCGCCCCGGCCCGCGATGAACTGCAACCCCATTTTCCGCGCGGCCGCTTCCCGGACTTTCCCGCCGCCGTGGCGATGAAGGCACTGCGCTACGAGCCAGATGAACGCCACCAGACGGTGCTCGAGCTCCAGCGCGAGATCGCCGCGTGGCAGGCCGGCCTCGGCACCGAGAGCGATCTCGGCGCGCTCTGGAAGCAATTCACCGGCCTGCTCCAACGGCCCACCGAACCCAACAAAACCGCATGATTCCTCCCAAGGAACACCTCCCCACTCCGTTCCCGCCCTCATGAAAACTCGCCTCTTCCTCATCCTCTCGCTCGCGCCCGTCCTCGCCCTCCATGCAGCCGACAAAAAATCCCCGGCGGCAAAAAAGCCCGCTGCCGACCTCGTGGCACCTCCCGCGGAGACCGGAGATTTTTCCACCCACAAGACCGCCGACGCTCTCTGGAAGCGGGTCGAGGAACTCCAGGAAAAGCCCAAAGCGCAGCCCAAATCCCGCGAAGAGTACATCGGCATCCTCACGAAATGGTTCGGCGATCAGAAAGCTGCCGCCGAGTCCTTCATGAGCCGCTACCCGAAAGATCCCCGCCGCTACGGCGCCCGGATGATCTCGCTCCAGGCCGGCCTCCAACTCGCCCGGATCCCCGGCGCCAAGCCCGGTCCACTCGCCGACCCCGAATCCGTCAAAAAGCAACTCGCCGCGATCATCGCCGCCCCAGATGCCCCCGAGGAGGTGAAGGGCGAGGCCATTTTCGTCCAGACCATCGCCCTCTCCGGCGAGGTCGATCCCGCGAAGCCCGAAACCGTCACCGGGTTCTTCAAGGCGAGCAGTGACTTCCTCGCCAAATACTCCACCCACAAGCTCGCGACCCAGATGCGCGTCGCCGAGCTCCAGCTCGCCGGCAGTGTCGATACCGCGGAGGCACAGGCCGTCCTCGAGCGCCTCGCTGCCAGTACCGATACCCGCCTCGCCGACGCAGCGAAGCAGACCATCGCCCGCAAGCAGAAGATGGCCGACATGAAGACCAAGCCAGTCGAACTGAAATTCACCGCCACCGACGGCAAGGAAATGAACCTCGAATCGCTCCGCGGCAAAGTCATCCTCGTGGACTTCTGGGCGAGCTGGTGCGGCCCATGCATCAGCGAGATGCCCAACGTCGTCGCCACCTACAAAAAACTGCACGACAAAGGCTTCGAGATTGTGGGCATCTCCCTCGACCAGGATAAGTCCGCCATGGAAGCCGCACTGAAGAAACACGAGATGACCTGGCGCCAATACTTCGACGGCAAGGGCTGGAAGAATGAAATCAGCACCTCCTTCGGCATCACCGCCATCCCCGCCACCTGGCTCATCGACAAAAAAGGCATCCTCCGCGAGACCAACCTCCGCGGCGAAGACCTCGGCAAAGGCGTCGAGAAACTCCTCGCCGAGTAAGCTGCGTGCGCCGTACCGCGCTGCTCGCTCTCGCCGTGCTCCTTCCGCTCGGCGGCTTCGCCGGCGAACGCGGGCTCTTCGTCGCCGTCGGCTACGGGGGGCGGCGCATCTCGTCGCCCGATGGGGTGACGTGGGAGAATGATCAGCGCTGGAGCGACCTCGCGGCCGATGACGAAAATGTGCTCTTCAACATCGCCTACGGGGCTGGTTGCTTCGTGGCGGTCGGCGGCGGGGCAAAGCTCGGCCGCATCGTCACCACCACCGATGGACGCGACTGGCGTGAACTTCCGCCGCTCAAAGGCCGCGTCGGGACGATCGTTTTCGCCCGCGACCGCTTCATCGCCGCGCATGACGGCGAGCTCCTCTCCTCACCGGACGGCCTCACCTTCACCCCCGGCGAAAAACTCGACTGGCGCGGCAGCATCCACGCCCGACGCAGCGCGTGCGGCGATACCGAGGCGGGCTTTCGCACCGTGATCATCGGCGACATCGATCTCTTCAGTGAAAAGCGCCGCGTGAGCTGGCGCGGAGTGACCAGCGACGCTACCCGCTGGGAACACCGCGCGCTCGAGACCCCGCCCGGCGCCGACATCGCTTACGGCAGCGGCCACTTCGTCGTCGTCGGCCCCGGCGGATTGGTCGAAAGTTCGCACGATGGCGAGACCTGGCAGCGCCACGCCACCGGCGGCACCGAGCCATTCTCCCGCATCGTTTGGACGGGCTCGCGTTTCCTCGTCTCCGGCGGGCAGGCCGCGTGGTCTTCGCCCGACGCGCTCTCGTGGAAAGCGGAGCCCGCTCGCATCCCGTGCTCGCTCGCCTGGGCTCGCGAAGGCCAGCTCGCGATCGGGCTTTCGTGGGGCGGAAATCTGCACACCTCCACGGATTTCATCGCCTGGAAAAAGCAGCCACTTCCCGCCGGACCCTCGCTGCAAGCGGTCGCCACCAAAACGCCGTGAATTCAGGCGCCACGCCCCGGTGAATGCGCGGCGGCACCCAGAGGCGTCCCTCGTTTGCCACCGTCCCACGCTTGCGCGGCGCGTCGAGTGCCACCACAGTCCGCGCCTTTTCCGATGCTTACCGTTTCTTCAGTCTCCAAGTCCTTCGGCGGGCGCATCCTCTTTGAAGAGGCTTCGCTCCAGGTCAATCGCGGCGACCGCATCGGCCTTGTCGGCCCGAATGGCGCAGGCAAATCCACGCTCTTCTCCCTGCTCCTCGGCGAAGCCACGCCCGATGAAGGTCGCGTCTCGCTCGAGCGTTCGGCATCGATCGGTTTTCTGCCTCAGGAAAGCGCTCCCGCCGGCGATGAAACGGTGCTGGAACTGGCGTGCTCGGTTTCACCCGCGATGGCCAAGGCGATCCGCACCATGAAGACGACGCCGGATGATTCGGAGGAGCACCATGAAGCGCTCGCCACCTTCGATGAACTGGGCGGCTGGCAACTGGAGCCCAAGGCCAAACGCATCCTCTCCGGCCTCGCCTTTCGCGAAAGCGACTTCGAGCGCGAGGCCCGCAAGATGAGCGGCGGCTGGATCATGCGTGCCCACCTGGCGCGGCTGCTGGCGATGGAGCCGGACCTCCTGCTCCTGGACGAACCCACCAACCACCTCGACCTCGAATCGCTCGTCTGGTTTCAGGAGTATTTGAAGGGCTACCCCGGCGCGATTTTGATGATCTCCCATGACCGCGAATTTCTGAATCAGCTCGTGGGTTCGATCGTGGAAATCGCCCATCGCCGGCTCAACCGCTACCGCGGCAACTGGGACAAATACGTCATCGAGAAAGTCGCCCGCGAAGAGCAGCAACTCGCCGCTTACAAGAATCAGCAAAAGGAAATCGCGTCGCTCCAGGAATTCGCCGACCGCTTCCGCGCCAAGGCCAGCAAAGCTTCGCAGGCGCAGAGCAAGCTCAAGCAGATCGATCGCATGGAGAAGATCGAGGCGCCACTTTCGCAGGAAAAGACCGTCCACATGCGCATGCCGCAGCCGGCGCGGAGCGGCTCCCGCGTGATCAACCTGAAGGATGTGGACTTTGCCTATGACGATCTCGTCGTGTATCGCGGCTTGGAATTCGAAGCCGAGCGCAGCCAGCGCACCGTGCTCGTGGGCCCGAACGGCGCGGGAAAATCCACGCTGCTTAAACTCCTCGGCGGCACGCTACCGCTCCAGAGCGGCACCCGCGATGTGGGATACAATGTGAAGGTCGGCTACTTCTCCCAGCACCGCATGGAAAGCCTGAACGCCAAGCACACCGTGCTCGAAGCCGTGCAGGACATGCCGAACCCCGTGGGCGAACAGCAGGCCCGCACCGTCCTCGGCTCCTTCCTCTTCCGCGGCGATGATGTCTTCAAGCCCGTGGGCGTGCTCAGCGGCGGGGAAAAGACGCGGCTCGCGCTGGTGAAGCTGCTCCTCGATCCGCCGAATCTTCTGCTCATGGACGAGCCCACCACGCACCTCGATATCGGCTCCATCGACGCCCTGATCGGCGCGCTCCAGCAGTTCGAAGGCACGCTCATCTTCATCAGCCATGACGTGCATTTCATCCGCGCGATGGCCCAGACCGTCCTGCACATCAGCGCCGGAACGCTCACGCCCTATGCGGGCGACTACCAGTATTACCTCGATAAATCCAAGGCGACCTCCGCGCGCGCCGCGCTCACCGCCGGCGAAAAGCTGCATAACTCCCAGCCCGCCGCCGCCCCTGCCGCACCCGCCAGTAGCGGCATGGGCATGAAGGAAATGCGCGAAAAAAAGCGGGCCGAACAGGAGGCCCGCAAGGCCGAGGCCAAAGTCAAACGCGACCACGAAAAGAAAGTCTCCGATCTCGAAATGCAGATCGCCGCACTCGAAATACAGCAGAAAAAGCTGACCGCCGAACTGGAGAGTCCAGAGGCCTACGAATCCGGCGGCCGCGCCGTGCAACTCAATCGCGAACTCGCCGGCGTGGCCAGGGATCTCGCTCGCGTCAGCGCCGAGTGGGAGACCCTCGCCGGGCAGACGGCACCGGAGTAAATCGCCACACCGCCGCCGGCGAGTCGTGCCGCCGCGCCACGAGAGCCGTCGGAAAGGAGGCACCCCGGAGGGTGTGCCGGAAGCAGGCGGTAACCACCTTTCCGGCAGCCCTGCCGGGGTGCAGGCGTTTTCTTCTGGAACCCCGGGTTTCACCTGGGGCTAATCTCCATTCAGCCCTCCGGGCTGCCTGCTTGTCCGGATATTTGAGGAAGATGGTGTGAGACGCTAGAGCTGCGGAGCGCTTTAATCCCCGAAGCTAATCCCTACGGCGCGGCAGGTCTGCACCATCTGGCTCTCCGGGGAGACGAGCTTGATGCGGTGGACAGCTTCGGCGATGGAGACGTCGAGGATCTGGTAGTTTTGGTAGCTGACCATGTGGCCGAATTTTTCCTCAGCAATGAGTTCCACGGCGGCGACGCCGAAGCGGGTGCCGAGGATGCGGTCGAGCGTGGTGGGGGCGCCGCCGCGCTGGAGATGGCCGAGGACGCAGGTGCGGGTCTCTTTCCCGGTGCGCTGGGCGACCTCCGCCGCCACGGCTTCGCCGATGCCGCCGAGTTTGTTTTCGCCGGAGCTGACGGCGCGGCTGCGTTCGCGGCCGTTCCTTTCGCGAGCACCTTCGGCCACGACGATGAGGGTGCTGAGGCAGCCGTCGGAGTCGCGTTTGCGGACGGCGTTGGCGACGATTTCATGATCGAAGGGGATCTCGGGAAGCAGGATGACGTCGCCGCCGCCGGCGAGCCCGCCGTAGAGCGCGATCCACCCGGCGTGCCGACCCATGACTTCGAGGACCATGACGCGTTTGTGGCTGTTGGCCGTGGTATGCAGGCGGTCGAGGGCGTCGGTGACGCAGGCCACGGCACTGTCGAAGCCGAAGGTCATGGCGGTGGCTTCGAGATCGTTGTCGATGGTTTTGGGGACGCCGATGACGGGGATGCCGGCCTCTTGGAGCTGGAGCCCGGTGCTGAGGGAGCCATCGCCGCCGATGACGATGAGCGCATCGATGCGCAGTTCGGCGAGGGTGGCTTTGGCTTTGACCAGGACGTCGGGCGGGATGTGGGTGCGGGTGCCGTCGCCGACTTTGGCGACGAAGTGGCCTTTATTGGTGGTGCCGAGGATAGTGCCGCCGAGATGCATGATGCCGGCGGTGCGCTTGAGATCGAGGACCTCCCACTGGATCGGAGGGAGCAGGCCCTCGAAGCCGTCGTGAAAGCCGATGACTTCCCATTCGAGATTGGAGGCAGCGCGGACGACGCCGCGCAGGACGGCGTTCAAGCCGGGGCAATCGCCGCCGCTGGTGAGGACTCCGATGCGTTTCATTGGGCGGGTGGTTTCCATCCTTTCGCGGGGCGGCCGGCGGCGGCCCATTGGGCGTGGTACTGCCAGCCGCGCAGCAGGTAGGCCGAGCCTTCGCGGAAGCGGTCGGTCGAGCCGAGGAGGATGACGTTCAGGCGGCGTGGGGTGATGTAATGCGTCTCGCCTTTTTGGAGGCTCTCGGGCGGTTTGGCGGCGGAGATGATGATGCACTGGCCGGCGCGCTGGGTGGTGCCGGTTTTGACGCCGTCGATTTCATACTGGCCGAGTAGTTCGTTGGTATTGCGCAGCAGGTAGGCCACCGGGCCGGTCACGCCGTTGTAGGTGATTTTGCGGTCCTTTTGGGAGCCGTAGAAGCGGAAGGCGGAGTTGGCTTCCGCGTAGCCGGCGAGCTTCGCGAGGTCTTCGGCAGTGGAATACGGAAGCGCTTTTTCGAGGGTGTCGAGCCCGTGCGGATTCAGGAAGCGGGTGCGGATCATGCCTTTCGCCTTGGCCAGCGCATTCATCTGCTGCACGAAGCGATCGACGGACGGCAGATCGCCGGGGAGGCTGCGGCCCACATGATCCGCGAGGGTGAGTGCGGCAGCATTGTCGCTCTGCATCATGGCGGCATAGAGCAGGTCGCGCAGCGCGCAGGTATCGCCGGGCTGAAAACCGACGCCGGCCTGGCCGCCGAGCTGCGTGACCGCGGGCGGGACGGTGGCGAGCTGGCTGAGGTCGGCATTCGAGCCGGTGGCCCAGTCGAGCACGACCATGGCGGTGGCCACCTTGGTGAGGCTGCCGATCTGGAGTTTTTTCTGGGCGTTGTGGGAGTCGAGGATGACGCCGGATTGGTCATCGACGACGGCGTAGGCGAGGGACTCGGCCCGGCCCTCGGTGGTCGCCAAACCAAGTGCCAGAGCGGCTCCGCAGGCGATGGCGGATAGGGTGCGGTAGATCAGCATGACAGGCGCGGAGTCTATCGGGGCGGCGGCGCTTGGCAATGCTCAACCCGTAGGGCGTGAGCGGCGGCCCGCTAGCGGCGGAGGGTGCGCAGCGTGAGGTGGATGATTTCGGCCGGCGCGTGGGTGCGGAGGGGGAACCAATTGCCGACGCCATTGGCCACCAAGAGGGCGCGGTCGCAATGAAGACCATGCGCTTCTTTTAAAGATCCGCTCGCGGTCGCGGTCCGGCAACTTCAAGTCGCGGCGGGCGCTTCCGCCCGGCTGATCGGCTGGAGGATGACGACTTTGGCTTCCGGAGCGGCCTGGCGTGAGCGGTTCTTTTTTCGCGGCCTTGCTTCGCCAAGGGCCAGCGCCATGAACTCGGCCTGACTGCTCCGCCGGTCGCTCTCCTTCACGGCGGCGGGGCGGTGGTAGGACCCGTCCGGATTGAGCAGCCACGCCTTGGCTGTATCGGCGAGCTGGGTGCCGAGGATCTGCTCCACCATCCGCTCGCGGAGCGCGGGATCCTCGATGGGGAAGACGATCTCCACGCGGCGGAAGAAATTCCGCGGCATCCAGTCCGCACTGCCGACGAAGACTTTCGGATCGCCGCCATTTTCAAAATAGAAGATGCGGCTGTGCTCGAGGAAACGCCCGATGATGGAGCGCACGCGGATGTTTTCGCTGATCCCCGGCATCCCCGGGCGCAGGCAGCAGATGCCGCGGATGATGAGGTCGATCTGCACCCCGGCCTGCGCGGCGCGGTAGAGCGCGACGATGATCTCGCGGTCCACGAGCGCGTTCATCTTGGCGATGATGCGCGCGGGCTTTTTTGCGACGGCGTTTTCGGTCTCTCGCTTAATCAGGGCCATCATCGTCTCGTGCATCGTGAAGGGGCTGATCAGGAATTTCCGCGCGCCCTGAAACTGGCAGATCCCGGTGAGCAGGTTGAAGAAATTCGTCGCATCATCGGCGAAATCGGTGCTCGCGGTGAGCAGGCTGAGATCGGTGTAGAGGCGGGCGGTGCTTGGGTTGTAGTTGCCAGTGCCGACGTGGAGGTAGCGGCGCAGGCCGTCGTCGTCGCGGCGGACCACGAGCGCGATCTTGCTGTGCACTTTGTGGTTCACGATGCCGTACACGACATGCACGCCGGCTTCCTCGAGTCGCCGCGCCCAGAGAATATTGTTCGCCTCGTCGAAGCGCGCCTTTAGCTCGGTCACGGCGGTGACCTGCTTGCCGTTTTTCACCGCATTCATCAGCGCGCCCACGATGCGCGGATCGCCGCCGGTGCGGTAGAGCGTCTGCTTGATCGCGAGCACATTCGGATCGCGCGCCGCCTGCTCGAGGAAATCCACGACGCTGCCGAAGCTCTCGTAGGGATGATGGATGAGCACATCGCGCTTGCGGACGATGCTGAAGATATCGCCGCCATCGCGGAGCGCCGCCGCCACGGGAGCGACGAAAGGCTTGTCGCGCAGCTCCGGCGAATGGTCGCCCTCGTACACGGCCATGAGCCGGGTGGGATTCAGCGGACCGTCGATGATGTAGAGATCGTCCGGCGTGAGATCGAGGGTCTCGAGGAGGTAGTGGTAGATCTCGGAGGGGCAGTCGATGTCCACCTCGAGGCGGACGGCGGAGCCTTTGCGCCGGTTGTGCAGCTCCTGCTCCACGGCACTGAGCAGATTGCCCACGTCCTCCTCGTCGATGTAGAGCTCGCTGTTGCGCGTCACGCGGAAGTGCCAGAAGCCGAGGATGGTGGTGCCAGGGAAAAGGTCTGCCAGATAGTGCCCGATGAGGGCGCCCATGAAGAAATAATCGAGCCGATCATCCTCGCGGGGCAGGGCGACGAGCCGGGGCAGGACGCGCGGCACCTGGACCACGGCGAGGCGGCGCTGAACCTCGCCATTGCGCTCGATCTCGAGCTGCACGGCGATGTTCAGCGACTTATTTAGGAGCTGCGGAAAAGGGTGCGCGGGATCGATGCCCAGTGGCGTGACCACGGGGCGCACCCGGCGGTGGTAGTAGTCTTCGAGGAAATCCCGGTCGGCGGCGTTGAGTTTTTCCCAAGTGAGAAAACGGATTCCGTTTTTTGCGAGTCCGGGCACGAGTTCGTCGCGCCAGCAGCGGTATTGCTGGCCGAGCATCTCCCGCACGCGCTTGTTGATCGCCCGGAAGGTCTCGGTGGAGGTGCGCCCATCGATGCTGCGCTCCACCACATCGCTCTCGATCTGCTGCTTCAGCCCCGCCACGCGCACCTCGAAGAATTCGTCGAGATTCGAACTCGTGATCGTGAAGAATTTCACCCGCTCCAGCAGCGGATTGGCCGGATTCAGGGCTTCGTTGAGGACCCGCTGGTTGAATTCCAGCCAACTCAGCTCGCGGCTGAGAAAGTGCGAGGCGGTGAAGGACTTCATGGCCGCGGGACGCTAGCGGGCGCAAAGAAAGATGCGAGTGCCGAGTGCGCGCCGCCCATTTTCCCACCCGCTGCCGAAAAAGATCGAGGGGGCGGGAGTCCGCCGAGTGTCGACAAATGTCGCTGGTTCACTCGGCGGAAGTCCCGCCCCCCCGAACCACCACCAAAACTGAGTTAAACAAAAATCAACGAATCACCACATCGGTGCGGACCCCGTATTTGTGCGGGTCCACAGAGAGCGCCATCAGGATGCGCTCAGCGGCGTTGCGATAGTCAAAGTCGGCCGCCCGACCGAGGCCGGGCGCGTACACCTGGCCGTCGAACGCGGAAGCGCGGCTGCCTCCTTCGAGGTCGAATTCGTAAATGACCGGTCCATTCTGCCCGGCGATTTCCCTGGCCGCGCCGCTGGCGACGGATTTCTTGGCATCGGAATGCGGATTGGCGGCGTCCAGATCGGTCACGCGGACGTGGATGCGCACATGCGAGCGGCCGGCGCCCAGCGGGCCAAAGGGGGTGGCCCGCAGAAAAGGGCTGCCACCGTGAACCCACTCGAGATTGCTTTCGACGAGCCAGCCGGTCGTCGCCACTTCGTCGTCTTTCAGGACGAGGGCCGGCGCCATTTTCTCCAGTGCCTGCTTCAGCGCCACGGAGTATTGCGCCGGGGCGAGCGAGCGGCGGATGGGCTTTTCGCCGACATGTCCGTGGTTGCCCTTGAATCTCGCATCGTCGGCCAGATAGCTGCGGATGTAGATTGCCTTCGGGTTCGAAGCGCCGCTCGCCACGTCGGTGTGCGCGACCTTCACGGTGGCGCATCCGGTCATGGCCAGGCCGGCGGAGAGAACGAGGAGGGCGTTTTTCATAGCAGAGAGTTTCGGAGTGAAAGCAAATGCTTATGTCGCAACTTCCGTGCCCGATCCTCGGGAGAAATTTACCCCGCCGCCGTCGGGTGGTTTAGCGATGCTGCTGGCGGCGCCGTTTCGCGTGCTGGCGCTGGAAAAGCGGAAGCAAGACGGAGTCAAAATAGGCCTGCGCTGCGGCCAGCCCGCCGGACCGGTAGGCATCGCCGAGCCGCGCCTCGATCACGCTGGGCGGCCCGAGCGTGGAGAGAAAGGCGTTCGAAGTCAGGTCGCGGAAAAGCTCCGCTCGCGGGGTGCCCAATTCCGCCTCATGCGCCATGATCCACTCACGGGCAAAGAGCGTGAGCAGTGCGTCGCCGGTCCAACTCAGGTCACGAACGATGGTGGGATCGGCGGGGTCAAACGGCATGGCGTTTACCGCCCGGGCAGCGAGATGCCGCGCACTTTTTTGTAGAGCGAGACGGCGTAGCTGTCCGTCATGCCGGAGACAAAATCGATCATGCGCAGCAGGCGCTGATAGGGGCTGGGATCGGGCTCGCGATTGGGTCCGATGGAGTGTTCGGGGACGAGGCGCAGGAGCTTTTGGCTGCGTGGGGAGGCGTGTTTCGCCCGGCGGGCGACATCGCTAACGGCGGCGACGAAATCATCCAGCAGGCCGCCGAGCACGGCGAAGCCGGCGGCTTCGATCTCCACGCCGCGCGTGGTCGCGTAGATGGTTCCGATGGAGCGCAGCTTGATCGCCTCCAGCTCCTGCCCGGCGGGAATGTGGTCGATGAGTGGGCGGTCGAACTCGCCGCGCAGGATCTCATTCTCTTTTTCCAGAAATACCGCGGCGGTCTGCTCCACGGCGGCCCCGATGGCGCGGGCGCGGAGGAATTCGATGCGGGCTTTGCGCTCGCTGATCTGGTCGGCGCGGTCGCCGGCGCTCGGGTCGCCGATCACCCGGACGAAGGCGTCGCGGACCTCGTCGTAATCGAGGAAGCCGAGGCGAAAGCCGTCTTCGAAATCGACGAGGCGATAGCAGATGTCGTCCGCCGCCTCGACGAGGAAGGCGAGTGGGTGGCGCGCCCAGAAGGCATGGAGCGGGGAGCGACGGATGAGCCCGCAGCGTTCGGCGACTTCGGCGATGAATTCGCGTTCGCTCTGGAAGAAGCCGAACTTTTTCGTGCTCGCGCCTTCATGGATGCGGCCCTTTTCCGGGACGAGGGATTCGATGCTGTATTTTGTGTACGCTCCGAGGGTGGCGAGGGTGAGGCGGAGGCCGGGATTGTCCGGCATCTGCAGGCGGGTGATCACGCGGAAGCCCTGCGCATTGCCTTCAAAGTTGGCGAGGTCCTGTTGCTCCACCTTGCGCAGCGGGGCGCGGGCATCCGCGGCGACGGGCGATTTTTCAAACCACACGCGGATCGCATCCTCGCCGGAGTGCCCGAGCGGAGGATTGCCGAGATCGTGCGCGAGGGCGGCGGCGGAGACGATCGCGCCGAAGTCCGACGCGTGGATGCCGGGCAGGTCGCCGCGTTCGCAGATGGCCGTGCCGACGATGGTGGCGAGCGAGCGGCCCACGCTGGCGACCTCCAGACTGTGGGTAAGGCGGGTGCGCACGTAGTCATTGTCCGCGAGCGGAAAGACCTGCGTCTTGTCCTGAAGGCGGCGGAAGGCCGAGGAAAAGATGATGCGATCCGAGTCGCGCTGAAACGGGGAGCGTTGCGGCTCCGCGTCGGCCGAGCGTTTGGCACCGAGGCGATCGGCGCAGAGGAGCTGGGGCCATTGCATGGACATGAGGCGGGCATCATTGCCGGTCCGGGGCGCCGGGCAACTGCAAAGCTGCGGGCAACTGCAAAGCGTGGTCGTTGCGCCGCGCTGGCTTCGCGGCTAGAAGCATCCCCGCATGCCCGCCCCTGATATCGTGACCATCCGCGAACTCTCGAAGATCTACCGGCAGGGGGAAATCCAGGTGACGGCGCTGAATCGCATTTCGCTGACCATCGCGCAGAGTGAGTTTCTTTCCCTGATGGGGCCCTCGGGCTCGGGAAAATCGACGCTGCTGCACATCATCGCGGGCATCGACCGGCCGACCTCTGGCGAGTGTGTGGTGCAAAATGTGCGCGTCACCGAACTCGACGAAAGCGCCCTGGCGGACTGGCGAAATCAAAACGTCGGCTTCGTCTTTCAGACCTTCAATCTCATCCCGGTCCTGACCGCGTTTGAGAATGTGGAGCTGCCGCTGCTGCTCATGAATCTCCCCTCCACCCGCCGCCGGGAACTGGTGCACACGGCGCTCGATCTCGTGGGCCTCGCGGATCGCGCCCGGCATCTGCCGCGGCAGCTCTCCGGCGGGCAGGAGCAGCGCGTGGCCATCGCGCGGGCGCTGGTCACGGATCCGAAGCTGATCGTAGCCGATGAGCCCACCGGCAACCTCGACCACCAATCCGCCGAGGACGTGCTCCAGATCCTGAAAACCCTGAGCCAGGAGGCGGGCAAGACGGTGATCATGGTGACGCACGATCCCCGCGCGGCGGCGTATGGTTCGCGGAATATCCATCTGGAAAAAGGCGAGCTGCAGCCATGACGATCGCCGGCTTCATCATGAAGAATGCGCTGCGCAACAAGCGCCGGGCGCTGCTCTCGATCCTCA
>Ga0105048_10005249_pt1 | contig 20968 bp, 17 predicted proteins | sample MAT05_FD_78382 | JGI IMG/M metagenome (GOLD analysis project Ga0105048, IMG submission 78382) | Freshwater microbial communities from Lake Fryxell liftoff mats and glacier meltwater in Antarctica - MAT-05 | ecosystem: Environmental > Aquatic > Freshwater > Ice > Liftoff microbial mat | place...
GCTTCATCGGAATAAATTATATCTGGGTCTTCTGCCAAGATAGATTCTGCGACGCGAAATAGGGCTTCTGCTGTAATCACATCATCATGATCCATAAGCATAACAAATTCTCCCGTCACTAACTCCAGAGCTTTATTAGAAGCAATAGCAACACCACTATTTTGAGCTAAGAAATGGGTTTTAATTCTGGAATCTTGAGCTGCAAATTCTTCTAAAATTCTCCGCACATGAACAGAAGAAGAAGCATCATCTACAATACATAATTCCCAGTTAGGATAGATTTGGGCTTGTACAGAAGCGATCGCCTCTTTCAACCATTTTTCGGGAGTATTATAGCTAGGAATAATAATAGAACTTTTAGGTAGATTAGTTAAATTACTTAGATTAGCTAACTGCTTAATTTTCTGTTTCAGCACAGGAGCTACACGACGAGTAAATTTACGACGACTAGCTAACCAAATAGAATTATTATTCAGGAAATATTCGTAGTAGTAATATTTAACCTTAGTATTAATAGACTTTGCGATCGCAGAAACTCCGCCCTGCTGCCAAAGTCGATAAACTTTCCGCAGCGATCGAGGAATAAATAGTAAAACACCTCTAATTTTCTGCATTGCTGACAACTATTTTCCTAAGAATAACAATAAATTCCATCCCATTTTGCTGGAGTAATTCAATCTCGAAATTAAACAATAATTTTTGTTTACAATACAAAAGAAGTTCCATGAAATCAACCTGAGTCCAGACATGAAAATGAATACTATAATCAATTTCTACTAAATGCTGAACATGCTGCTCTATCTTATCTTCTGGAACTTTATTAACTAACTTAGCCCACTCTGTAAAGTGAGCAATCTTTGAGGGTTCAGCCCCATGATGATATTCCTGCACTACATGATCAATAGTAGTAACCGGGCGATCGCAGTCAAAAGTAAACCGTTTATCGGGTACTGCCATGTATAAAATTCCATCGGTTTTCAAAACCCGGAGATGGTTCTCGATCGTCTTGATAGGATTTTGGCAATGCTCAATCATATGATTAGCAATTATAAAATCCACCGAAGCATCATCAATAGTTGATAGTAATTCACCATTATCAATAATATCTATTTCTACCAAAGGACTGTTAGCTAGGTCTGGATATTGTTTCCTGAGATCATCTACTGATAAGCGATCGACATAGCGAACATTGGTGCGATCGGGAACTCTCAAAGGAGAATGCAATGCTCCCACTTCAATTCCTTCTCCGAATAAATAAGTATCAGCAATATGCCTACGAGCTTTCTGAAATTTTAGTTCTAGATTATTATGTTCTAATATTGCTTGAGAATTTTCTATAGGTTTCTCTGAGATTTCTGGAAGACCATTTTCTGGTAGATTTTGATTGGAAATTTCTTGGGAAATAGATTTTTTAGAACGAATAGCTGCGATCGCAAAAGATGGGCCATTGGGGTGATTTGGTTGATCAAAACTAATGCGTAAATCATCAAATCCAAAGTGGCGCAAACAATCTAAAATATCATCTCGTTTCATCCAATAACTAATGGGGGCATTACCTCCACAAAAACCAGACCAGCCCAAGGCAGTTTTATAATCTTGACGATAAAGTTGATGAGAAAAACCTGAGTATTCTGAGGAAATTGGATCGCTAAATTTATGAATTAAATTTGGATCGCCAGCAATAATTTCGTGATCATAATAATGAGTCCAGAGAAAAATATATTGAGTGCAACGATTAGCTAGAAGCGCAATTAATTCCACAGGGTTTGTCATATGATATAGCACGCCACTAGCCAGGCAAACTTCAAAAGATTTTCCTTGCTGCCGTAAATACTCCACAAAGTCTCCACAAAGAAAATTTGCTTTTCGCATCTGCAATAATTCTTTGACTACCAAACATTTGAGATAGGATCGCGTATTCGCTTCGATCGCCGTAATTGCTGCTACCCCAGATTTCTCTAACAGATAAGTATGCCCTCCTTCCAAAGGTCCTAGTTCTAAGATAGATTTTCCAGCTACACCACCAATTTCTTCAATAAACCATTTAATTCGTGGATCATCAAATAACAAAGCTACCCCTGTTAATAATTCATGGTGGGGCGGTGGTAATTTTGAAGACCACTCTCCTTGAAAAATATCTACAGCATTTTGAGGATGAGGAGCAGATTTAATATAACTATCTAAGATTAAAGATGTAGGTGGCGATGGAGGTGTAGAAATATGTTCTGGTGGATTAATAAGTGAGTTGTCCGAAGATAAGATAGTTACCCTAGGATCAGAATTAGTATCGACAGGAACTGGGGGATTTCCAGAGATGCGATCGAGCAATTTCTTCGGCAACTTAAATATCTGCATAGCACCTTCTCTTGTTTGAGTTCTATTGATAATAAATAATATTAAAAAATTAAATTTTTGGTCGTCTTGTTTAAATTCTGATTTTAAGAATTATCTAGTCCAGCCACCAATGCTCTGGTATAGATAATCCTTCTATAATTTCATGCTATAGTCTTCGCGATCGAGAGTCAAATTCACACTATAACAAGGATCGTAATCAATATATTTTTTCCAGGTATAGCGCATATAATTTATTTCTTGCAAAAATCTTGCTTGTTTTTCTGGCGTATTTTCATGCCCCCGACTTTTAGATTCATGATGATATAAAACTACATGGGGTAAATAAATATTGTTATAGCCGCGATCGATTATTTTGAGGCACAAATCCACATCATTAAAAGCCACCGCCATCTTTTCTTCAAATCCGCCTATTTCTTCAAAAACTTCTCGCCGACACATCAAACAAGCGGCAGTAACCGCCAAATAATTATTAACTGTAAGGAGCTGATGATAGTAGCCCGGAGAGTCGATCGGATAATACTTATGACTATGCCCAGCTACGCCCCCCAAACCCACTACAACCCCGGCATGTTGGATAGTATTATCTGGATACAAAAGCAACGCTCCTACTGCTCCGATCGAAGCCCTTTGAGCTTGTTCAACCATTGCTTCAATCCAATCTGGAGTGGTCACTTCAATATCATTATTTAAGAATAATAGATAATCTCCCTGAGCTTGATTTACTGCATAGTTATTAATCTTAGAATAATTAAACGGAATATTGTATTCGTAGCACCTAAATCTATTTGGTTCTTTCTGCAACCACTTGGCAATAATTTTCGCCGTTTTTTCTTCTTGGCTATTATTATCAATCAAGACAACTTCATAGTTAGGATAAGTAGTTTTCTCGAAAATAGAAATCAAACATTGTTCTAAAATATCCCCTAAATCTCTAGTCGGAATAATAATACTCACTAAACTATAATCTTTGATTTTGTAGCGAATAATATGGTGATTATTTAATCCTTGGGCTTGTAATACTTGCCCCGGTTCATCTCGCCTTTCTAAGGCTTCTAACAAGGCTTTTTCCGCCGCAACAACTGCGTAGGGTTTTTGACCTGAACTATTTGCTGTAGAGTGGGAATGATCGCGCCAATGGTAAAGAACTTTAGGGATGTGAAAAATTTGCTTAGTTTTCTCTGTTAACCTGAGGACTAAATCATAATCTTGGCTACCCTCATAACCAACTCTAAATCCTCCTATCTCGTTGACTAATTCTCGGCGATAAATTCCTAAATGACAGGTATACATTCGAGACAAAAAAGAGTCGGGACACCAATCTGGCTTGAAGTAAGGACAGGAAAGCTGCTCATGCTTCTCTTCATCTTGACTGATTTTATCTTCATCAGAGTAAATCATGTCTGCTTCTGAATGGCTATTCAACAACAGAACAACTTCGTACAAAGCATCTAAAGTTAACAGATCATCGTGATCAAGAAGGGCAATAAATTCACCAGTTGCGATCGCTAAAGCCGAGTTAGAACATTCAGAAATATGACCATTCTCAGGTCTAAAAACTACTTTTATCCGGGAATCTTTAGCTGCGTATTCTTTTAATATTTTTCTAATTTGTGGGTCGGTAGAAGCATCATCAGCAATGCACAATTCCCAGTGGGGATAAACTTGATTAACCACCGATGCGATCGCCGCCCGCAGAAATTCTGGAGGAGGATTGAACACCGGACAAATAATACTAATAATAGGCTGAGAGGCTAGTAATTTTGACTTCCTGAACATACTTCGGAGATTATTTTGGTTAGGATAGTTTTTCTTTAGCCATACTTGATAATTAACATCTTTAGTAGTTGCAATATGCAAGTTCCAATCTCGTTTGTTATCCAGCAATACGTAATCACTGAAGGGATGGCTAATCGCATACTCGTGAATTTTCTGTTTAATCCCTTTCAGCCCGTTTTGCTGCCAAACAGCATGGATTTTTTTTGCTGTCCGGGGCGGAGTAAGCAGGAAACTACTTGTATTTTGAAAAACTTTCTGCTTAATTTCTTGAGATTTCTTTGTTAACCTATCTAAGAAATTTTCTGGTCTAATAGCTACTGATTGTTCCCAAATACAGATTTTTTGATCGTTTTTTTGATCGGGATTGTTAGTATTCTCAGTATTGTAAGTTGCCCAAATTTTTAAGTTCAACCTCCCGACAAAGTTGGTTGACATTTGATACTTTAAGATAAAACCACTTAAACTAGCTTGAAGATCATTAGGATAAGCCGCTCCCACGTCGGGACGAAATGTGGGGTAAGGAATGGTTTCTTCCTTGGCATCATTGATAGTTACGGTCAATTTTTGAATGGGTTTGCTGGTACTAAACGCCCAACCAGTAATGAGGAGAGTACCATCAGAAGTATTCTGTCTGGCAGTTGGCGCATCCAGATGACCTTTCAGAGCAGCCTTCAGACTGCTACCTTCTGGGGAGATTAAACTTTTCTCTTGACTCATTACAATCTTGACTCATTACTATAGGGTTAAAAACGGATGCTTCCATGCAGAGCAGTGATAAACGGTTTAGATTTTATCACGATCGGGCTATTTTACCTTTGCTCAATTCCTAGGACTTGTTTGAACTTAAACCAGATGCGCCGTACTAGCCAAAATTTGCTACTTTCCATGCCGCGAATTAAACCTCGTAGCCGCTCTAGTTCTGTTTGGGTGGCTAGGAGCTGCTCCCGGACTTGCTGATTACTATGCTGGGTTTGCTGCAACTCTTGGTATCCCTGCTGCAATTTTTGCTCTAAATCTGTCTGTATTTGTTGATGAATAGCATTTGCCTTAGTAACTTCTGCATGAGCTTGGGCATGAGCCTTGACAATTGCTGCATGAGCTTCGGTATGGGCTTCGGTATGGGCTTGAGTAATTTCTGTATGAGCTTGGGCTGCTGCGTTGTGAGCTTCCACCATTTGATCGTGAATTTTTTTAACTTCTACTTCTAGACCATTACGGTGTCTTTCCATGGCGCAATAATCAGCCCAATCTTTGGCTACCCAAGGGAGGAAGGAGGTAGAGGGGGAGGTAGGGGGAGATAAGGGGAGGTAAGGGGAGGTGAGGGGAGGAGTAGAAGATGCGTAGCAGGAATGGTGGTGGAGTTGGTTGTAGAGGGCGATCGCAGCGGGGAAGTAGGTTTGGATGAGGAGGGGGTGATGGGAAGCTTCCCGCTTCAGGAGAGTTTTGTCGTAGCGATCGCTCTCTGGTATTTGCAGGGTAATATCTAGTTTTTCTTGGATGGCTTTGATTAATAGGCTGGGGTCTTGGGTAATGGTATCAAGGCTGAGGAGGAGCGATCGCTCAGGAAATTCTTGGCAAAACTCCAGAATTAGTTGATTGTAGTGCTGCCATACTTCTAAGGCTAAATTGGGATTTTTCACAAAAGTGGGATTTCCCCGCCGGAATAGGGAGTCCATCACTTCCCAGGGCTGCCGGTAGACAAAAAGAAACTTAGCGTTGGGAATTTGATGCCGCCAAAAATCCAGAAATAAGACCGTGCGAGGATCTTTCCAGCCCCAGAGGGGTTTGGAGTTGTTGCGTTCCACCAAAGCACTAGCTTGAGGCAGCAGGAGGGGAGAGATGGGGATCGATCGCGCCCCTGTCCACCCCGCCAGATTCAAACCTTGAGCATCCAAAATATCTTCATGGAAATTGACGAAATCTAAATCTTCGTAGTGTCCTTTAAGGTTACTATCATTTTCCATTAGTAATCTCTGCCCCACATCTAAACCAGCACTTTCTAGCAAAGAAGCTGTTAAGGATGTGCCGGAGCGGTGCATACCTGTAATCACTAAAACCTGACTTTCCATAGCATTATTAATCTGTTTTTCTCTAATCTGTAGGGGCGCAAGGCTTTGCGCCCTTGTACCCATAAATGATATTATTTATTCCATTCCAGATTATTCCAACCTAGAGTTTTTGCTAACAATATATTTGCCCGCTTAAACCTTTGTTTTAGATAATACCTAAGCAATAAATTACTAATATAATTTAATTTAAGCGTTTTTTCTTGGTGAAAGACTAATTCTTGATCTGGCATGAATTTGCCATTAGCTAATCCCAGAAAATCATAAATATCTTGCAGAATTCCTCGATGGTGTTGCCATAAATCCTCGGTTTTCAGGAATAACATTTGCTCTCTAGGAAAGTATTGTTGCATACGAATAATCTGTTGGGCGTAGAAACCGCGATCGCTATAGGAATGACACCGGAGAGAGGATTTTTCATGGAGATTATGCCGATCTTTCCATAACCGATAGGGTTCTAGGGCGATCGCAGCAGGCAGAGATAACCATTCCAAACCCCTACCCAACTCCATATTATAGTGAGAGATGGCCCGCTCTACCGGATCGCGCAGCAAGAAAATTAGCTTCATCTGAGGATTGTAGTGATAAATTCTCTCCGCCACAAAAGGCAAATACATATAAATTGGGGTGGCTTCTCCTACAATTTGCTGCCCTTGCCAGTTAGGAAATGATTGTTGATAGAGTTGATTTAGTTGAGCTTGGTTCTGGGTGCGATCGTACTCCACGCCATCAAAAAAATGCACTTCCTTACAAGGAGCAAAACAAATATCGGGATGTTGAGCCAGAAACTTTGCTAGGGCAGTAGTCCCTCCTTTTTGGGTTCCAACTATCAAGAAATTAACTAAAAAATCGGTCATAAATCCTAGATTAGTCGACTATACGTTTACTATAGATCCTGTATAAAATTAATTGGTATTTGATTAATCTTGGGCAAGTAAACTTTCGACACTTTCTGGAGAATAAAAATGCCAATAGGAGCCAGAACTTTTGAGTAACTTTGCTCCTAGAACTTTGAATAATTCGCGATCGTACACCGGATTTTTATTTTTACTTGCCAGAGGTTCCGCTAAATTTGCAGCAGCAGGAGTGATGACCGCGATCGCCCGCCCTTGGGAGGCAATTATATTTTCATAACGAATAATAGAAGTATCAGGTAAAACTTGCAAAAACTTGTCAAAAAACCAAGAAAGTAGATAAAGCTGGCGATCGGTATTATCTTCAATATTTTCTAACTTCTCAGCTAATTTTTGATCTAGCCTCTCAGCAGCCGGGGCATGACCAGTACGGTGCGCCATAGAAATACTATTCCACGAGGCAAGAATAGATAAAGGATTACGGACGATCGCATAACACGGGAACCTATCTACCAAACCTTCAATTACGGCACTAAAAGCTCCGGGATGCTTGATCACCAGAGAGAAGTTTTCATCTAATTCTTTACCAATAAGGATTTCTCCGTGGGTAGCTAAAGGGGGTCGCAGTCCTGTATCTGTAGATGTTGCTGATACCGGATTATCAGGAATTTGTCCATTAATATGCTTAGAAATTACCGTTCCTTTCGTGAGGGCTAAATGCCGGACGCGATCCATAAAAGCAGTAATCTCATCACAAATCGCTCCTTGGTTGGGCAAATCAGCAAAAAGGCGTACCGTCATGGGTTCATGAAGAGCAACGGTATTAGGAATTTTGTTGAGTAAATGACAAGTAAGGGTGGTTCCCGATCGCGGTACTCCTGTCAGGAGAATATTATGAGGATTAGGTTGAGAATTAGGTTTTAGATTTAAGTTTAGATCTGAATTCATATTTTAGGTTAATACTTCTTGCCATAGTTGCTCCACATTTGTCAGAATCTTTAGAAAAGCCTGACGCTCTGCTATTAAATCATGTTTAGCCACTGTTAGTTGAGCATTGTCATGAATTTGCTGCTTCTCAGACTCGGGAGTTCTCAAAACGTAGTCTATCATTTGGAGGATACTCTTTAGCTTGTATTCCGGTCGCCAGCAGTTCCAAGTATCTAGACAGAAGGATCGATTTCCCACACAATCGGGACACACCACCAAAGTTCCCGCCGCCATCCCTTCTAGAGCAGGTAGATAGAATCCTTCTTGAGCCAAAGGCAGAAATACCGTAACTCGACTAGAGCCTAGACAGTGAATAAATTCATGGCGAGGCAGACGTTGGCTTAGAAGTTTGATCTGGAGATGGGGGTGAATTTTCTGTAATTCCTCAGCTAATTCCCCACCTAGTTGGGGTTGCTTGGTGGCGACAATAGTGACATCAGCAGGACGGCGATCGCGCTCCCAATACTTCCTATACTCTCCAAACTTTGCCAGATCAATGCCATTAGGAATCACCAAGGTCTTACCCCGGAGTTTTCCGGTGCGATCGATCGCTGTTTGAATTTCCTGACTCACACAAATACGAATCGCTGGATATTGGAGAAATTCGTAACATTTGTGCAGCGGGTCCGCATGGCGAAATCCCTGAATAAGATTAATAACCGGTAGTCGGGGAGCATAACGTTCGGCGATCGGAATCTGCAACCAATCTAAACCAGCTAGAAACAAAACATCACTCTGAAACCCAGCTAAATCTTGCACAATTTGCTCTGAAAAGGATTGCCAAGGATTAGCACAATTCCATAGAGAATTAGGAGAAAAGTTGACATAAGGCAAATAATTATCACTGGCAAAAGTATGATTAAAATAGTCCCATACTTTTAAGTGACCACCAGTAAAGCCTTGAAAATCTCTATGAAATAAAACCTTGCCCATGAAAATTGTAAGTTAGCTTGTTTAAAAAATATGTGATAGATTTTCCGCTGTTGCCAACTTTATTCATTCTGGATAAAAGGCTTCAGCCCCTTGTTATAGATAGTTTTAGAGCTTCTAACTTTTAGGTCGGCAGCTATATTGGCAGCTATAGTTATCATCATTCTAAATCTCCTGTGATTTCTAGATCAACCATGCCTAGAAATTTTTTATCCGTAGTTCGCATCACTTCAAAAGAAAGAATCCCCGCTTGTTTATCAATCAAAAAAGAAGTTTTATCCGATTGTCTATTTTCTAACCTGAGGGTGATGAAATAGTTACCTTCTGAGAGTTTACAAGGAAAGGAAAATACTATAGTTTCCCTACTAGTTTTTGCTGCTAAATTATCAGGTTTGAGGCGAATATATTTACCACCAATGGGAATACTCTTGCGATCCTGCACCATAATACAAAGAGCCGGATATTTAACTGCGGTAATATACTCCACCTCGACCTTGATTTTTACTTCATCCCCTACAGTGAATACAGAACTATCAGCATCAGTATTCACAAAAGCCGCTTTCAGAATTTGCCCTTCATCCGTACCAAAAGCAGTCTTTTGATTTTCATTAAGTGTCTGCTTGGGCTTAACTGCGGCTTGGTCTGCTAATACTTTACGCTGTTCATCTCGCAGATCCAGAAAATATAATTCTGCAACTTCATCGGCAGCACCCGCTGCTATTTCTAATCCTTTAGAGAGATAAATAACATGATCGCAAAAAGTTTTCACGGTTTTAATATCATGGGAAACTAGCAAGATAGTTACTCCAGAAGCGGTGAGTTTTTCTAGCCTTTCATAACACTTAAACTGAAACGAGGCATCTCCTACCGAGAGAGCTTCATCAATAATTAAAATATCTGGTTCCAAATTTACAGAAACTGCAAAAGCAAGGCGCATCATCATGCCGCTAGAATAGGTCTTAACTGGCAATTCCAAAAAGCTACCAATATCAGCAAAATCAGCGATCGCCCCAAATCTTTCTTGCATTTCCTCCCGACCAATACCCAGAATTGCGCCATTCAAAAATACGTTTTCTCTACCTGTGAAATCTGGATTAAAACCACTCCCTAATTCTAATAAAGCCCCGACTCTGCCATGGACTCCTAAAGCTCCCGTAGTTGGGGTGACAGTGCCAGCAATAATTTGCAGCAGAGTGCTTTTGCCAGAGCCATTTCTGCCAATAATCCCGACAGTTTTACCTTTAGGAATCTCTAGATTAATATCTTTTAGGGCCCAAAAATCTTGAGCATAGCGACGCTGAGGAAACAGCAACTCCTTCAGGCGATCGCTGGGATGAGCATACCTACGGTAACACTTAGAAATATTAGTTAAGGTGATAGCAATATCGTTCATTCAATCAATTAGTTGTTATAGAACATCAGCAAAGGCGGGGCGAGCGCGACGATAGACACTTAATCCTAAAGAGAAAATTATGACTCCTAGGAAGGTAGCAAAGCCTAATTCTCTCCAGTGGGTGACTTCCCCGGTCAGGAGAACTTCTCGATAAAAAGTGGAAATAGTTGCGAAGGGATTGAGCCAAAATACCCAGCCTCGGAGGTTTTCAGGAATTACTTCCAGAGGATAAACAATGGGGGTAATGTAAAACCACAGATTCAGAATTACCCCTAAAGTTTGAGGGATATCTCGAATAAATACCGTCAGCCCGGCTGCTAGATAGCCCAAACCCGCTGTAATTAGTAACTGGGGAATCCAAACTAGGGGCAGGAGTACGATCGTACCCGGAATCTTCCCTGTCAATAACAGCATAAATCCCAAAAGAGTAAGCAAACCAAAAGTACTTTCCACAAAAGCAGTTAAGATTGGCACCAAAGGCAACAATCCCAAGGGAAATACAACCTTTTTGACCAAGTTAGGCTGATTTACCACCGAGGTGGCGGCTTGCAAAAATCCACTACTAAAGGCACTCCAAGATAGCAATCCGGCAAATAGCCATAGCCCGAAAGCCAGATTATCATTACTGTGAACTCCCTTGGTCACCAGACGAACCTTGAGGACAATAGAAAAAACGTAGGTATAAATCAGTAACTGCGCTAATTGATTAAGAATTGTCCAGAAGTTCCCTAAAAAAGACCCCCGGTACTTGCCTTCTAAATCTCTCTGCACCAGAGCCTTTAATAGGTCTATTTTGTGCCACAAACTTTGGTCTATGGGCAAATATGCAGCAACTCTGCTCCCCATTTTTTGTAATAATAGTGACAAGACTTTTCCCCTCCCTGGCGAATCTGTGACCTTAACCAGCTAAGGTTAGATATCTTACCACAAACCCTAGACTAGATATTAGGTTAACTAGGTTCCCCTACTCTTGAGGAATTGCCTCGATCGGCTATGTAGATAGAGGGGAGCATCCCACTTTTGTAGAGTTGCCCTCATCCCCCAGCCCCTTCTCCCAAGAAGGGAGAAGGGGGCAGGATTAAAGTCCCTCTCCCGCTCTGGGAGAGGGATTTAGGGTGAGGGTTACATAATTGGGATACTCCCAGATAGAGTAACTACATTTTAGATTTGTCCAATCAAGTCTAATCAAGTCTAATCAAGCTTTACTGTGCTGAGAATCCACAAGTATGTCACGATAGTTCAGGATATTCTTGATTGAATTAAAAATATGAGTTGAAAGCACAACTGGAAAGCTCCGGCAATCCCCTAGATTTTTCTACAGAACACCCTAAATCGAACACCTGAAAAAGAATGAAACCAGAAGTCATAGAATTTAAAGTTGGCTCTCCCCTAGCTCGCACCCCAGCCCCAGCCCCAGCCTCCACACCTCAAACTGTTACAGATCTAGATGCATTAAAAGATTCGATCATGGCGAGATTCCAAACTCGTCTCTATGCTAGAGGCGAGGTGGTAGTACCCTCAGTTCCTTCCCTTGTAGATTATTATGTGCAAGGCTTTGATGAAATTTTTACTGCGATCGGCAAAAAATTTACCCCAGAAGAACTCGAAGTCCTCAGAGGAATTCTCCTCTCTCAATTAGAGCAAGGATTTGCAGCCTCTCCTCACTCCAACGTTATTCTCCGCTACGAACCTAGTGATACTGGGGGGATATCCTACAATATTTCTAATCTAGTCGCTTCCATGACTGACCAGTACAAAACTTGGGTAGACACCAGAGAGCCACCCCTGTTTGGTTCCCACCCCGATACTAAGCTGCTAGAAGTAGCTAAATCTTTAGGCAGTCCCAATCAGATCAACCAGATCAATATCTTGGATATTGGAGCCGGGACTGGACGGAATACTCTGCCCTTGGCGCGCATGGGTTATGCCGTGGATGCCTTGGAGATGACCGCTATCTTTGCAGAGCAGATTGAGGCTGAGGTACAAAAGGAACAACTTCCAGTCCGGGTATACAATGCTGATATTCTTAGCCCCTTGGTACGCATGGCTCCTGCCTACTATAGTCTGGCAGTGGCGGCTGAGGTGATTTCTCACTTTCGCAATGCAGACCAACTACGGTTACTGCTGGCTAAGATGTGTGATGGGCTTCATTCTGGGGGGTTATTTTTGTTTAATACCTTTCTGGCTACCGATGGTTATGAGCCAGACCAGCTAGCTAGGGAAATGTCCGAGGTGAATTGGTCTACTATTTTTACCTACGAAGACCTTGCCTATGCTATGCACGACCTACCTCTACAATTTATAGAAGAAATCCCTGTGTACGACTACGAGAAATCTCATCTTCCGGCGGAAGCTTGGCCCCCTACAGGATGGTTTGATAACTGGGCAAATGGACGGGATTTATTTTGGCTCCCAGATCAAAAACCGCCGATGGAATTGCGCTGGATTCTCTGCCGCCGATTGTAGAATATTTCTGTGTTTGATTCTTTTTGATTACCTCTATGCACCATATTACCGATCCACAAATTTTAAGGCAGGCGGCGATCGCGCGGCATCAGTACCGCTTTTACTACAGTGGCAGATTAGCTGTTCCCTGTGTACCTAGTCTCTTGGAAGAATATGTAGAGCAATTCCACCAAGTATTTATTGCTGTGGGGAAGAAATTTTCCGACCTAGAGTTAGAGAGTCTCAAAGCCTTGGTTGCCGACAGTCTAGAGCAGGGTTATGCTGCTTCTACCCACGCCACTCTAGTGTTGGAATACGAACCAGCGGCTTATCCCTCCACGGGTTTGAACTATAGCGTATCCACTGCGATCGGCTCTGTAGCCGGGCAGTACCAAGGTTGGATTACAGAGAGAGAACCACCCCTATTTCGTCCCTATCCTGATGCCAAGGTTATGGATTTAGCAGCCAAGCTGGGCGATCCTCCTCAAGTCAGGATTCTAGAAATTGGCCCCGGCATGGGACGGAATACCTTACCCTTAGGAAAATTGGGCTATCAGGTAGAGGCTCTAGAAGTTACTGGGGAGTTTGTGCAGCATATACAACAGGAGGCAGAGCAAGCAGGTTTGCCGATCAAAGCTCGTCAAGGAGATTTTCTCGATCCTTTAGTCAGGTTTTCTCCGGCGGCTTACCAGATGGTTTTTGCCTCCGAAGTTGTTCCTCATCTGCACGATCCAGACCAACTACGCCTAATGATGGCAAAGGTTTGTGATTATCTGATTCCGGGGGGAATATTTCTTTTCAATACTCTTTTACCCATAGGGGATTATGTGCCCGATCGCACCGTAAGAGAACTATCTGTAGTCCACTGTTGTAGTTTGTTTACCAAGCCAGAAATCCTGACTGCCCTCCAAGGATTACCTCTCCAATACGTGATGGAAGAATCCCAAAGAGACTACGAGCAAGCCCATCAACCCCCAGAAGCATGGCTACCAGAAAACCTAGGCTGGTTTGATCTATGGTCAACAGGAGGAGGATTATTTGCCTTGCCAGAGGGTCAATCTCCACCCCTAGAGCTATCGTGGATTTTGCTCCAGCGCAACTAACGGCGGACAGCTCCCGTAAATCCTGCTGCCTTAAATTGTTCCAACTTTAGGGGTTCTGGTTGATTGGCGGGGACACTAATGCGGAGTTGAAAGTCGCTGATACCGGGAGGAATGAATTCGATCGCCCCCAACCGGGTTCTATTTTCCATGACATTATTGCCATTAGCGTCATAGATACGCCCAAAAATATCCGCATTTACCACTGGTCGCCCAGAGGTATTTTCTGCTTTTCCCGTCACCAAAAAACACTGAGCCGCAGTAAAATCACCAGCAGTCACTGTTCCCTCAGCTAATTCTGGAGGGCAGGCATGGTATTGAATATCTGAGAGGGGAATCTGGGTCAAAGCTAGGGCGGCAGGAGTCCAGATGCAACTAGCAAGCCATAAACCCCAAGTAATACAAGCCATTAATACGCTAGAAAAATTCATAGGATTTTATATTGAGATGATTAAAGATAATTCACTCAAGAGGTCTATTGAAACAGTCTAGAGAAATTTCTAAGATCATATATTGGTAGGGGCAAAAAAATGAGGATACCCACGCACTATGTAGGAATCCTCACCCAAAAATATTACTGCTGTAAAACTCCAAATAGTTTATCGAAAGAACGTCCCTAAACAGCTACGCGCTCTAGGACATAAGTCTCGGGTGCAGAAATTCTGGTAACTTCAGTAGCTAAGACTACTTCTGGCAAAGTAGCTGTTTCCCAAATATCCAACTTTTTAACCTGATCCCAACTAGAAGAAAAAACGTGAACCGCTAGGGAGCAAGATTTCCAACTAGCTTGAACAGGAACATCTAATTTTTGGCAAGTTCCTCCCCGTCTCCCTTCTAAGACAAAGTGACGGCAAGAACGACAATCAGAGGTTAAAAGTGGTAATTGATTCATGAGATTAACTATTTGAAATATAGGTGGATTCTTATAATCTAATTTTGCTACTAAAATTTTTGTTCATTAAATACTATTTATATGGATCAACAAAGGACACTGTATGGATTCGATCGCCCTAATGCTCAAAATTAATCTTTAGACTTTCTTTATGATCCCGTAGTAGGTGGATACAAATCCTCCAGTGGAAATATGGGAATCGTTACAATTGATTATTAACTAGCCATGGTCAGAGATAAACTAAATGGGGATCAAGAAAAAACGATGTGACTTGTATCACACTTTTTGAGTTAAATAGGCTATTTTAGTGAAAGAAAAATCATTTTTTTATTTGTTTTATCAAGGGTATTCTATGAGACTTATTTTTATATTTTTATACTTCAGTTAGCGAGTCCATTGTTTGGTGACACAAAGGGCGCAACAACGCCAACGATCGATCTCTCCGGGGGGAGTGGGGCATTGACACTGAGGGCAGAGGGGAAGATGGGACGATCGCGCCTGAATTTGCTCCCACCGCAATCGGGAGTTGGCTACATAATTATCAGCAACAGGGGAAGAGTTATTTGCAGAATTATCGGCAGAATTATTGACAGGCTTAAGTTTTTGAATTGGGGGAAGATAACTGGGATGCTTGGTCAGAATTGGCGGGTCTTCGGATCGCGCCCGCCATTGTCCGGGGGAAAATCTAATATCTTGGATATTGATAATATTTTTAGTATTCTTAGTAGCTTGAGGATTTGGGATCGGGTTAGTCGGGTTAATACTGGAGGAATTCCGGACTGGGCGATCGCTAGGTTGAGAATATTGATCAGGTTGAGAATATTGATTAACTTGATTAACTTGATTAAGGTTATGACCCTCTGGAATGTCCTTACTCCCACCACCCAAGTCATTTTTTAGATCGCTTTTTAGATCGCTTTTTAGATTACTTGTTAGATCACAGATCACCTCAGGGGAAAGTTTCTGAATAAGTTTACTCAAAATCATCTGCCGCTTATAGGTAAGTTCCTGAGACCAGATTGAGCTAGAGGTTGCCACCCAAAGAACCTCTCGGTAGATACCTGTTGGTCTGGTATGAGCCGCTACCGTTGCGCCGACAACTTCTGACCAGTGGGTAAGGATCAACCGAAACTGCTGTTGAGTCTCCCAACCGGGCTGATGTTCTATAATATCTAAGATATGATGAAGGGGCTTAAACATGGCTCCGGTTAATCCCTATATTTTTAGCCTACTATCTTAATCTGTCTTAATCCTAGCTTAGTGTTGCCCTATGCCCAGACCTCCTCAAACTCCCAACAATTTACAAAGCCTCCATCCTACCCTCAAGGCTGCCCTAGGTAGCTTAGACGTGCAACTAGAAGACGAGTTAGCCCGCTACCGCAAGCAACGTCGGGCAGTCCCGGTGATGGCGGCAAGCCGGATTGGACAAATCCCCCCTAAGCAACCCCTAGAGGTAGTTAATCTGCAATTACCAGCTAGTCCATTAGAGGCTGTAGATCAATCACCAGCCCTGCCCTCAGGAGAGGGGAAGCCGGGAGCAAAGTCTTTACCAACGAGCAATCTACCGCCCAATGCCTTGGGTTTAAGCCCAGCTAGGGATCCTCAAAATAATTCTTCTCAAGAAAATGGGATCCAAAATACTCCAGTTCCTCCAGAGAATTATCTAGAGTCTTCCGAGCAACTCCTCAAAAGTTTGGGGGAAAACCCCCCAGCATCTCCAGCACCTGAAGAAACCGAGGCTTCTAGTGTGGCAGATAACTTACTTACCCCTCTGGGCATGGGTTCTATGCTGCTATTGTTGCTATCTAGTGCCAGTATTGGCTATTTGTTATTCAACCCCGCGATCGTCCAGAGACTAGGCTTAAATCGCTTCTTTCCCGGAGCTAAACCCGAGGCTGTAGTCCAAACTGCTCCTAGCCCGATCGCTTCCAACCCTTCTATTGCTCCCCCCTCCCTGAGTCCGAACTTAGCCAATGGTGGGGTGGAAAATCTAGATAAAAATAGCATTGCCAATCTCAAGCCCAGCGAGAATTCTACTCGGACACCAATTCCTAGTGTTCCTAGTCTTGCCAGTTCTGCTAGTCCGGGAGGGCGAGTTACTCCGGGGAAAACTAATCCGGCGATCGTCAGCGGTTCCCCAGACCTTGCCGGACAGTTGGGTCTTCCCCCTATAGCAACTCCCCTAGCTAGTCCTCCTGCTGCCGCCACAGCTAAACCTCTCCCATCCCCTGCTAGAACAAATCCTGTTACAACTCCGGCGGCTGCAACTCCAGCAGCTACTAATCGGCGGCGTGATACTTATTTTTATGTAGTGGTTGCCTACGATGGCGATCGATCCCTTGCCCAAGCTAGAACTATTATCCCCGAAGCATACCTAGCAGAAATTCCTGACCAAGGAACCAAAATTCAAATGGGTGCTTTTTTAGCAGAGCCAGAAGCAAAAGCCCTAGTCCAAGAACTAAAACAACGGGGTGTCACCGCCACTATTTATCAGCCAAATTAATAATAGCAAATCCGCTTTATGTGGGCTTCCAAATTTCCGCTCAAACCTTTTAGGCGCAAGCCTTACACCCCTACTTTCATAACTGGATTTGGTATAATTTAATGAAGCTACTGTTTGTTTCTAGTCCCGTAGGAGCCTTAGGATCGGGGATCGCCGGGGGTGTAGAACTAACTCTGAGTAATGCCGCCCAAGGAATGCACCAGCGGGGTCACGAAGTTACTATTGTGGCTCCAAAAGGTTCTGTAATGGCGGGGATACCCTTGGTAGAGATTGACGGAAATCTCCAGATCAGTACCCAAACTCAGGGCTATGCCAGCCCAGTAACCTTCCCCAGTAATTCAGTTTTGGGGAATATGTGGGCTTACGTGGGGCGATCGCAGCAACAGTACGATCTGATTGTAAATTTTGCCTACGATTGGCTGCCGTTTTACCTTTCCCCCTTTCTCTCTCGTCCGATCGCCCACCTCGTGAGTATGGCATCTGTCTCAGAGGTCATGGATCAGGTAATTATCCACACAGCTCAAGAGTTACCGGGGACTGTAGCTTTCCATACTCAGGCTCAAGCAGCAACTTTTGGCTTAGGAACGACTGAGCCTTGTTTAGGAAACGGAATTGACGGATCTTTGTATGAGTTCTGTTCAATTCCAGAACACCAGTTAGCTTGGGTGGGTCGAATTTCTCCAGAAAAAGCCCTAGAAGATGCGGTGGCGGCAGCGGCGATCGCCCACATCCCCCTAAAAATTATGGGAATGATGCAAGATGAGGCTTACTGGCAAACTATTCAGCAAAAATATCCAGCAGCCGACCTAGAATATCTAGGATTTCTTAGCACTCAAGAGATGCAGCAAAAACTCCGTCAATCCCTAGCTCTGTTAGTTACTCCCCGTTGGGTGGAAGCTTTTGGGAATGTAGCGATCGAAGCCCTTGCCTGTGGTGTACCCGTTATTGCCTACGCTAGGGGCGGTTTAACCGAAATTATCCAGCCGGGAAAAACAGGATTTTTAGTCGCCCCAGACCAGATTGAGGAATTAGTTACGGCAATTTATCAAGTAGGGCAATTGGATCGCTATGCTTGTAGACGGGAGATGGAAAAAACCTATTCCCTTGCAGCTATGGGCGATCGCCTAGAGCGATGGTTTCAACAAATTCTCCATCCCTAGTAAACCTATGTCGCAAATTGAGTCCTTACTGACAGACCTAAGAAATACCGATGAAAATATCCGCCATCGAGCTACGGTGGCTCTGTGGCGACTATGGTTTCACCAAAAAGGCTCCTACGGCATGGAACTACTCCAAGAAGCTCAATCTCTCATGGAGAGTGAAAAAAACAAAGAATCTGAGTCTCTGCTTACTAGCTTGATCGAAGACCAGCCGGATTTTGCCGAAGCCTGGAATCGCAGAGCGATTCTCTACTACAGTCAGGGCAAATACCAAAAATCCTTAGAAGATTGTCAGATGGTAGTCAGCCTCAACCCCTACCATTTTGGGGCGTTTCATGGCTTAGGGCTATGCCATGCTACCTTGGGTTCTTACGGAGCGGCGATCGGCGCATTTCGCCAAGCTCTAGAACTCCAACCCTATGCTCTAGTCAACCAAAGACTAATTCTAGAATGCACGATGAATCTTACCTAACCTCAGGTTTCAGGGTTCCCCGGTTCTACCCGTTTCTATCAGGGGTTTTATCAAAAATATCAATGGACGCTCTAGGAAAACTGCAACCCAGCGATCGCTTCTGGCGCGATCTCCACCATAATCACACTTTAATTGCTCTGAAACCTCAGTAGCTTCAGCCCTAAAAGTGTCAAAATTTTAGAAACTCTTCCCCACCTCTAGTACCTTAAGGATTTGGATAGGGCATCATTTCAATTTAAGTACATTCACTAGCTTGAGCAAAACTTCTCAATTTATCCCTCTAACTTTTCTCAAAACCCTACCTCCAGTGCGAGAATACTACTATCATTTTCTGGTAATAGCCATTAATTAGTTTGCCATTATCTAGTTTTGCAAGGAAAAAACCAAGAATTATGAATATATGGGGGCAGTGGCAAGAATTTAAAAACAAATTTAACATCACTGCCAAATTTATTCTGGCTTTCAGCATTCTGATCCTCTTGATCGCTCAAGTAGCAGTTACTGCATTTTCTTCCCTTAATGCCGTGATCCGAGAAACAGAGGCAGCAGTTTTTAATAGCGTAGAAATCCAACGCTTAGTCTACGAAATGGATGCTTCTCTGCACAATGCTCGGAACTGGGAGAGAAGCTTTTTTTTCTATTGGCAGAGTTTAGGTTTTACGAAGTCTCAGCAAGAGTATCAAACCAAACATCAGCAAGAAATCAATCGCGTCATGGTCAACGGCGGCCAACTCAAAACAGTCCTAGATAAAAACACCCTTAGTCAAGCCCTCAGCCAGAGTAGTTCTACAGTAACAGAGTATCTAGGATTAGTGGATCAGTATTCCCAAAACTTTCGTCAAGCAGTTTCTTTGGTAGGAGATTTAGGGTTAGATTCTGTAGGACAACTAGCACAAATAAAAACTAGCAAACTTCGTCTCCAAGAGCAACTCAGGCTAGCAGAAATTCCAGAATTAGCCTCAAGCTATCAAGAAATAGAAATCTTATTGAAAAGCTATCTGACCATCCGCCAAGAAAAGGAGCTACAGGTAATTAATGATATTCTTAAGCGCCTCCGAGAGAGAATCATTACAGTTCCTAAAGTCAGTCCATCTCAACGGAATACAATTATCAATGCAGGGAATGAATATCAAGAGCAAATTCAGAAGATTGTAGGAACTTTTCAGGAAATTGATGATAAGTTTGCCCGCTTTGATGCTCAAACAAATCAATTATCTCAACAGCTTATTGGTTTAGCATCCCAAGAAATTAGTCGTGCCAAAGGTCAAATTACTCGCACTAATGATAGTTCCAGAATTTTGCTAGTGGCGGCAGTGTTGGGGGCTATAACTGTGGCTGGGGTGATCGCTCAATTATTTTTTGCTGCCTTAAAAAATCTCCAAGCAGAGCAGGAAAAGTCGGAACAGTTATTATTAAATATCCTGCCCATGGCGATCGCCCATCGGCTCAAACAAAAAGAACAAACTATTGCTGATGATTTTCCTTGCGCCACAGTTATGTTTGCCGATATTGTGGATTTTACTAAAATATCTTCTCTAGTTTCTCCTATTGAGTTGGTGGAAATTCTGAATGTAGTGTTTTCTGAATTTGATTATCTTGCCGAAAAGCATGGCTTAGAGAAAATTAAAACTATCGGGGATGCCTACATGGTAGTAGGAGGATTGCCCACTCCCTGCGAGTTCCATACGGTAGCGATCGCTCATATGGCTTTGGATATGCTGGAGGCGATCGCTCGATTTGCTAAGGAAACTGGCAGAGATGTTCAAATCCGGATTGGAATTAGTACTGGGCCAGTGATAGCCGGAGTTATTGGCACTAAAAAATACATTTATGATCTGTGGGGAGACACAGTAAATATTGCCAGTCGCATGGAGTCGCAAGGCTTGCCCGGACAAATTCAAGTCACCGCCACCGCCTATGATTTCCTAAAGGGTACCTTTACCTTAAAGAAACGGGCGCTGATAGATAGGAGGGGCAAAGGCGAGAGGGGATGGGGTTTACTACTGGTGAGAACGGAACTTTAGGATGGATTTAA
>Ga0105048_10005250_pt1 | contig 20964 bp, 24 predicted proteins | sample MAT05_FD_78382 | JGI IMG/M metagenome (GOLD analysis project Ga0105048, IMG submission 78382) | Freshwater microbial communities from Lake Fryxell liftoff mats and glacier meltwater in Antarctica - MAT-05 | ecosystem: Environmental > Aquatic > Freshwater > Ice > Liftoff microbial mat | place...
AGAAAGCGTTTCACAGTATATGCGGGAATGTAAGAAGATGGGATTGAAGGTGCAAGGACCCGATGTGAATGAAAGTAAGAAAGGCTTTAGCGTGAACAAAGAAGGTGTGATTCGTTTTGGAATGGGCGCAATAAAAGGAATCGGTGAAGCCGCTGTGATGGAGATCATTTCTGAACGTGGACTCAATGGAAAATATAAGGATGTCTTTGATATGGTGAAACGACTGAGTTCACGGACAGTCAGTAAGAAAACGTTAGAAAGCCTGATCATGGCCGGCGGATTGGATTGTTTTACTTCTATGCACAGAGCACAATATCTTGAAGTTCCGCAAGGAGAAACACAAAATAACCTGGAAAAAATCATACGTTTTGGTCAGCAGTTCTCATCGGATGCATTTAGTTCACATAGTTTGTTTGGTGATGTTGGAATGCCTGAAATTTCCTTACCTAAATTACACCTGACCGAGCCATGGATGCTCGCTACCATGCTGGAGAAAGAGAAAGATATGGTTGGGATCTATATCAGCGCACATCCCTTGGATAGTTTCTTGTTTGAGATGACAAATTATGGTTTCACACCACTTTCAGAGATTGATAAAGATGGAAATAAGAAAAGAACATTACGGGTGGCAGGATATATTTCTTCGGCGCAACACCTGGTTTCGAAGAAAGGAACATTATGGGGGAAATTCAAACTGGTTGATTATCATGGAGAACATGAATTTACCTTGTTCAAGGAAGATTACCTGCGGTTCAGAGATATGATGATACAGGATAATAAGATCCTGGTAACTGGTGTTTATCAGAACAGATGGAATGACGAAACCCAATTTGAATTCAAGATTCAGAATGTTATGTTACTGGAAGATGTTAAAAAACAACTTTCAAAGCGAATAAATATGACCATTCAACTCGAACGACTTGATAAGGCCTTTATGGAAGTCATACAGAAATATGCAGAAACAACAGGTAAATGCGAATTGGGAATTCATGTGATTGATTCGGCGACAAATAATGCGGTCAGGCTTTATACACCGCATCGTAAGATTGAGTTGAATGATAAATTCCTGGATGAACTAAAAAAGCTGGAAGGAGTTATATATCAGGTTGTCACGAATTAGCGATATTCGCAATAAACCTCTTTTGCGATGAAGCCTCAATAGAATATAGACAATGCACATTTCTAAATTGAAGCTGGTAAAGCATGAATTTGTATATTTGCACCTTATCGGACAAACGAAATTTCACAAAAATAAAATAGTAAAAAATGGCATTAACATTCACAGACGCAAATTTTGAAGCAGAAGTTCTTCAAACAAACAAATTAAACGTAGTAGATTTCTGGGCTCCATGGTGTGGACCTTGTCTTGCTCTCGGACCCACGATCGAAGCCTTAGCTACAGAATATGAAGGAAAGGTAAACATCGGCAAAGTCAATACAGATGAGAACTCTGACCTATCTATTAAATATGGCATAACGAGTATTCCTTGTATCCTTTTTATCAAAGATGGTAAAGTGGTAGACAAGCAGGTTGGTGCAGTTCCTAAAGCTGCGTTAGAAAGAAAGATCGTCGCGCATATGTAAGCGTTCGGACAAAGAAATTGAGAAAGGGGTAGGAGACTACCTCTTTTTTATTGTCGAAAAGTAGAACACAAGCACTAACATTAGTTTTGGATCTTAGATTGCCGTTCCAAAAATCATCCTAAACCTTTACTTTTGCGTTTCACAAACGAAGCAAATGAATATTGTAAAAGAGAAGGTACTTGTCATTGGTGCCTGCGGACAAATTGGTGTTGAACTAACAACGGAACTTCGTTGTTTATATGGTTCCAATAATGTCATTGCCAGCGATCTGAGAGACGAGCATGAATTATTAAAAGGCACAGGGCCCTATGTGAGTTGCGATGTGATGAACAAGGAGATGTTGCATGTGCTAATTATCAGGCATAATATTACACAGGTTTATTTGTTGGCTGCTATTCTTTCTGCAACCGGGGAGAAAAATCCTGGTCTTGCATGGCATATCAATATGCAGAGTTTATTGAATGTCCTTGAAATTGCAAAGGAAGAAAAGCTTACCAAAATTTACTGGCCAAGTTCTATCGCTGTGTTTGGGCCAACCTCTCCAAGACAACATACACCTCAACATACAACAATAGAACCAACCACCGTGTATGGTATCAGTAAGTTTGCCGGTGAACGGTGGTGTGAATATTATTTTACTCATTATGGTGTGGATGTGAGAAGTCTTCGTTACCCGGGTTTGATCAGTTATAAGTCTGCTCCGGGTGGAGGTACCACTGATTATGCGATCGAGATCTATATTGAAGCGTTACGCGATCAGGATTACCAGTGTTTCCTAAGTGAGGATACTTACTTACCAATGATGTATATGCCTGATGCAATTCGTGCAACAATCGAGTTAATGGAAGCTCCAAAAGAAAGTATTACTGTTCGAAGTTCTTATAATCTAAGTGCCATGAGTTTTTCTCCAAAGGAAATTGGCGCTTCGATCTTAAAACATATCCCGGATTTCAAGCTTACCTATCAACCAGATTTCAGGCAACAGATTGCCAATAGCTGGCCACAGAGTATTGATGACAGTGTTGCACAACAAGACTGGAGTTGGAAACCGGAATTTGATCTTGATATGATGACAGAAGATATGTTGGAGAACCTGGGAATAATTAATAAGGCGTAAGGAGTAAGTGATGAAGTTGTAAGGGATAAGGAATAAGTAGTAAGGAGGAAAGTTGTAAGTTGTAAGTAATAAGTTGTAAATCAACGAATATTCTGAATTGGCCTTAATCTTCGAACTCCTTAACCCGTAACTATCTAACCAGTAACTCTTGTTCTCGTAACCCATTCACTCGCTAACCCGTAACCCTTAACTCCCTCATGCAAACCTGGCAAAAAACCGCGAAGGCTAACAGGAAAAAATATGCAAATTTCCTGAAGCGTTGTGATCAGCGAAAGATCATAAAGCAGCTACCTGCATTACATGAAGAAGCGTTTTCAAAGATAGATTGCCTGCAATGTGCGAATTGTTGTAAGAATCATTCACCTAGGTTTAAAATCCCTGATATCAAACGTATTTCAAAGCACCAGGGAATGAAAGAGGGCGATTTTATTCAAACCTATTTACGACTTGATGAAGAGAATGATTATGTGTTGAAACAACAACCCTGTAGTTTTCTTGGAAGTGATAATTATTGCAGTATCTATGAGGTGCGTCCTTCAGATTGCGCGCGCTACCCTTATACAGATGAAGATGTTCTACTCAAACGACAAGCATTAACCTTAACAAACTCAGAGGTTTGTCCGGCTGTATTTGCAATCTTAGAAAAACTTACACAGGCGGGATAAATCATCAAAAAAAAAACGCTGTCAGAAACAACGTTTTTTACTTCATATTTTTAAAATAGATCTATTTCTTATCAGGAGCGGGTGCCGGTACTTGTTGAGTAGGAGCCGGATTTGCTGTAGCTGGCTGCGGCTGAGCTTGCGTAGGTTGAGGTTGTGCCTGAGCAGGAGCTGGTTGTTGCGCGGGTGTTTGTGCAGCAGGTGCCGGTGCATTCTTATTGACCTTTTCAGAACGTGTCTTTTCGTTGGTACTATTTGTTGTTTTTGGTGACAGGATAAACGATCCAAGAGTCAGGATCAATAAAGCGGCTGCAGATACCCAGGTTCCTTTTTCAACCACATCTGAACTTTGCTTGGCACCCATCATTTGATTTCCAAGGCCACCAAAAGATCCGGCTAGTCCGCCTCCTTTAGGATTCTGGATCAACACAAAAAATGCAAGCGCTGCACAAGTAATAACAATCAGGATAAATAATAAAAAAGCCATATTCAGTTTTAGTTTAAATTAATTCGTTTATTCGGTCGGCAAAGTAAGCGTTTTTTTCGGGATTCCGCAAACTTAATTTTTTATACATCGCAATCGCTTTATCCTTTTTTCCCTGCTTCGCTAAAATCTCCGCTAATGCTTCACTCATCAGGCCCGATTCCATAGTGATAGATTCCATGGCTTGTTTAAAAATCGGCTCAGGTATTTCTTCTTGCTCCTCATCGGCTGCCTCTGCCAATTTTACCTTTTGCCAGGCTGCTTTGAGCGCCTTCTTTTCTTTTTCTTCTGCTTTTTCAGTCTCTCTTTTCAGTTTGAAATGATTCAACCAATCACTGAAACTCATCATTACCATCAGCGATCTATCATCCTCCTCCTGATCGCTCTCGAAAGATGGCTTTTGAACCAAAGGAGTTTCCTTGATTGTCTTCTCTTTCCGGCTTTCCTTTATTATTTGTATGCTTTCCGATTCTTTTTGTTTCGATTCATTAAATTGAAAAGCCGTAGTGTTAGGAAGTTCATTGATAAGTTCCAGTATATCTTCTTTAAGAGTTACAGGTTGTGGAGATATTGGTTGAGGAGTTACAGGTTGAGGAGTTAATGGTTGAGGAGATAATGGTTGAGGAGTTAATGGTTGAGGAGTTAATGGTTGAGGAGTTACAGGTTTAAGAGTTACAGGTTGAGGAGTTACAGGTTGAGGAGTTACTGGTTGTGGAGATATTGGTTGAGGAGTTACAGGTTTAAGAGTTACAGGTTGAGGATTTACAGGTTGAGAGGTTGGAGGATTGTTGTCTATAGTAAGAAGTTTTGACGCTGTTTTTATCATTTCATTTTTCTCAACTAAAAGAGTTGACTCTTCTTCTTTAGCTCTTTCTAGCCTTTTTACGAACCGTGCAAATTCAAGTGGACCTGACTTATGAAGTGATAACAACTTTTTATCCTCCAATCCTTGAAAATAGGAATTACCATATAAGAGCCATTGAGCTACAGAAAAATATGGATACGCAGAAGTTAGTTCTGCCCATTCTTCCCTTGAGTCTGATTTAAGGGTTTCGAGATTTCTCAGTCTGGCATTGATCAAATTCACATCCATATCATAAAAGTAAGCTTTCTCACCATAATGATGAAAGAGTTCTCAATATAAACCGAATCATCGAGATACGAATGTAGCGCGGATATGATATTATGCAATTGTGATACTTTCATCAAGATAGACATCCTGAATCGTATTCAATAAGGCAACACCATCTTTCATAGGCTTTTGGAATGCTTTTCGTCCACTGATTAAACCCATTCCACCGGCTCGTTTGTTCACGACAGCGGTCATCACGGCTTCGGCCATATCAGTGGCTCCTTTACTTTCTCCACCGCTATTGATTAAACCAACACGACCCATATAGCAATTTGCTACCTGATAACGAGTAAGGTCAATCGGGTGATCAGTTGTCAGTTTATCGTAAACCAGTTTATGAGTTTTGCCAAATTTTACGGCATTATAACCACCATTATTGGAAGGTAATTTTTGTTTGATTATATCCGCTTGAATAGTTACTCCTAAATGATTAGCCTGTCCAGTAAGATCTGCCGATGTATGATAATCCATCTCTGCTGTTTTGAATGCACCATTTCTAAGATAGCACCAAAGTACAGTTGCCATTCCAAGTTCATGGGCATATTCAAAAGCCTTCGCCACTTCCTGTATCTGACGGGCACTTTCATCACTTCCGAAATAAATGGTCGCACCTACCGCAGTCGCGCCCATATTCCACGCATCTTTGATGGTGCCGAACATAATCTGATCGAATTTATTCGGATAAGAGATAAATTCATTATGATTGATCTTTACAATGAAAGGGATTTTATGGGCATATTTTCTGGCACAGATTCCCAACACACCATACGTTGATGCTACCGCATTGCAACCACCTTCAAGAGCCAGTTTCACAATATTCTCAGGATCGAAATAAATAGGATTCGGGGCAAAAGAGGCACCAGCACTATGTTCAATGCCTTGGTCTACAGGAAGAATAGAAACATACCCTGTGTTATTCAACCGACCATTTCCTAGTAATGCCTGTATACTTTTTAAGGTTTGCGTATTCCGGTTGCTTGTTGCCCATATATCTTCCACCGTATTCGGAGATGGAATATGAATATCATTTTTTAAGATCGTAGAAGAAGTATGATCAAGATAGTAACTTGCATCATTGCCCAGTAAATCGATAATTGTCTGATTTGCCATAGTAGTTTTTAAAAAAGTAGGCAAAAGTAAATAAAACTGCCTTAAAATTCCAGATTCCTTTATAAAAACATCAGACTTAGGTAAAATGCAGGAAATGAAGCCCATATTCATAATCCTTTTCAAGAAACGAAAGAAGCTGTGTAAGATGATCTGCGTTATTCAGAAAATCCGTTTGCGTTGTATCTATGATCAGGGTTTTGAATTTCTCAGATTTGATCAATTGCAGATACGCATTTTGTAGATCGATCAGGTAATCATCCTGAATGTTCTGTTCATAATCACGGTTACGTACTTTAATATTTTCCTTGAGTTTGGCCAAAGGCGCATGCAAGTAAATGATGATATCAGGCTCTGGTAGATTTGGATAGATAATATCAAATAAGGTCTCATATAATTTGTATTCATCCTCCGGCAGATTGACTTTGGCAAAGAGTTTACTCTTAATAAATAAATAGTCTGAAATGATATACTGATTGAACAACTCCCTTGTATTGAGCATCTCTTTAAGTTGCTTGTAACGCTCTGCAAGAAAGGAAAGTTCGAGGGGAAAAGAATACCGTTTGCTGTCTTCGTAGAATTTAGGCAGGAAAGGGTTCTCCGCAAATTGTTCCAGGATAAGTTTAGCCCCAAAAGCCTGTTGCAGGAGACCCGACAAGGTGGTTTTACCCGCACCGATATTTCCTTCAACGGTAATGAATTTATAGTTCATAATGATAAGCAGGTAAATATAAAACAAAGGATAAGAGTTGAATAGAATAGTTATTCAGATTTAAGAGAACTAATTGATATGGATTTTACTTGCTGTGGAATTTCCTTCGTTTTGTAATCAAGGCCGCCTTTATATTTTAAAACTATCCTCATGACCAGAAAAATAGTATTCTCCTTGCTTTTAGTAATCAACTCATATTATATTCAAGCACAATCAGACTTTTATCGAAAACTTTCAACCTCTGCCCTTGAACTGACAAGTCAAAAAGTACTTTACGACCCTGCGTATGTTAGCATTCCGTATCCGAATGGCGATGTGCCACCCGATAGAGGCGTTTGCTCTGATGTGGTGATCAGGGCCTACAGAAAGCTGGGAATCGATCTCCAGAAAGCGGTTCATGAAGACATGGTCAGGAATTTTAATCATTATCCAAAAAAATGGGAACTTTCACATCCCGACAAGAATATTGATCATCGGCGTGTGCCCAACCTGATGGTTTTTTTTGCCCGGCATGGTGAAGAAAAAATCATTTCAAAAAGATCAGAAGATTATCTTCCGGGCGATATTGTTTGCTGGGATTTGGGTGATAAAATTACACATATTGGATTGGTAGTTCATCAACGTTCGGCTGATGGCAAACGATACCTGATCGTTCATAATATTGGAGCAGGACAGGTAGTAGCAGATTGTCTGTTTGAATATACAATTATTGGTCATTACCGCTACATGAAAAGCTGATCAATTTTTTTGATAAACACGTACAGGTAGCGTATCCTCGCATTCTTTAAGTAATTGCAGAATCGATTTGCCCAGAACAGGATGAATAAGGTCTGGAGCGATTTCATTCAATGGGATTAACACAAATTTCCTGTATTGAAGTCTGGGATGAGGAACCTTCAGATCGTTCATATCAATGACCTCATCATTAAAGAAAAGCAAATCAATATCGACCACCCGTGCTTCCCACTTCACAGATCGAGTTCGTCCCATTTCTTTTTCAATTTGAAGTGAAATATCAAGGACTTCCTTTGCTGAATTTTCAGTTTGAACGAACAGGACCTGATTAAGATAGGAGGGTTCATCTTCCTTTCCCCATGCTGCGGTTTCGTAAATAGAGGAAGTATTCGTAATGCTACCTATTTTTTTTTCGATCTCTTGCCTAGAATGTAGGAGTTGCTCCGTCCTATTTCCCATATTGCCACCTATAATTACATAGATACCATTCATACTAAATTATTAATGCCTGAAGACCGTTTTTCTTACTTTCGCCACAAATATTAGAAAAAAACATGAGACAATTCTTTAAAATATTATTCGCCTGCTTCTTTGCCCTTGTTCTCTTTATCGCAGTTAGCCTCTTGGCTTTTACTGGCATAATAGCCAGTATGGCATCGGGTTCGAATGATACACAAGTGGAAAAGAATTCTGTGTTGTTGCTTGATATGAATGATAACATCGAAGAACAAGCGAAGGATAATAGTTTAGCTTCTATAACAGGAGGATCTGATGCGACAGGACTGAACGAAATTCTTGCGTCGATCAAAGAAGCTAAGACAGATGATAAGATTAAAGGTATTTATATCAGAACTGGGATCTGCAATACAGGCTGGGCTTCGCTTCAAGAGATCAAAGAGGCGTTGATCGATTTTAAATCCGGCGATAAATTCATTATTGCCTATGGTGAAATGAGTGATCAGAAATCTTATTATGTAGCTTCAGTGAGCGACCAGGTTTATCTGAACCCATCCGGATTATTTGAATTTAAAGGACTTAGTATTACAGGCACATTTTATAAAGGAACACTTGATAAACTCGGAGTCACCTCAGAGGCATTCCATTGTGGAAAATACAAAGGGGCTTACGAGCCCTTTAAACTTGAGAAATTCAGCGATCCTAACCGTTATCAGTTAAGTGTTTTATTACAGGATTTTTATGCTGAATTATTAGAGACAGTGTCTAAGAAAACCTCGATAGATACTGCAACCCTTGCGAAAATGGCAAATGATGGAACCATAAGGTTTCCTGCGAATGCGAAAGCGAATAAATTTATTGACGGACTTATTTTTTCAGATTCAGTCGAAAGTATCATAAAGAAAAAACTGGAGCTCACAGATAAAGAAAAGATCAGTTTCGTTTCTCCTTCCGACTATTCAGAAACGATCAGTTCAACCGGAAAAGGAAAGGATAAGATCGCTGTGTTATATGCGGCAGGTGAAATTCATGATGGGGAAGGAAATGACGGAATCTATTCGAAAACAATGACGGCCACGATTCGTAAAATTGCTAAGGATGAAAATATTAAAGCGGTGGTTCTTCGTGTTAACTCTCCTGGAGGAAGTGCTCTTGCGAGCGAGGTATTATATCATGAGTTGATGCAATTGAAGAAGAAGAAACCATTGGTAATCAGCATGGGCAATTATGCAGCAAGCGGCGGATATTATCTGGCGTGTGCAGGAGATAGCATCTTTGCAGATCAAACGACATTAACCGGTTCAATTGGTGTTGTTGGTGTAATGTTCAATATTGATGCGATGATGAAGGAAAAATTGGGTGTTACATTTGATCATGTAAAAACCAGTCAATATGCAGATTTTCCAAATATGACAAGACCAATGACTGAACTTGAACGAGCGTGGATCCAATCTTTTCTAGACAGCACGTATATCAAATTCAAATCAAGAGTTGCAACCGCCCGTAAATTATCCATGGAACGAGTTGAAGAATTAGCACAAGGACACGTTTACAGCGGAAAACTTGCTAAAGATCTTCAGTTAGTAGATGCCTTTGGAAATACGGCCAGAGCATTGCAAAGTGCTGCCAGTCTAAGTAAACTAACGGAATATAAGATTGTTGAATATCCTAAACCTATAGATCCTTTGGAGGAGCTGCTCTCTTCTCTTAGCGGGAAGAAAGGCCAGGAAACAATGATGAAACAAATTCTTGGAGAAGATTATAAAATGGTGAAGGAAATTCAGAAGGCAAGAAACCGAGAGAATAGTATACAGACCAGAATGCCCATTGTTATCGAGATCAAATAGGTCAAATTATTTTACGGTAATAATCTCTGATGGGAGCCTATTTTTTTAAGGAGAGAATAACTTTTAAAAATTAGAATCAACTGGATGGAAGCAATATCATATATCAAACAGAGGACAGAATCACCTAAATTGAAACATTTTTGGAAGATGAAACGTTATGGGTATTTTATACAATGGGCGACATCAAGACTTCAAATAAACATAGTTAATAGCCGAAGGCCTACCTGAAAATTTAGGGAATTAAAATATAATATGAATTTTATTTTTAAGCGTCTATTAATTTTTATTTTAACAAGTAGCATTGTTGACTCATTTTGTGCCACATTTCAAAAATGCGACACTGTATTTATATCAAATAGTGAGTTTATTATTTATAATTATAACGGTAATTGTAATAAAGGAAATTCGATCAGATTATTTAAGAATAGAACTATGCTAAAAGATAGTAGTTATATATATATAAACTATTTGAAGAATATATTTACTGTTTTTAATGGAAGAGAAGAGGAAGTATTAGATAATATACAAATTTTTAAGAGCAAGATACTTACTTGTAAATTATATTTTAAGGAAGTGCCGTTTAATAATTTTGACTTCCAAATTGATTCATTTGAATTTAAAAAGCTAAAGAACTCTTATTTTATTAAAGCTCGTTTTAATTTCTTTCATAATTGCTATGATTACTATGTGACTAAAGTAAAGTATGATAAGTATGGCAAATATCTCCTTATTCACTCTTGATCAAGCAGCGCTACCGGGTAGTTATGCTGATATTACACTATACTTTAAGATTAACTCTTCCACATATGAAATAGTTGAGTTCTATAAAAGTTATTTTGGAATCGAACTTGATGCAGAAAATCTTAAGTATGGGGTTTATAAGCCTGGTTACGTATGTCTATAAAATAGAGTTATCTGTGAATTGATGTTGGCCTTTAGTTCTAATTATTTTAATTGTTGGTTTAGGAATTTACAGAAGCGCATAAAAGGTTTAAAAATTGAACGGTATAAACATCAGGGATTTTTAAGATCATCTTTCATACTTTGAATTGCTTTCAGAATAAACTCATCATTCCTATAAAGCTCTTTATATCGGCCATTATTCCCAAATAGTAATTTAGCGAATTGCGATGAGAGTCCTCTTTTAATCTCCTTATTAAGCTGCGGGTTATCAAGTAAAGTGGTATTTATTTTTTGTTGTATAAAGAATAACTTTAAATCTTTCAGCATATTCTCATCAAGGTTAAATTCCTTGCTGAATATTTCCAGGTTTTTATATGATTGAAACTCATTCTGATGAAAGAAAAAATAACGGTGTGCAAATTCTTCTGCAATATGTTGGCTATAAAAATCGTCTAACTGTTTATGATACGTGGTATCCAATGCTACAAAGACATCGGGTCGTATACCATCATCGCCATATACAATCCGTTTTTTTAATGTATAAAATTTACTCGGCTTGTCTATTAAACTATCTTCCTTCTTTAATGCCCCGTTTGTAAACCTGTCCATAATATCATGCCTGTATTTTTCTTTGCCTCCCGCATATGACCTTTGAATAGAACGACCACTTGGCAGATAATAACGTGCAGTTGTAATTCGAATCGCCGCATGATCAGGAAGTTCAAACTGTTCTTGCACCAAGCCTTTTCCAAACGTTCTACGACCAACAATAGTTCCCCTGTCAAGATCCTGCATTGCACCTGCGAGTATTTCACTAGCAGAAGCAGAATTCTCGTCAACAAGAATACATAGTTTCCCTTTTTCAAAAATGCCATTCTTCGAAGTAACAAGACTATCACTTTTTCTTTTTCCTTTTGTGCTGACAATCGTGTGGGTGCCTGCAACGAGTTCATCTGCAACATTCGCCACGGCATCCATGTATCCTCCGGGGTTATCGCGCACATCAATAATAAGTTTTGAAATGTGATGGGTATTCAGATCTTGCAATGCCGCTTTAAATTCGTCGTACGTAGTTTCGCTGAACATATCTATCTTAATATATCCTGTTTCTTCATCAATCATGAACCAGGCCGGAACACTTCGCAAGGGTACATTTCCACGTGTGATATGGATGGTGGATGAAGTGCCATCCAGATGACGTAATCCAAGTTCTACATCTGTGTTCTTTTGCCCGCGGATCATTCGTATTATCTCACTATCTTCAATTTTCTTTCCAGCTACAAGGCTATCATCTATCTTTATTATCTTATCTCCCGGCGTAATGTTTTCCTTTTCTGATGGCCCTCCTTTGATCACAGATGCAATGGTGACAGTATCATGCACTAAATAGAATTCGACTCCAATCCCATAAAAAGTTCCTTCAAGCTCTTCGTTCGCTCTAGTCAATTCACTCGCGGGGATATAAACAGTATGAGGGTCAAGATTTTTTAGAATGCCTTCTATCCCACCTTTGTATAACACAGATTCATCGATCGTGTCTACATATCGATTTGCAATGAGCCTGATGAGGTCATCGAGACGGGCTTTTGAAGTAGAAGAGGAGATTGAAGATGGGCTACCAGATTGGCGGGCTAATTTATAACCAAGGAACATTCCAATGATTAATACAAGAGCAAACAGGAAGGGTTGCCAACGGTCGTTCGTTTGTCTTTGTTCCAACATCGAAGCTGAGGTATTAAGGAGCTACTGTGATTGTTTTAATTATCTCTGTATACCCGCTTAAACTGTTTGAATAAAAATCATAGTCACCTACGCGTAAAGAAACAATATATGGACCTGCTGCTGTTACAACTACCTGTTGATGTCTGTTCAAGCTATCTATATTTAATCCTGAAGGAAAAAAGCCATTCGGGTTGATCCACATGAATTTTTTGTAATTCTCGGAGCAATTTAACAGGTAAAGCGTGTCATTTACTTTTGGCGTCTCGTTGGAGAATTTAAAACAGGCTTTTGTTGTTCCGGTTTTGGTGCATGATGAAAATCCCAGGAGAGCTGCTAAAGAAAAGAGTATGACGAATCGTGACATAATGAGCTTTTAAATTTGTCGCTAAAAGTAAGCGTTTTTTCCAGAATCCAAAAATGAATTAAAGAATTAAATGCTGTCTCGATTTTAATTGACCGGCATCGATGATGAAACAATGGTCTATAATCGCTACATTTTGTAAATTTCCGGGTAGGAGGTTCCTATATTCTGCTGGAAGATAGCTTCCTTTGATCATCCAGATAAAATCTATATTTTTTGCTTCGGGTATCAGATACGAGGTTCCTTTTCTATTGGTATAAATCGTATGCTCGACCAGTTTTTCTTCTTCGCAACAAGTATAAACCTCAAAACAACCGGAATTGGCTTCCACTTCAAATTCATGTCTTCGTTCAAACAGGAAGTGGAAGTATTGCTCAATATTCCAGATAAACCTGTACGACGGTAACGGACACACAATACCCATCAGGAACGCATCCTCAAAGAATTCTTCCTCGATCATGGAAATATCCAATACCTGCCTTTTTGTCTTTATTGTTTTCATGACGGATACCAGAAATGGGTTTTAAAATTAATAATCTTATCGTCTACAACCGTTATTCCTTCTGCTTCGAGTAATTCCTGCATCAGGGTAGGAGAGGCGAAATGATATTTGCCGGTCAATACACCGTTTCTGTTGACAACTCTGTGAGCAGGCACCTTAGGCTTCGCATTATGTGCTTTATTCATAGCCCAGCCTATCATACGTGAGGTCAAACGGCTACCGATACAATCGGCCAATGCGCCGTAATTCGTGACTTTCCCCTTAGGAATACGGCGAACCAACGTATAGACCTTTTCGATCCAGTTATCTTCGCGGGGGATGAGTACTTTTTTAGATGTTGAGATCAATGTAACTATTGGTTTGTATTTTTTTGTTGTTTTAATCTGTTTTCGATCAGGCGTTTCCTTTTTTCATCATCCACAACATTTTTATAATCAAACGGGCAATGAAGACAACCATTTCCGCAACAATACCCGCGCTTTAGAAGGTAATCTTCTGTGAACACGTATAACCCGGCATCATTCACATAAAATTCGTCATCATCAAACAGCGGTTTCTTCTTCATTTAGTTTCTTTTTTGGAGGAACTACAATCTCTTTATCCGGCAGACGGAAACTCACATATTGTATCGTTCGTTTATCTAATAAATGCATGCCTTCATAAAATGTCAGGATGGAAAGAGGGAAGGCCGGTGTACCGTTCTTATGCACATCGTCGATCTTTTCAACCACCGGGCACTCATGATGAGCAATCATTTCATTCGTGAAATCAAACAATTCTTTTGAGTCTGTTTTTAGATGAATGATCCCGTCTTTCACAAGAATGGATTGATACATCTTCAGGAATTTATGATGCGTGAGACGGTTCTTGGCCCTAGATTCGCGAAGAAAAGGATCGGGAAAGGTGATCCAAATCTCCGAGATACTTTCTGGTCTGAAATAAGCAAGGATCTGTTCGATACGGATCCTTAGAAAACGCACATTTTTAATCTCTTGTTGCAACGCCATCTTCGCTCCCACATACATCCGGTTCCCTTTGATATCAATACCTATAAAGTTTTTGTCTGGAAATGCGTTCGCCATATGAACGCTATATTCTCCCTTGCCGCAAGCAAGTTCGAGGACAATGGGGTTGTCATTTCCGAAAATAGTTTTCCATTGATCCTTTATATTCTCAGGGAATTGCAGGACATTGGGAAAGGTGCTGATCTCTGCAAATCGTTTTAGTTTCTTCGCTTTCATGTTATCCGGCAAAAGTAGGGACAATTCGACAATGAAACAATTTGACAATTCGGCACATCCTGAGCTTGTCGAAGGAGACAATGAGACAATTCCACAAGGAGGCAATGAATTCAAATGTGATGATGGGCTAATGTGACAATCCCGTAGTAACGGGAGATAATGAAATGCAGGAAGAGGACGGCTGAATGTGATGATGGGCTAATGTGAAAATATGATAATGAGCAATTTTAGGGGAAACGAGAGTTTACTTTACCATCAACTGCCCTAACAACTTACAACTATCAACCATCAACTATCAACCAACAACTCTCAACTATCAACCATCAACTATCAACTAACAACTAATCTCCCACAACCATCTTTCTCACCACACCATCTACATTCACCATATACATTCCCGGCGATAAGGAAGATACATCCAGTTCAAGTTGTCTGCTGGGTCTTGTCTTTTCTTCCATCACTAATTCAGAAACAAGATTATATACTTTGATTGATCTGAATTCTTTACTGCTTGTGATGGTTACTTTACCGGTTGCAGGATTCGGATAGATCACGATATTATCCTCTCCGTTTGAAGCGAGGTTAGGACTGAGATTAAGGGGCGACAAACAACTATCAATATAAAAGCTCAATGTAAAAACTTGTAAATAATGATTAAATGGAGCCGAGCAATTCGTATCCTTGGCACTTACATACACATTATATAATCCTCTTGCACTGGCTGGGGGCGTCCATGTGAATTTGAGATGCACACTATCTGTATGAACACCTGTTATGGTACAGGCTCCATTACCCGGCAAGGTGGTATCTGCTGTTGTTCTGACAATCAGATATCCTCCTGCTATTGGCAATTTTACATACGCATCAAAGCTGATCGGCAAGCCCGTACAACTCATCATGGTGCCCTGAGAATTAAATAATGCATTCTGAACAGTTGCTGTGTCAATCCTCATAAAACTAGGTTCCCTGTTCTCATTGATCAATGTAAACTGGTTAATAATAAAGGTCTCGCTTAAGAATTTGCCATTCCTGTACTCTGTTGCTTTTGTATATAAAATGGGCTCCATATCGCTTTGAGCAGTGAATGTCATCTTTCCAGTACTGTCTACTAGATGAAATGTACTGTCAGTATCGAAAGGATTATTCTGTGCATTATAACGTGAAGGATTTATACCGCTTGCGCCTGGAAGTGAGGCAAAGAAGAAATTATGTGTCAGAATATCATTCACTGGATTGCCTGCAGCATCATGGACGCAAAATATTTCAAATGTAGCTATACTTGTTAAATATTCCGCCGATTTTATAGTGTCAGGTATGCTTATCAATAAACTGTCATGATCAGGGTCATAATTACCAAAATTATAGTTTATTTCTTTTCCTACAGGAAAGTAATAAGCGGGTTGTGAAAGAAACCTGTTACTACTGTTATTTGAAAAATTAGTGTTGTCAAATGAGCATGTTACAGGCATTCGGAGATAAGAAAAGTAGGAAATCAAATTTCCTGACCACATATAATAAAGCATTGAATCAATATTTGAACGAAAATTAGTATAAGTTCCGTCTCCTGCTGTATTCCCATTGGTCAAATAATATTGATCTATTCCATTAGTAGGGAAAGATTTAGCTACAGAAAAGTACCATCGGTTGCATTTCTCAGGTAGATAAACCAAACCCTTGTAAATTATTTTTGTTCTGACTGGTGACGTTTTCTGAGCAAAATTGAGGTTGGTTCCAGGATCATAAGGCGAATCAAAACCGCATAAAGTATCCCGTTCTCCATAGAAAGATGTAACTCTGTACAAAGTATCTCGTAAAGGTTGATGTATTATGCTACAATTACTATCCATGACAAAAGATTTCCCATAATTACAATCATCCCAATACCATATCTCGATCTTATAATCATAATGTGGGGGCAGTAGATTTACTTTGACATAATTTACAAATGTGAATTCATAACAGTTCGATGCAATATCAGGCCTCCAATCCCAGTATAACTGTGAAGCTCCGCCTCGGGTATATATCTGGCCTTTACAAACAAACACTTGAAGGAGTATTATAAACAAGATATATCTTTTCATAATTTGCTTTTACTTTATGAACTTTTGCACACCAAGACGTTTCGAGTTGTTATCCACTACTTCAAGTAAATATAAGCCGGGCGCAAGAGAACTTATATCTCCAAAGGCATATCCATTAGAAATATTGCCTTTTTTGACCAAGGCTCCAGTAGAACTATACAATTTAAAATTCATCGCACTGCCGGAACATTGAATAAATATACGGGTTCCTTCATTTCTTACTACAACCAGATCAGAATACCCATTTGATCCCTGTTTATAATCATTCATTCCATCACACTCATCGTATTCTACAGTGATGCCAATAGTAGTTAATGGAAGATTAGTAAAAGGTATAATACTTGAATTGCTTGCTATAGGTGGTGGATATAAGTTAACATTTATTGAGTTAGGAGTGATATCCTGATCTACAACATGACATTCATTGTGAAGAGTGGGTATAGCATCAGTGGCCATATCCAACAATATATATTCCGTAGTGGGAGTGACATAGGGTTCATTGGTAGTTCCTCCCATTACATAGTTTCCTGTATTTAAGCCGAATAAGGCCCGTTGATGGGCAGTGTGATTGGGGAAGTGCCTGCTGGTAAAATTAAGAAAGGGGAAAAAATTTCCAAGTCCCGCATTACCGTAAAGCCTCGGGTAGGTATAGATGGTAGTGGGTTGATATGAAGGCTGCTCAAAATTATCTAAATACGTATCACTGTAATTTATTTTATTGAGCATAGGGAACGTAAAAGCATTATAGAGATAATAATTACATTCATAAAAATTAGAACCGATCACGGCTACCTCAAGATCGTCTGAAGGCACTATCTTCGCTACATCCAATATGCCTCCTTGATACCAAGGAATCATTTTGCCAAATGCGATGGTTGAAGCAGTACCAGAAGCTAATGTCGGATATAGATGCACCCCAGGTGTGCCTAATTGTACAAATTTTTGATGAATAAAGCATTTGTCTCCGTCGGTTAAACCAAACCCATTACCCGCAAACCATACCTCACTGTTATTAATGTCAAAATAAAGATCAGATGCGTTCAGTTCAGCATCAGAATTTAAATTAGAATACAATTCAATATCATTATTTCCAGTTGCTGAAGCGGGTGTGGCAAGATGATAATCGGTTCGTAAGACGAAAACTGTTGGTCGGGTAGAGCTGTTAGGATCTAGTGATAAACAGCACCATTTCCACAAATCATAAACCCTCCGTCTGAACTTCCTAGTGGCAATTCAATAATTCTTGTCGGAAAATATTGATTATTTTCCTGATAAGTTGGTAAGGCGTGGGTTGGATCTGTTAAATCATAACTGAAGCCCGGTCCCATTCCGGAGGTACTTGTATAGCCTACACACATTTGTTTTTGAGATGTAGTAGAGGGAGTAGGTGTTGGGTCCCCGGTATTTCCTCCAACCCCCACATAAGCAAAATCTCCCAATCCAGTTGATGATATTCCTTCCATAGAGGTAATGTCAGTTACAAACATATTCATTGTAGGTCCTATACCTAAACCAGTTAAATCTAAACCACAATTGTATCCACTAATTACATTAAGATCATCATCCAGAAAGAGAAACCAACTCCCAAGATCGGGTGTAACTAGAAAATTGTTTACTATACCTGCTATACAATATTCTTTTGTAACTGAATTATAAGCTGCACATGTAGGAACATAATCACCTTGAAGAATTCCATCAAAAATGATAAAGCCATTTATGAATATCCCTTTATCATCTACTAAGGTAATTTGTATAGGATGATTGGTAGAACTTGTTACTGTTTGTACCATGATGGTCCCGTCAAAATTATTATCGGGTGTTGGTATGAATTTCTGTATTATATAAGCTTCCTTATGGTCAAAATCATATCCGCTTATAGGCTTGTATAATATTGTATTGTACTGGCTGAATAAATTGCTATGACTTGACACAATGCAGATTGTCAGAAGAAGTAATTTGATGAACGGATGAATAAATTGTCTTAAGGAAGTTGTTGGGTGGGAATTGGAAAGCTGCCGGTTTTTGGTTTGGAATTTGGAGTTTGGAGTTTCATAAAAATTTGGTTTTAAGATGGTAAATTTTAGTTCATAAATCAAAGATAGTGTTAAGTTTTTGTAAATAAAAGCCTATTACTAAGAAATTTTTTGTGTATTTCAACTTGCTCAACTGCAAGCTTTCGGATGCAAACTATCAGTAAACGTCCGGGAAAATTGATAACTCAAAAACTCCAGCTAACAGCTAAAGGCTATCGGCTGGTAGTTTCCAAAAAAACTCTCTTCATTTCTCCTTTTAAACACTAAATTTGCCTCGCTAAAAATAAGTATCATGACAGAAGAAATCATTAAGAATGTAAGTGAAAATATGGTCAGGGCCATCTCCCATCTTGATACGGAAATAATTAAGATTAGGGCTGGAAAGGCTTCTGTGAGCATGTTGGATGGTTTGACCGTGGATTATTATGGCTCTCCAACACCTATTGCCCAGGTAGCGAATGTGAATGTGGTGGATGTACGAACCATCTCTATACAACCTTTCGAAAGGAATATGCTGGCTCCAATCGAGCGTTCGATCATGGCCGGGAATATTGGGATCACACCACAGAATGATGGTGTTCTGATTCGTCTTTATTTACCTCCCTTAACAGAAGAACGCAGGAAGGAATTTGTAAAGAAAGTGATGGCAGAAGGTGAAACGGCCAAAATCGCTATCCGTAATATCCGAAGGGATGGTATGGAAGAGATCAAAAAATTACAGAAAGATGGATTGAGTGAGGACGCTGCGAAGGAAGCTGAAGGAAGAGTACAAGTGCTTACCGATAAGAAAATTATCGAGGTAGATACGCATTGCGCAGCCAAGGAAAAAGAACTGCTCACTGTATAATGTTTGAAGCCATACAACAATATCTAAAAGATAATTGGTTGCTGGCTGTTTCCACACCATTCTATACCATCATGATCTCACTTGAGGTCATACTCAGTAATTACCATAAAAAAAAGCTGTATTCGTTTAAGGAAACACTAATCAATTTCTGGCTCAATATTGCCAATACGATACTTGGAATTGCGTGTAAAGTCTTAGTACTGGCTATCATGACCTGGTTCGTTCAATTTCAGTTGGTGGAGATCTCATCGCCGGTGCCTTACTGGATTCTCTTATTTTTCGGACTGGATCTTTGCTTTTATCTCGAACACAGAAGTGAACATTACTCAAGGATACTCTGGGCTGTACATGTCACCCATCATTCTTCGATGGAGTATAACCTGACTACAGGATTTCGTTCCTCTGTCTTCAGGCCCCTGGTCTCGTTCTGGTTTTTTATACCACTTGTTATCCTTGGATTTAAACCGCTCGATATATTACTGATGGATGCCATTTGTCAGATCTACGGTATTCTAGTTCATACACAATATGTACGAAAGATGCCGAAATGGTTTGAGTATTTTCTCGTGAGTCCTTCCCATCATCGTGTCCATCATGCGAGTAATGTTATTTACCTTGATAAGAATATGGGCATGGTTCTCATTATCTGGGACAGGCTCTTTGGTACCTTTCAACCAGAACTCGAATCTGAGAAAGTGGTGTATGGATTAACCACCAATCCTTCAAAACCTCATCACCCGATAGGGATCATCTTCCATGAATGGAAAAAACTAGCCGGCGATCTGAGCAAAAAAGGAACCCATCTTTCTCATAAACTAAAATACCTGCTGTATCCTCCCGGCTGGAGTCACGATGGAAGCTCGCAAACCGCCAAAGAATTACGTCGCAAACTCTCTTCTTCCAAACCGAAACACACTGATACAGAATAAAGTATTCATTTCTGTTTGATACAGTGCTTAATTTCCTTTGAAAGCAATATGTTGTTTTCATGATATTAACGCTTTAGTCATCTATTAAAGATACATTACTAAGATTATTAATGTACTTTCGCGAACTTTTTTAGGGGTAATAGCATCATATGAGAAGCCGTCAAAACCTTAAAAAACAATATTTATTATGAACATACGCAACATAGCTATTATAGCGCACGTCGATCACGGAAAGACAACCCTCGTAGATAAGATTTTACACCAGACGAATGTATTCCGTTCTAATCAGGATACAGGCGACCTGATCATGGATAGTAATGACCTTGAAAGAGAGCGTGGTATCACCATCTTTTCAAAAAATGCTTCTGTGATGTATAAGGATGTAAAGATCAATGTGATCGATACACCGGGTCACAGTGACTTTGGCGGTGAAGTAGAGCGTGTTCTTAAAATGGCAGATGGAGTAATCCTATTGGTGGATGCCTTCGAAGGACCAATGCCTCAAACAC
>Ga0105048_10005251_pt1 | contig 20962 bp, 13 predicted proteins | sample MAT05_FD_78382 | JGI IMG/M metagenome (GOLD analysis project Ga0105048, IMG submission 78382) | Freshwater microbial communities from Lake Fryxell liftoff mats and glacier meltwater in Antarctica - MAT-05 | ecosystem: Environmental > Aquatic > Freshwater > Ice > Liftoff microbial mat | place...
CGACACTGCCTCGCAGCAGGTCGATCTCGCTGACCACGCCCACCAGGGTGCCGGCGGCGTCGACGACAGGGACGGCGGCGACGTCACGATCACGGAGCAGCCGCGCCGCCTCCTTGACCGGCAGCTCGGGCGGCACCGTGATCGCCGGTGACGACATCAAGTCCGAGATCCACACGGGGTCAGGCCTGTCGTACGACGACGACGGGGCAGCTCGCGTGGCCGGCGGCCTGGGTGCTCGTCGAGCCCAGCAGCAGCGACGCGAAGCCGCCACGTCCGCGGGACCCCATCACGAGCAGGTCAGCGCGCGCCGACTCGGCGATCAGGACCTCTCCGGCATGCCCGGCCAGCACGTCGGCCTCGACCGGGACCTTCGGCTCGGTCCGGGCGCCGGCCTTCTCCGCCGCTGCCTCCAGGGCACGGCGTTCGGAGGCCTCGAGCTGAGCCATCGGCAGCGGCGCGTCACCGGTCGAGATGATCTCCCCGCGCACGGTCACGGGGACGAGGATCGCACCGAGCGCCCGCGCCTGCTCGACCGCCCAGGCGAGAGCCGCGAGCGAGGGCGCGGAGTGGTCGAGGGCGACCAGGACGCGCGGCGGCGTACCGGTCGACGGGTGGGCCTGCTCCGGCACCACCACGACGGGCAGGGTCGCGTGGTGGAGCACAGACGAGCTGACCGATCCGAGCACTGCCCGAGACAGGGCCCCGGCACCACGACTTCCCACCACGATCAGGTCCGCGTCCTCCGCGGCCTTCAGCAGCTGCTGGCTGGGCGCGCCCATGGTCGCGATCGCCTTCGCGTCGACGGCTTCCGCTCCCTCGACACGCGCGCGCGACTCCTCGAGCGCGGTCTGCGCCATCTCCTGCTCCCTGCGGACGATGTCCTCCATGGTGTTCGCGAGGACGCTGCCCCCGGGGTAGTCCATGCCGTACGACGGCAGCGAGTACGCCCGTACTGCGGTCAGGGGCTGCGACGTTCGCACGGCCTGGGCCACTGCCCAGTCCAGTGCTGCGGCTCCGCCGTGCGACGGGTCGACCCCGACGACGATTCCGGGCATCTCGTCTCCTCACCACCACCTGCCACGGCGGCAGGACCGGCTTCCAGGATCGCCTCCCCGGCTCGGCGCGGCCAGGGGACAAAGGACGAGCAGCCGGGGACCTTGTGCCCTGGGAACCCGACGACCTCAGGACTCGTCGTGGTGGGGAACGTAGGCATCGCTCTCGGGCCAGAACAGCCCCTCGTGCCCGGTGGCGGACCACCGCACGAGGTACGGCGGTGTGCCGTCCGGCCCGTGGACCTCGAGGATCTCGCCGTCCCGCTCGGGCTCCCCCTGGTGGCGGGACCGCACCACGATGCGCTCCCCGACCTTGGCGTGCATGGCCCGCTCCCCTCTCCAAGGCGTACGTCGTTCGACCTCCCTCGATGCTCCGCCCCCGCGGGCGCCCCGCCAGGGCCTTTGGTCCCGGCCGGGCGGCGCAGGACTTACGTCCCTTCCTGCGGCCACAGCGCGCAGCGAGGCTGGGCCCACGGGAGCGGATCGTCACCGCACCACCGTCCTGGAGGGCCTCGCCATGACCGACCACCCGCACGTCCTGTGGTTCTCGGAGCTCGACCGCGGAGACGTCGGGCGGGTCGGCGGCAAGAACGCCTCGCTCGGCGAGATGCGCCGCCACCTCACCGCGGGGGGCGTGCGCGTGCCGGACGGGTTCGCCACCACCGCCGACGCGTACTGGGAGCTGCTCGACAGCAACGACCTGCGCGACCGCATCGCGACCGCTGTCGACCGGCTGCATGCCGGCGAGCCGCTGTCGTCCGTCGGCGCCTCCATCCGGGAGCTGGTCGCCGGGGCCGCTTTCCCGCCGGAGCTGACGACGGCCCTCACCGACGCCTACCGCGAGCTGTGCGGCGGGGCGGGGCAGCCCGACGTCGCGGTCGCCGTACGCAGCAGCGCGACGGCGGAGGACCTGCCCGAGTCGAGCTTCGCTGGTCAGCAGGAGAGCTTCCTCAACGTGACCGGCGAGCACGCCCTGCTCGACGCCTGTCGCCGGTGCCTGGCCTCGCTGTTCACCGACCGCGCCATCCACTACCGCGAGGACCGCGGCTTCGACCACCTGCAGGTCGCCCTGTCCGTCGGCGTGCAGCGGATGGTCCGGTCGGACGTCGGCGGGGCCGGCGTCATGTTCACGCTCGACACCGAGACCGGCTTCCCCGGCGTGGTGCTCGTCGACGCGGCGTGGGGCCTGGGCGAGACGGTCGTCAGCGGCCAGGTCGACCCGGACGAGCACGCCGTGTTCAAGCCGCTGCTCGCCGACCCGGGCCTTGTCCCGATCATCTCCCGGTCGCTGGGCGGCAAGGAGCGCAAGGCGGTCTACGACGACGCGGGCGGCACCACGACGGTCGCGACCTCCGTGCAGGAGCGGGCCGGATTCGTGCTGTCCGACGACGAGGTCCTGGCCCTGGCGCGCTGGGCCGTCACGATCGAGGAGCACTACGGCCTGCCGATGGACATCGAGTGGGCCAAGGACGGCCTGACCGGCGAGCTGTTCGTCGTCCAGGCCCGGCCCGAGACGGTCCAGGCCCGGCGAGAGGCCACGCACCTGCGCTCCTACCGACTGACCGGTACGGGCACCCGCCTGACCAGCGGGCTGGCCATCGGCGAGGCGATCGCCACGGGTCCGGTGTGCCGCCTCAGCAGCCCGGACGAGATCGACCGCTTCCCCGACGGCGCGGTGCTGGTCACCGGCATCACCGACCCCGACTGGGAACCCGTGATGAAGCGGGCCGCCGCTCTTGTGACCGACCATGGCGGGCGGACCTCGCACGCCGCGATCGTGAGCCGCGAGCTGGGGGTCCCGGCCATCGTCGGCGCCGGTGACGCGACGAGCGTGCTCACCGACGGCGCCACGGTCACCGTCTCGTGCGCCGAGGGCGACCGCGGTCACGTCTACGACGGGACGGTCGCGTATGAGGAGCGCGAGGTCGACCTGTCGACGCTTCCGCAGACCCGGACGCGCGTGATGCTCAACCTGGCCGACCCGGCGGCGGCCTTCCGCTGGTGGCGGCTGCCCGCCGACGGGGTGGGGCTGACGCGGCTGGAGTTCATCGTTACCAACCACGTACGCGTACACCCGATGGCCCTCGTCCGCCCTGACCAGGTGGACGAGCCTGCCCGAGAGCGGATCGCCCGGCTGACGTCTGCCTACGCCGACCCGACTGAGTTCTTCGTCGACCGGCTCGCGCACGGCATCGCCCGCATCGCCGCCTCCCGCTGGCCGGACCCGGTGGTGGTCCGGACCAGCGACTTCAAGACCAACGAGTACGCGCGGCTGCTCGGTGGCGAGCACTTCGAGCCGACGGAGGAGAACCCCATGCTCGGCTGGCGGGGGGCCAGCCGCTACTACAGCGAGGGCTACCGGGAGGGCTTTGCGCTCGAGTGCCGCGCCCTGCGGCGGGTCCGGGAGCAGATGGGGCTGTCCAACGTCATCGTCATGATCCCGTTCTGCCGGACGCCGGAGGAGGCCGACCGGGTGCTGGAGGAGATGGCCGAGAACGGGCTCCGACGGGGCATCGGCGGGCTCCGCGTCTACGTCATGGCCGAGATCCCCTCGAACATCGTGCTGGCCGAGGACTTCGCCGAGCGCTTCGACGGCTTCTCGATCGGCAGCAACGACCTGACCCAGCTGACGCTCGGCGTGGACCGCGACTCCGGCCAGCTGGCGCACCTGTTCGACGAGCGCAGCCCCGCGGTGACCCGCAGCATCGAGCTCCTGATCGAGCGTGCGCACCGCCGCGGCTGCCCGGTCGGCCTGTGCGGCCAGCGACCGAGCAACGACCCGGACTTCGCCCGCTTCCTCGTACGCGCCGGCACCGACTCGATCTCGGTCACCCCCGACAGCTTCTTCACGGTGAAGCAGAACGTGGCGGCGGCCGAGGACGACCCGGCCCTCGGCGCGGGAGGTGCCCGTGCACCGCAGCCCCTGCCCGTCCTGGGCTGCTCCCCGGAGGGCTGCTGCTCACGACCGTGCTGATGCTGGCGGTCTTCACCCCCGAGCCGACCGCGCTCGGACCGCTCGCGATCGAGGAGCAGCTGCGGGAGCAGGGCGTCGAGATCGCCGCGACCCGGGCCGAGCAGACCTCGTGGCTGGCGGTCGCGCTCAGCCTGCTCCCGCTCGCCCTGATCATCGCGCTGTTCGTCTGGACCGGCTGGGCGGCGCAGCGCTCCCTGGCCGGCGGGATGGGCGCCTTGGGAAGCGTGGGCCGGTCGAAGACCAAGGTCACCGACGTGCAGCGGCCGCAGACGAGGTTCAGCGACATCGCCGGCTACGAGGGCGTCAAGCAGGAGGTGTCCGAGGTGGTCGACGCCCTGCGCTCGCCCGAGCGCTACCGGGCGGCCGGCGCCAAGACCCCTCGCGGGGTGCTGATGGTCGGACCCCCGGGCACCGGGAAGACGCTGCTCGCCCGAGCCGTCGCGGGCGAGGCGGACGTGCCGTTCCTGTCGGTGACGGGCTCGTCGTTCGTCGAGATGTTCGTCGGCGTCGGCGCCTCGCACGTGCGCGACCTGTTCGAGGAGGCCCGCAAGCGGTCGCCGTCCATCATCTTCATCGACGAGATCGACGCGATCGGCGGTCACCGCGCCCGCGGGGCTGTGCTGTCCAACGACGAGCGGGAGGAGACGCTCAACCAGCTGCTCGCCGAGATGGACGGCTTCGACCAGGACAGGGACACGATCGTGCTCGCCGCGACCAACCGGCCGGAGGCGCTCGACCACGCACTGCTGCGCCCGGGCCGCTTCGACCGCCAGGTCGTCGTCCCCCTCCCCCACCAGGACGAGCGCGAGGCCATCCTGCGGGTGCACGCGCGCAGCCGGCACCTCACCGCCGACGTCGACCTGCAGCGCGTCGCTCGCGGCGCGCCCGGGTTCTCCGGCGCCGACCTGGCCAACCTCGTCAACGAGGCCGCCATCAACGCCGTACAGGACGGCCGGACCACCGTGACCATGCAGGACCTGGACGCCGCCCGGGACCGGGTCCTGCTCGGCCGGCGCGACACCTCCAACGCGCTGATGCCGGCGGAGCGGCGGGCCGTCGCGGTGCACGAGTCGGGGCACGCGCTGGTCGCCGCGCTGTGCGAGCACGCCGACCCGGTCGACAAGGTCACCATCCTGCCGAGCGGTCTGGCGCTCGGCGTCACCGAGCAGCTGCCCGAGGAGGTCGCCGCGATGCTCCGGCAGGCTGAGGGGCGCGCTCTGCTCCTGCTGCAGGACCACCGGGACGCGCTGGACCGGCTGGTCGGGATGCTCCTGGAGCTGGAGCTGGAGCTGGAGCTGGAGCTGGAGACGGTCGACGGAAAGGCGGTACGGGGCGTGCTGGACGGCGAACGACCCCCTGCGGCGTCGACGTCGCTGCGGGCCGCGGCGGAAGCGCAGTCATGACCACTTCGGGCGCGGGCCTGACCGACGCCGAGGCGGCGCGGCGCCTGGCCCGTGACGGACCCAACGTGATCCCCGCGCCGCCACCCCCGTCGCCCCTCGTCCAGCTCGCCGCGCAACTGGTCCACTTCTTCGCCCTGCTGCTCTGGGCGGCGGCCGGGCTGGCGCTGCTGGCGGGGATGCCGGAGCTGACCATCGCCATCGTCGTGGTCGTGCTGCTCAACGGCGTCTTCGCCTTCGCCCAGGAGCACCGCGCCGACCGGGCCGGTCAGCGCCTGCGGGCGATGCTGCCCGCTCGCGTCACCGTGATCCGGGACGGCCGACGGAAGACCATCGAGGCAGCAGATCTCGTCGCCGGGGACCGGGTGCTGCTCGACAGCGGGGACCGGGTCTGCGCCGATCTGGAGCTTGCCGCGGTCGCCGCGCTGAGCATCGACGAGTCGATGCTGACCGGCGAGAGCGTCCCGGTCCGGCCGGATGCGGGGGCCCGGGCCTTCGCCGGGACCTACGTCGTGGAGGGACGGGCCGAAGCGGTCGTGGTCGTCACCGGCCGCCGGACCCGGCTGGCGGGCCTGGCCGCCGAGACCCGCGGCGCCCAGCGGCCGACGAGTCCGCTGACCAGGGAGCTGCACCGGGTCGTCCGCACGGTCGCCGCGGTCGCGGTTGCCGTCGGGGTCGTGTTCTTCCTGCTCGCCACCGGTCTGGGGATCGACCCGCAGGACGGGTTCCTGCTGGCCGTCGGGGTGACCGTGGCCCTCGTCCCGGAGGGGTTGCTGCCGACGGTGACGCTGTCGCTGGCCCACTCGGCCCAGCGGATGGCGACGAAGAACGCGCTCGTCAGGCATCTGGAGTGCGTCGAGACACTGGGAGCGACGACGTTCGTCTGCAGCGACAAGACCGGGACGCTGACCCGCAACCAGATGACCGTCGTGCGGGTCTGGACACCGGCCGGCCAGGCAAGCGTGGAGGGGGGCGAGGGGTACGCGCCCGACGGCCACGTCGTCGCCGCACCCGACGTGCTGGCGGCTGTCGTGGAGCTGGTCCGCTCCGCCGTGCTGTGCTCCAGCGGCAGGGCAGTCCGCCAGCCCGACGGGAGCTGGCGGCCGCAGGGCGATCCCATGGAGGTGGCCCTGCACGTGCTGGCCCTGCGAGCCGGGCTCGACGTGGAGGCGCTGGAGCGGTCGGCGCCCCGGCAGCGCCACCTCCCGTTCGACCCCCGCCGCCGTCGCGAGTCGGTCGTCGCCTGTGGATCGCTGCACGTCAAGGGCGCGCCGGACGCCGTCCTGCCCCGCTGTCGCGACCCCCACGCCGCCGAGCAGGCATCGACAGCGCTCGCCTCGCAGGGGCTGCGGGTCCTGGCCGTCGCCCGTCGGTCGGCCCCGGAGCCGCAGGCGCTCGACGACCCGGACACCGCAGAGCGCGACCTCGAGCTCCTCGGCCTCGTCGCCCTGGAGGACCCTCCGCGTGAGGGGATCGCGGCGGCCATCGAGCAGTGCCGCCGGGCCGGGCTGCGCCTTGCCCTCATCACCGGCGACCACCCAGCGACCGCGCGCGCGATCGCCGCGGAGGTCGGCCTGCTCCGGCCGGGGAGCCCGGTGCTGACCGGGGCGGAGCTGCCGGGCGAGGACGACGCCCTCGGACGGCTGCTCGACCACGACGGCGCGGTCGTCGCCCGGGTCACCCCGGAGGACAAGCTGCGGATCGCCCGGGCGCTGCAGGGCCGCGGCCACGTCGTCGCCATGACCGGCGACGGCGTCAACGACGGACCCGCCCTGCGCGAGGCCGACATCGGCGTCGCCATGGGGCTGTCCGGGACCGACGTCGCCCGGGAGGCCGCCGACCTCGTGCTGCTCGATGACGCCTTCCCCACCATCGTGACGGCCATCGAGCTGGGGCGCGCGACGTCGACCAACATCAAGCGCTTCCTGACCTACCACCTCACCGACAACGTCGCGGAGCTCACGCCGTTCGCGGTCTACGCCCTGTCCGGCGGCCAGATCCCGCTCGCCCTCACGGTGCTGATGGTGCTCGCGCTCGACATCGGCACCGACCTGTTGCCGGCGCTCGCCCTGGGCGCCGAGCCCCCCGAGCCCGGCGCTCTGGAACGGCCGCCCGGGGAGCTGCGTCTGATCGACGGGCCGCTGCTGCGTCGGGTCTTCGGCGTGCTGGGTCCCACGGAGGCGGCCATGACCATGCTGGCCTTCCTCGCGGTCCTGTCCTCGGCCGGCTGGCGGTGGGGCGACGCCCCTTCCCAGTCGGTGCTCCTCACCGCATCGGGGGCAGCCTTCACCACCGTCGTCCTCGCCCAGCTGGCCAACGCCTTCGCCTGCCGCAGCGAGCACCAGCCCGCGTGGCGGGTGCCGCTGGGCACGAACCGGCTGCTCCTGGGTGCCGTCATGTTCGAGCTGGGCGCCCTGGCCGCGTTCCTGTGGCTCCCGCCGCTGGCCCGCGCGCTCGAGCTGCAGCCCCCCAGCCTGCTCGGCTGGGCCGTCGCGTTGCTGGCCGTCCCGGCCGTGCTGGTCGTGGACGCGGCGGACAAGCACCGGCGCAGACGGGCGGGCTCGGGGTCGGCTCGGGCACCTCTGCCGGTGGATGCTGGGCGCTGAGCTGCTCACAGGGTCTCGGTGAACCGCCACCACGCGGTGCGCCTCCCCGTTCAAGGGTCTTGGCGTGCTGCCGGTTGAGCGCCTTGGCTCAGAGGTGCTCGACCTCCAGCTCGGCGGCCCGTGGTCGTGGTCCCGGTCGCCCTGCTCCTCCTGCTGGTGGGTGCCGTGCTGCTGACGCGGTGCGCAGCCCGCACCGCCTCAGCCCACGGCCAGCGCGACGAGGTCGTCCAGCTCCGTGCCGATCGCGTCCAGCAGGACCTGCAGGTCGGGCGTGCTGTCCTCGTCGGCGGTCACCCCGAAAGCGAGCACCCCGTCGTAGGACGTGATCGCCACGCCCACACGCACCCGGTCGGCGATCGGCACGTACGGGTAGTACTCGCGCATCCGGCGCCCGCAGAGGTAGAGCGGCCGCTGCGGGCCGGGAACGTTGGTGGTGACCGTGACCAGGTGCCGGTGGGGCACCCGGAAGACGCCGGTCAGGCCCAGCGACAGCAGCGGCGCGGGTGCCAGGACCGCGACGGAGGTGAGCAGCTCGCCGAGCTCGGGCTCCCCCGAGGCCTTGAGGCGCCCCATCTCCTTGCGTACGGCGGCGAGCCGCCCGGCCGGGTCCACCACCCCGACGGGGAGCTCGGCGACCATCGCCGAGACCCGGTTGTCGAACGCGCCGCGACCGCCGTCGTGGCGCACCGAGACCGGGACGAGCGTACGGACCGCATGCGCGTCGGGAGCCTCGCCCCGGCTCAGGAGCAGCTCGCGGAAGCCCCGGGTGATGGCCGTCAGCACCACGTCGTTGACGGTCCCGCCGAGCGCGCCCCGCACGGTCCGGACGTCGTCGAGTGTGCAGGTCGTCCAGCCCCAGCGGCGGTGCGGGGTCAGCGGTCCCGAGAGCGAGGAGGCCGCAGCCGGGCGCGCGAGCCGGGCGTACGAGAGCGCGCCGTGGGCGGTGACGACGGCCTGGCCGGCGGTGCGGCGGGGGTGGCCGAGCACGCCACGCACGGCACCCGCCAGGGCTCGAGGCCCAGGCAGCGAGGTCGCGGCGCTCAGCAGCAGCTGCACCGGACCGGGTTCAGCACGCAGGGGCGGTAGGGGTGTCGCGTTCACCGTGCTCCGGGGGTCGGCGTCCAGGACGAGCGACATCAGGTCGGTCCCGGCGATGCCGTCGACCATGCAGTGGTGGATCTTGCTGACGACGGCCCAGCGGTCGCCCTCCAGGCCCTCGACGACCCAGGTCTCCCACAGCGGCTTGCCGCGGTCGAGCTGCTGGGACATCAGCCGGCCGACGAGGTCGCGCAGCTGCCCCTCGGAGCCCGGTCGGGGCAGAGCGGTGTGCCGCAGGTGATAGCGCAGCGAGAAGTGCGGGTCGTCCACCCACACCGGCCTGCCGAGGCGGAGCGGCACCTCGCGGACCCGCTGGCGGTAGCGCGGGACCAGGTGGAGCTTGGCCGTGTAGGCCCCGTGCACCTCGGAGTAGGTCGGGGGCGGACCGTCGAAGATCGCGACCGAGGCGATGTGCAGCGACGTGTGCCGGTCCTCGAGCCGCAGGAAGGCCGAGTCCAGCGGGCTCATGACCTCGACAGCACTGGTGTCGATCGGGATGGGCTGCGTCATGACGCCGCCTCCTGGAGCGGGAGTCGGACCGGCAGGTGCTCGCCGGCGAGGGCGAGCACCTCTTCGAACCCCTCCCGCAGGCAGTCGACGAGCACGTCCGGGTCCGGCACGGCGGCCGTGTCGCAGCTGACGCCGATGCAGCAGACGTCGACGTAGGACAGCAGGGTGACGTTGATGGCGGCGCCGATCGTCGGTCCGAACGGGTAGTAGCCGAGCACCCGGGCGCCGCTGAGGTAGATCGGGATCGGGAAGCCCGGGACGTTGCTCGCGAGGAAGTCGACGTGCTTGAGCATGCTGCCGACGACCCGCGAGGGCAGCAGGTTCAGCGCCATCGCGATCGGCTGTGTCAGAGCCAGCGACGGCTCGACGCGCCACTGCTCGACCACGGCGCGGATGGCGGCCATCCGCTCGACCGGGTCGGGCAGACCTGCCGGGACGGCCAAGCGCACCAGCGTGATGAGGTTGCCGCCCGGTGCGTCCCCCGGTCGCCGCAGGCTGATCGGGAGCGTCACGCGCAGCTCGTCGACCTCGGCCCCGTGGCGCTCGTGGTAGCGGCGCAGACCCCCGGTGACCGCGCCGAGGAAGGCGTCGTTGACGTGACCGCCGGTGAGGTGCGCGGCCCGTGCGAGGTCGCCGAGCGGGACCTCGACGACGTGGAAGCTGCGGGCCAGACGGCGTTGCCGCATCACCGACGACTTGGTGTCGGTGACGGGCGCGACGAAGCGCACGATCGAGCGGGCGGTGCGCAGCGTGCCCGTCAGGGCACCGCGCGGCGAGCGCAGGGTCGCGAGCGCGGCCGACGCCCCTGCCCGCGGGAACGCCCGGGCCAGGTGCGACAGACGGCCGGCGTCGTGCTCCAGGCTCTCCCAGGCCAGCCGCAGGCCTGCCAGGTCCTCGGCGTGCTCCGGCGGGACCGGTCGGTCGTCCGGTTCCGGTGACGCCTCGGCGTCGAACAGCTCCATAGCCAGGTGCACGCCGCCGATGCCGTCGGTGAGCGCGTGGTGGGTGACCATCACCAGCGCGGCCCTGCCGTGCGGGAGGCCCTCGACCAGGGTCATCTCCCACAGCGGACGCGCCGCGTCGAAGGCCGTGACGGCCTTGCGGCTGGCCAGGGCCATCAGCTCCGGCCAGCCACCAGGCAGCGGCAGGCGGGCCCGCCGCACGTGCCAGTCGAGATCGAGGTCGGCGACCTCGGTCCAGCGCGGGGTGGCCAGCCGCAGGGGCGGCAGCGCGACCCGGGCGCGGAACATCGGGAGGCGGTGGGTGGCCCGCTCGACCCGCTCCCGCAACCGATCCCAGTCCGGGACCCGGTCGAGCACGACCACGGTGACGATGGTGGAGCGCAGCAGCGGGTCCCGCTCCATGTACCAGCTGAAGGCGTCGCTGTCTCGCATGTGCGCTGACTGCCGGCCCTCACCGGCAGTCGGCGTCTTCGTGCCCATCTGGCTGCTCCCGTCCGCTGTGGCTAGACCGGCCGGTCCGGCGCGGGCCGTCGCGCAGACGCTCCCGTGGTGGGGGCCGTCGGGTAGGGGCCCGGTCCCCCAGGCGGCGTCTGACCGCCCCGGCGCCGTGCCCCGGCCAGGCCGACGACCGAGAGCAGCAGGACCAGGGCGCCCAGGCCGAGCAGCAGCAGCGGCAGGGTGGTGTACAGCAGCGAGATCGAGTCTCCGGAGTCCTGCGCGTCGTCCACGGCCTCCGCCAGCGTGGCGTCGGTCGCGCTGAAGGACAGGTCCAGGACCGGGCCCGCAGGGATGGTGGCTGATCCGGCGACGATCCCGACGTCACGGACCTCGCGCTTCTGCGCGTCGATGACCACACCGCTGTCCGGGGCGACGTAGTAGGTCGCGTCCACGGCGAAGGTGTAGGCCAGCTGCACGGGGTCGGGCAGCTGCGGCAGGGCCTGCTGCAGCGCGGCGAGGGTGTCGGCCGGCAGACCGAGGCCGGCGGCCAGGCCGGTGAGCGTCGCCTTCGGCAGCGCCGGCGGGAGGTTCTGGAGCACCTGCGGGTCGGTGATCGGCGTGGGCTCCATCGAGGCCTCGAACACGTACGTCTCGATCCCGCCCACGCTCTCGGTGCCGGTGTAGCGCAGCGGCGTCGTGCTCTGGGTGTCGGTGACCCAGCCGGTGTAGTCCTTCTTCTCGGTCCGGATCGGCCAGCCGAACGTCTGCCCGGTCTGCTCGACCACGTCGTCGAAGCCGTCGCCGCTACCCATGTCGGTGCGGTCGACGGCGTAGCGGTGCTCAACCGCGGCAACGCTGGTGCCGTCGGCCGCCTCGACCGTCCTGGTGTTGTCGATCAGCGCGTTGTCGCCGTCGGTGTCCAGCACCTGGGTGCGCTGCTGGACCTCGATCGGGACGTCCCGAAGCAGGACCTCGCCGCTGCCCGGCGAGCTGAGCGCCTGGGCATTGAGCAGCACCGCGGCGGTGCCCTCATAGGTCCTGGTCGTGTCCGTGTCGCTGGGGAGCACCGCAAGCGTCGGCGCCGCGACGAACCGGGTGACCCCGGCCGCCAGCAGGAGCAGCACACCCACGATGATCCCGGCCACGGAGAGCCTTCTACGCATCGTTCCCACCTGTCCTCTCGTCATGTGGTCACCACCGTCGTGGCCAAGCCGGCTTCCACCCAGGGACGAAGGACCCTGATCCGCCGGGCGGTGCCCGATGGCCGGGATCAGGGTCGGAGGTCCCTCGCGGACGAGGACTGCGGTCCCCACTCGTGACCGACCTCCGGCCCTGGAGCGGCACGGCGCTCGCGGCGAACGTCGATGCGTCGGGCGTCCTGCCCGGGTTCGACGAGCCAGGGGGACGCCGTGCGAGACGCAGCCGCCGATACCTCCGGCACGGCGGACCCTCGCTCGGCACATCACCTGACCTGGGAGCAGACGGTCGTGGCCGGTCGCCCGTCCCTCTACGGCGTAGCGGGATCGGGCCCACCGGTGGTGTTCCTGCACGGCTGGGCCCTGGGCCACCACGCGTACAAGCGAGGGCTACGGCGACTTGTCGCGTCGGGGGTGCGGGTCTACGCGCCGGCGCTGCCCGGCTTCGGCGGGACGCCGGACCTCCCGGAGGAGCAGTTCTCGCTGGACGGCTACGCCCGCTGGGTGCTTGCGTTCCTCGACGCCGTCGGCATCGACGAGCCCGTCACCCTCGTCGGCCACTCCTTCGGTGGCGGGGTCGCCATCCGCGCCGCCGCCGACGCGCCCGGCCGCGTCAGCCGCCTTGTCGTCATCAACTCCATCGGCGGCTCGGCCTGGACTGACCGACGCGGCGCCCTGAGGTCGATGGCCGAGCGGCCGTTCTGGGACTGGGGGCTGCACCTGCAGGCCGACTTGTGGCCGCTGAGGCAGGCGACCCGGGTGCTGCCGGTCATCCTCGAGGACGCCCTGCCGAACCTGCTGCACAACCCCCGCGCACTGTGGCGGGTCGGCCGTCTGGCACGTACGGCGAACCTGACCGAGGAGCTGGAGCAGCTCAAGCAGGGCCAGGTCCCGGTCGTGATCCTGTGGGGCGCCGGCGACAAGCTCCTGCCGAGCGGCAGCCTGGAGTCGCTGCGGACCGCCCTTGGGAACCCGGAGGTCCACACCGTCCCCGGCAACCACTCCTGGCTGCTGGCCGACCCCGCCGGCTTCGGCGAGGTGATGACCAACATCGTCGGCGTCCCAGCGCTGCTTGCAGGCGAGGCCGACGCGCCCGCGACGGGGCTGGGCGACACGGCATAGGTAGCCCGCTGCCTCGAACCCGCGCCCTCGAAGCGGATCCGTGCCGTCGCGACATGCGCCGGGCTGCCTCGGCGCCGGCCGTCAGGACTCGTCGGGCCGGAAGGTGATCAGCGTCTGCACGCCGTCGTGGTCGACTACCCGCAGGACCAGCACGGAACCCGGCTGCTCGAGCAGGTCGATCTGCTGGGGGTGGTGGATGAAGTGGCGCAGGACGACCGGCCAGTGCGGCTTGCGACCGCCCAGCGCGATGACGACGACGTCCCCCTTGTCGTCGAAGCTGGCTGAGTCGAAGGGCAGCCGGGCCGCCTCGGTCTGGTCCCCGAAGTCCTCGTCCAGCACCTCGATGGTCACCGGCTGGCTGTGCCGTCCCCTGCCGAGCTGGTCGAACAGGCCCTGCCAGGTAGCGCGGTCTCGTGTCAGCGTCTCGTCCACGTCGTCCTCCGGTCGTGCTGGGCGGGTGTGCTGCGATCAGCCTCCGCCCGCGTCCACGGGCCCGGAAGGGCCACTCGGCGGCTGCGCCGCAGGACCTTGGTCCCTGTCGCGCGGTCCCCTTCGACCGGCGCGCCGCTGCAGGCTGCGCGGCCCCCTGCCGCGGCGCTCAGCAGGGACGGCCGTGGCGACGCGCTGCGTCGCCTCGTCGACGACCGGGACCCTGGCCCACACCCACTTGCCGCCCGCGTCCTCGGTCCAGCCCCAGTCCGCGCTGAGGTGCTTCACCAGCTGCAGCCCGAGGCCGTGAGCGCTGACCCCGGGGCGGTACGGCAGCAGCCGCGGGGTGCCCGGACCGTCGTCCCAGGCCTTGACGACCAGCTGCAGGGGGTCGAGCTCCAGCGCGACCACGACCGTGCCGGTGCAGTGCTTGACGGCGTTCGAGACCAGCTCGCTGGCGATGTCGGCAGCGGTGCTGCTCAGCTCCGACTGGACGCCCCACCGCGCGCCGGTCTCCCGGCAGAACGACCGTGCGCGCCGCGCCGAGGAGGCCTTGGGCTCGAGCTGGATGCGCCGCACCAGCCTGGGCGGCGGCGAGGCCTGCCGCGGCCCGACGGGGCGGGTCAGGTGGGCCAGCCTGTCGCGCGCCGCGCTGATGCTCTCCACGGCGCGGGCGACCCGGTCCGGGGTGGTCACCCCCGCCAGAGCGTCGAGCGCCTCGTCCAGACGGACCACCGCCTCGTGCAGCGCCCGTCCCGACCTGGCGCCCTGCGCTCGCTGGGGACCGTGCTCAGACATGAGCGCCTCCTCTGCGGCGGGTCCCGAGGGGACCGGCACGTGTCCATGCGCAAGCATCCACGGACCTGCCCCGTGCCGCCAGAGCCCGAGGTCCTTTGCCGGGACGCCGTGCCGACGTCCCGGGAGCTGGGCCCTTGGTCCCTCGTCGCCGGGGACCTAGGGCTCTGAGCGCACCTCCCCGCGGCCGCCAGCGTCATGGTTGAGGAGGACGCCATGCGCCCAGACCAGACCCGCCCGAACGAACCGCCGCAGACCGCCCCCAGCATCGCCGTCACGGCCCGGCTGGACCCGCACCTGTCCCGCTGGCTGTGGCTGGTCAAGTGGCTCCTCGCGCTGCCGCACTACCTCGTGCTCGCCGGCCTGTGGGTCGCTGTCCTCCTGAGCAGCGTGGTGGCCCTGTTCGCCATCCTGGTCACCGGCCGCTATCCCCGACCGCTGTTCGGCTTCACCACCGGCGTGCTCCGCTGGAGCTGGCGGGTGGGCTACTACAGCTACAGCGCGCTCGGCACCGACCGCTACCCGCCGTTCAGCCTCGCCGACGACCCCGACTACCCTGCGCGCCTGGTGGTCCGCTATCCCGAGCAGCTGTCCCGGGGGCTCGTCCTGGTCAAGTGGTGGCTCCTGGCGATCCCGCACTACCTGGTCCTGGCCGTGTTCTTCGGCGGCGCGGTCGTCTCCAGCCAGGACGACCGGGCAGCCGACGGCGGTCCCGGTCTGCTCGGCGTGCTCGTGCTCATCGCCGCCGTCGCGCTGCTGTTCACCGGCCGCTACCCCCGCGGGCTGTGGGACCTCGTCGTCGGCGTCGACCGCTGGGCGCTGCGGGTAGCGGCGTACGTCCTGCTGCTCACCGACGACTACCCGCCGTTCCGGCTCGACCAGGGTGGCGGGACCGCACCCGAGGGCGAGACCGTCGAGCCTCACGCTGCGCCCGCCGCCGCGGTCGGCCCCCGCGGTGGGGCGCGGACAGCAGCGCTGGTCATCGGCGCGCTGCTGCTCGTGCCCGCGCTCGGGCTGCTGGCCACCGGGTCCGCGGCGCTCGTCGCCGACCGCGTGCTGCGCGACGACGACGGCTACCTCACCGGCGGCAGCATCGAGCTGCAGACCTCGACGGCCGCCCTGGCCAGCGACCCCGTGGACATCCGGCTCGACGGACCCGACTGGGCCTACCTCGACGACCTGCTCGGCGACGTCCGGCTGACGGTCGAGCCGTACGAGTCCGGTGTCCCCCTGTTCGTCGGAGTGGGACCGGACGACCAGGTGGCTCCCTACCTGGACGGGTTCGCGCACGACGTCGTGGTCGAGCTGCACGACGACGACGACTCCGAGCTCCGCCGGCGGGGAGCCGGCGACCCGGTCGAGCCGCCCGAGTCCGTCGGCGCGTGGTCGACGACCGACACCGGCTCGGGCCAGCTGGCGGTCTCGCTGCCGGTCTCCGAGGGCAGCTGGACCGCGGTGGTCATGCGGGCCGACGGCTCCCCTGGTGTCCACGTGCGGGCCAGGGCCGGAGCGACCCTGCCGGACCTCGACGTCCTCGCCGCCGGCCTGCTCGCGGGCGGCCTGGCCCTCCTGGTCGCGGGCACGGTGCTCATCGCGGTCGGCGCCAGCCGCGGTCCCGGCTAGCCGACCCGGACCTCCACCGCGTGGTAGCCGCTGGCACCGTCCGGCGCGACCGGGGCCGACCGGCCGGTCTGCACCTCGCCGGTCCGGTCGGTCGCCCGGACCTCCAGGCGGTGCGCGCCCGGCGTCGCGGGCCAGGTCCAGCGCCACTGGCGCCAGGAGTGCTCCGAGAGCTCCCCGCCGAGCTCGGCCGTCTGCCACGGACCGCCGTCGACGCGCACCTCGACCCGCGAGACCCCGCGGTCGAGACCGGGCGCCCAGGCCATCCCGCCGACGGTGACCGGCCCGGTCGGGAGGCTCGCGCCTCCCGCCGGGAGGTCGATCCGCGAGGCGATCTTGACCGGGCCGAGCTTGGACCAGCCGCGCGGGACCCAGAACCCGTCGAAGCCCTCCCACGTCGTCAGGGTGATGCGGGACAGCCACTTGGTGGCTGAGACGTAGCCGTACAGGCCCGGGACCACCAGCCGGGCGGGGAAGCCGTGGACGACCGGCAGCGGCTCGCCGTTCATCCCGACGGCGATCATCGCCGGCCGGTCGTCCGTGCCGTACGACGTCGGGAAGCCGGCGGTGAACCCGTCGACCGACTCGCCCACGATCTGGTCCGCCCCGCGCTGGACACCGGCCAGCTCGAGGACGTCGCGCAGCAGCACGCCCTGCCACCGGGCCAGGCCGACCAGATCGCCCCCGACCTCGTTGCTGACGCACTGCATCGTGATGTCGGCCTCGACCTGAGGCAGCTCGAGCAGCTGCGCGTAGGTCAGCGAGAGCGGCCGGTCGACCCTGCCGTCGACCTCGAGCACGTACGTGCGCGGGTCGACCTGGGGCACGACCAGCGCCGTGTCGATCCGGTAGAACTCGCCGTTCGGCGTCACCACCGGCGTGATGCCCGGGACGCCGAGGTCGGCGGCAGCGACGTCACCCGGAGCCCGGCGCACGGGCCGACGCAGGCCGAGCGCCGCGCGGACCGCCCCGACCTCCGCGCGCGCGTCGAGGGTGCGCAGCAGGCTGCCGGCGCTCACGGTGACGAACCCGACGACCGCGGTCCGCCGCAGGAAGTGCCGCCGGTCGACGGCCGCGACCGGGCGGCCGGGTGCGGGCTGCGGCGCCGCCGCGGTCAGCAGGCGCAGCAGCACGACCCCCACGAGCAGGACCGCCAGGCCCACCAGGACGGCGCCGACCGCTGTCGCCCCGCTGTCGAGCCGAACCGCCGCCACCACCACGAGGGCCAGGACGGCGACCGCGAGCTCGGCTGCGGTCCGCCGATGCCGCGCGAGCTCGCCGAGGCGCGCCGACAGCAGCGCCACGACCAGCAGGATGCCGCCGATCAGCAGCGGCTTGTCCAGGCTCCCGAAGGTGCTGATGCCGGCCTGGCGCGGTGCGTCCGGGGTGAGCTCCACGATGCGGTTGCCCACCGCGACCACCGGGCTCGCGCCACCCGGGACAAGCCGGCCGGTGAGCTCGCCGGCCACCAGCGCGCCCGCACCGGCCAGCAGCCCGGCGATGACGGCGAACGACCGGGGCCGGACCTCCGCGGCCGCGACGGGGGCCGTCACAAGGCCCGGACGGGCGGGGCCAGGGCCCGGACAAGTCTCACGTCGAGAGGTTCGGTTTCCGGCCCCAGGCGGTTCACCCCCCTAGCCAACTACGTGGACGTCCAGCTACCTTGGGGCGTCGGCCCCCAGCATCGAGGAGCACATGTCGTGTCCCAACCCGCCCTGCACGTCGCCACCCACCCGGTCCGCTTCGTCACGGCCGCAAGCCTGTTCGACGGGCACGACGCAGCCATCAACATCATGCGGCGGGTGCTGCAGTCGCAGGGCGTCGAGGTCGTCCACCTGGGCCACGACCGCAGCGTCGAGGCGGTCGTCACCGCCGCGCTGCAGGAGGACGCGCAGGGGGTCGCGATCTCCTCCTACCAGGGTGGCCACGTCGAGTACTTCAGCTACCTCGTCGAGCGGCTGCGCGAGGCCGGGGCCGGTCACGTGCAGGTCTTCGGCGGCGGCGGTGGGGTCATCGTGCCCGAGGAGATCGCCCTGCTCCGGTCCCGCGGCGTGCGGATCTTCGCTCCCGAGGACGGCCAGCGACTTGGCCTCGCCGGGATGATCAACACCCTGGTGGAGGCCTGCGACGTCGACCTGGCCGCCAGCCCGCCGGTCCTGGAGGACGTCCTCGCCGGCTCCCCGACGGCCCTCGCCCGCGCCCTGACCGTGCTCGAGGCGGGCCGCTCCGAGGAGCTGGCGGAGGCTGTCCGCAGCGCCGCCGCCGGACGCGACGTCCCGGTCCTCGGCATCACCGGCACCGGCGGCTCGGGCAAGTCCTCGCTGACTGACGAGCTGCTGCGGCGCTTGCGCCTGGACCAGGAGGACAAGCTGCGCATCGCAGTCGTCGCGATCGACCCGACCCGCCGCAAGGGCGGTGGTGCGCTGCTCGGCGACCGCATCCGGATGAACGCGCTCGACAGCGCCGACCCGGCCAAGACCTTCTTCCGCTCGCTCGCCACCCGCACCGCGGGCGGCCAGGTGCCCGAGCACCTGGCCGACGTCATCGCCGCCTGCAAGGCCGCCGGCTACGACCTCGTGATCGTCGAGACCCCCGGCATCGGCCAGGGCGACGCGGCCATCGTGCCGTTCTGCGACGTGTCCCTCTACGTCATGACCCCGGAGTACGGCGCGGCCTCCCAGCTCGAGAAGATCGACATGCTCGACCACGCCGACGTCGTGGCGGTCAACAAGTACGAGCGCCGCGGCGCCGAGGACGCACGTCGCGACGTGGCCCGGCTGATGGTGCGCAACCGCGAGGCCTTCGGGGCGGCGTGGGAGTCGATGCCGGTGTTCGGCACCAGCGCGGCGCGCTTCAACGACGACGGCGTCACCGCGCTCTACCAGCACCTGCGGGGCCTGCTGGTCGGCAAGGGCCTCGCCGCCGGCGCCGGGGTCCTGCCCACGGTCGAGGTGAAGGCGTCCACCGGGCTCACCGGAGTGCTGCCGCCCGCGCGCGAGCGCTACCTGGCCGAGATCAGCGCGGCCGTGCGGGGCTACCACCAGCAGACCCGCGAGCAGTCCACGCTGGCCCGTCGTCGTCAGGCGCTCGAGACCACTCGCGCGCTGGTCGAGGGCACCGACGAGATCGACGCCGTCCTCGAGGGCACCGTCCTGTCCGCCGACGTGCAGTCACTGCTCGACGCCTGGCCCGCCCGGGTCGAGGAGCACAGCGGCGAGGACCTCGTCTACCGCGTGCGCGGCAAGGAGGTCCACACCCCGCTGCGCTACACCACGCTGTCCGGCACGTCCGTCCCGCGCGTTGCGCTCCCGCGTACGAAGGACGCCGGTGAGCTCGTCGACTTCCTGCGCCGGGAGAACCTGCCGGGCGAGTTCCCTTTCACCGCAGGGGTGTTCCCGTTCAAGCGGCAGGGCGAGGCCCCAGCCCGCATGTTCGCCGGCGAGGGCGACGCCTTCCGCACGAACCGCCGCTTCAAGGTGCTCTCAAGCGACGGCGACGCCACCCGCCTGTCGACGGCGTTCGACTCCGTCACGCTCTACGGCCGCGATCCCGACCCGCGTCCGGACGTCTACGGCAAGGTCGGCACCTCGGGCGTCTCCATCGCGACCCTCGAGGACATGAAGGTCCTCTACGGCGGCTTCGACCTGTGTTCCCCCAGCACGTCGGTGTCGATGACCATCAACGGACCGGCGCCCACGATCCTGGCGACGTTCCTCAACACCGCGATCGACCAGCGGCTGGACCGCTTCCGCGAGGACGAGCAACGCGAGCCCGACGCCGCCGAGGCACAGGAGATCCGCGCCTGGGTGCTCGCCAACGTCCGCGGGACCGTCCAGGCCGACATCCTCAAGGAGGACCAGGGCCAGAACACCTGCATCTTCTCCACCGAGTTCGGCCTGCGCGCGATGGCCGACATCCAGCAGTGGTTCATCGAGCAGAAGGTCCGCAACTTCTACTCCGTGAGCATCTCCGGCTACCACATCGCCGAGGCCGGGGCGAACCCCATCAGCCAGCTCGCGTTCACGCTGTCCAACGGGTTCACCTACGTGGAGGCCTACCTCGCACGCGGCATGAACATCGACGACTTCGCGCCGAACCTGTCGTTCTTCTTCAGCAACGGCATGGACGCGGAGTACGCCGTGATCGGCCGGGTGGCCCGGCGCATCTGGGCCGTCGCCATGAAGGAGAAGTACGGCGCGTCGAACCGCTCGCAGCAGCTGAAGTACCACGTGCAGACCTCCGGGCGGTCGCTGCACGCGCAGGAGATGGACTTCAACGACATCCGCACGACGCTGCAGGCCCTGTGCGCCATCTACGACAACGCCAACAGCCTGCACACCAACGCCTACGACGAGGCGGTCACCACCCCCACCGCCGAGTCCGTACGACGTGCACTCGCGATCCAGATGATCATCGACAAGGAGTGGGGTCTGGCCGACAACGAGAACCCCCTCCAGGGCAGCTTCATCATCGACGAGCTGACCGACCTGGTGGAGGAGGCGGTGCTGGCCGAGTTCGACCGCATCGCCGACCGAGGCGGCGTCCTCGGGGCGATGGAGACCGGATACCAGCGCGGCCGCATCCAGGACGAGTCGATGCTCTACGAGCACAGGAAGCACGACGGCAGCCTGCCGATCGTCGGGGTCAACACGTTCCTGGCGCCGGAGAAGGACGCCGACGCCGAGCCCCACACGGTCGAGCTGGCCCGCGCGACCGAGTCCGAGAAGCAGTCCCAGCTCGACCGGCTCGCCGACTTCCAG
>Ga0105048_10005252_pt1 | contig 20960 bp, 17 predicted proteins | sample MAT05_FD_78382 | JGI IMG/M metagenome (GOLD analysis project Ga0105048, IMG submission 78382) | Freshwater microbial communities from Lake Fryxell liftoff mats and glacier meltwater in Antarctica - MAT-05 | ecosystem: Environmental > Aquatic > Freshwater > Ice > Liftoff microbial mat | place...
ATCGTGCTCGACGAGATCGCGATCATCACGCGTCCGGGCGCCGTCAGCCGCCGGGCGGAGATCGAACCAGTCGCCGCTGCGCTGGCTCCCTATCGTCCGCTGCATCGCATAGAGGCGCCGGGTACGATCGACGGCGGCGATGTCATGGTGGTGGGACGCCGGATCTACGTGGGGCGTACGTTGCGCACGAACGACGACGGCATCGCGCAGCTGCGTGGCGCGGTGGCGCCCTACGGGTACACGGTGGTGCCGGTGGAAATCACGGGCTGCCTGCACCTCAAGAGCGCCGTAACGGCGCTCGACGACCACACGGTGCTGTGCACCGCACGCCGGGTCGATCCCGCGGCGTTTGCGCCGCTCGACGTGGCACTCGTAGCCGATGACGAACCGAACGCCGCGAACGTGGTACGCGTGGGTGACCGACTGCTTGCCGCCGAGGCGTTCGTGCGCACCAACGCGATGCTGCGGCAGCGCGGATACTCTGTGGCCACGGTACCTGCTGACGAACTGGCGAAGGCAGAAGGCGCGCTGACCTGCTGTAGCCTGATATTTCGCGGGTAGGCTGATCACGAAAGCCGAATCGTGAACAATTATCGCAACCGTGACGCATGGTGAACGATTTTCGCGAGCTGTGATCGATTTTCGCGTGGCCACGGCAACGTGACCGACAAGCGAAGGCTGGCTACCAGACGCGGCTGACGCCGTATGCGTCGAACAGCGCCTCGTTGCTCACGATCTGCATCCGCTCCACGCGCGCCTGCGCAATGAGCATGCGATCGAACGGGTCACGATGAACGAGCGGCAGGCTTCCCGCCTCGCGGGCGTGCGCCAGGGAAATCGGCAGCGGCAGCATACCCTGCGCGCGCAGGTGCTCTTCCATGTCGAGCAGAAGAATGCGGGCCGACTCCCAGCCCTTCGTGTGCGCTTTGATCGACAGCTCCCAGACGGTCGCGGCACTGATGAACACGTGGTTCGAGCGATCGCGAACGGCGTCGGCGGACGCGGGTGGAAGTCGGACCGGGCCTGCCCGCCACCAAAATCAGGCGTGCGTGTCGAGGATCAGCCGCATTATCCCTCCCAGTCGCCGGCTTGGGCGTCTGTGAGCGGAGTAAAGAAGGCATCCGGCAGCGCCACTTTACCCTCAAAGTCACCGGAACTTCGTTCGTTTGCCGAAGCGGTGCCGTCGATAGGCACCAGACGATCCAGCGGCTGGTTATCGCAAGCGATCACGATGTCTTCGCCCGCAATCGCTTCGCGGACGAGGCTGGCTAAGTGGGTCTTGGCGTAGGCCATCTCGTGCTCGATCATGACCGATAACGTAAGTCCTCTCGTCCCGTCCTGCCACGTTCGTGGAGTCACAGGCGGGTGGACTCGCCCGATTCGCGCAATCGGCCCAGCACCCCTATTGACCGCTAGCCGAGTGGTAGCCTGTCCCGGTACGTCCTCATTACCTCGAGTGTCTTACCGTCTGTCAGCACGACTTGGTAGTCGCCAGGTGCGAGCATCACGAGCTCGCGCACCCGATCGAGCTGCACGATGATGGACCGATGGATCCGCACAAACCGCGATGCATCCAGCTGCTCTTCGAGCCGCTGCATGGTCGTACGGACAAGGTGTTGTTCTCGCCCAACGTGCAGTCGAACGTAATTTCCCTCCGCCTGCAGCCAGTCGATCGCCTCCGGCTTCACGAACCGTGTGCGGCGACCAACCGTGACGGCAAAGTGCGTGAGCGGCGGCTCCCCGACGCGCGACGGGGAGGCATTGCCTGTAGCCGCCGCAGCCACGAGACGTGCAAGTTCGGCGCGAATCTCGACATCGAAGGCGCCTTGCATGGGCGATTGAGCGGCCACCGCCTCGCGCGCGCGCGCGACCGCTTCGGCGAGACGTTCTGGGCGCACGGGCTTCACGAGAAAGTCGGTGGCGCGTGCATCAAACGCGCGCACCGCAGCGTCCGCATGCGCAGTGACGAAGACGACGAACGGACGGAGTTCGCGCGGCAGGTCCATCAGCAACGCGAACCCGTCTTCTTCAGGCATCGAGACGTCGAGAAATAGCAGCGACGGCTTGAGCACTGCCAATTGCGTGCGTGCGGTGCGCACGTCGGCCGCTTCTCCTACGAGATGCACGTCGTCGTAGGCGCCGAGCAGTCGTTTGAGCCGCTGCCGCGCCAATGACTCGTCATCGACAATGACGGTGCGCAGCCCCGCGCCGCTCATGTGCGCTCCACGGGAAGGCGAATGGTCACCCGCGCTCCGCCGCCAGGCCGCTCGTCCAGATCGGCGGTGGCGCGTGCGCCGTACAGAGTCGCCAGTCGGGACCGCACATTGCGCAGACCAGTACCGGTGCCCGAACGCGTGGATCGATGCGGGCCTGGCCCATCATCATCAACCGTGATGACGAGCTGTCCAGCTAGCCGTGCGGCGGCGAGCCGCAGCTGCGACGCGCCACGTCGTCCTTCAATGCCGTGCACGATGGCATTCTCGACAATGGGTTGCAGCAGCATCGGTGGTATGGCCATTCGAAGGGTATCCGGGGCGATGTCACGCGAGATGTGCAGCCGATCACCAAAGCGCAATTGCTGTAGCGCGAGGTAATCGTCGAGATGCGCGAGCTCCTCCGTGAGCGGTACCGTGCGCATCTGGCCAGCCGCGAGTGTCCCCTTCAACAACGACGAAAGGTGCAGAAGCAGGGCCTCCGTTCGCGGCGGATCATGGTGGACGAGTTCCGCGAGACTGTTGATCGCGTTGAACAAGAAGTGTGGGCGCAGTTCCGCGGCGAGGGCCGACAGCTTTGCTTCGACCGCTGCCGCGCGGAGTTCGGCGTTGCGTACCTCGAGCTGCCGCGCCTCGCGTAGTCGACGCAGAATCAAATACGCGAGTGAGGCGCCGATCACGCTGAGAAGCGCCCATGTCAGTTGCTCGCTCGGCCTTCCGATCGCCGCTCGCAACGCGGGGAGGTCGATTCCCAAGAGCGGTGCGGAGGCCAGCAGGGTCCACTGCGACAGATAGCCGTAGCCGATCATGATGACGCCCGCCGCCGTTATCCGACGCGCCAGTGCGAGCGTTCGGTGACCAGTGTCCAAGGGCCAGCGGTCGTACGCGGCGAATAGCGGGATCGGAATCGCGCTCAACACGAAGAAATCAGTCACGGCGAGGCCGAGCGCTTGGGCGATGGTCGCGCGGCCTTCATTGACACCAAGCGCCGACGCGATCCAACCCACGGAGAGCAGTTCGGTAAATAGTAGGATGGCCGCTAGGCTGAGCGCCTCGTCACGGGTGAAGCCGTTCAACACGCCGCGGCGTTGCGGTGCTTGGGTACCGACGTCTGTCGGCATTGGTGGAGTCGTCACGGCGACGCTGCGGGGACATTCGGGACCGAGGCGACGCCAACGGACAACGTCGCGGCGCGTCGAGCGACCATCGACAGCAGCCGGCTGCGCGCCGCATCGAGCCATGCATACACCACGGGAATGACCAGCAGCGTGAGCACGGTAGAAGTGATCGTGCCGCCGATCACAGCCACCCCGAGCGGCGCACGGAACTGGGCTCCCTCGCCAGTGCCCAGGGCGACGGGCACCATGCCGGCGACTAACGCCACGGTGGTCATGACGATCGGGCGCAGGCGTGTCGCGCCGGACTCGATCAGCGCATTTCGCAGTGAGCTGCCGCGCTCTCGCAGCTGCTTGGCGTACTCCAGCAACAAGATCGCGTTCTTGGCCACGACGCCCGCCAGCAAGATGATGCCGATCATCGACATGATGTTGATCGTCATGCCGGCGAGCCAGAGCGCACCAACGACGCCTACGGCAGACAGGGGCAGCGAGGCGAGAATAGCCATCGGTTCGATCCACGAGTTGAACTGCAGCACCAGCACGAAATACATGCCCACCACCGCGACCGCAAGTGCGAGCAAGATATTGCTGAACACTTCGCGTTGATCCTTCACGTCGCCGGCATACGCTACGGTGATTCCCGGGGGAAGCGGTCGTTCGGCGAGTACACGATCAATGGCCGCCGACACGTCCCCCAGTGGACGTCCAAGCACATTGGCGGCAATCGTTACTGACGGGGAGCCGTTGTCGTGCTCGATCTTCGTCGGAGCCGTCGCCGCCTCGGCCAACGCAATCTGGGCGAAGGGGACCGTCACGGGAGCTCCCCCAGCCTCTCCCACCAGCAAAGGGACCGCGTCGAGATCACTGACCTGCTCGCGCCTCGCGGAAGGGAACCGTACCACGACCTTTCGCTGATCGCCTTCACCATCAACCCAGTTGCCCGCCTCGACGCCGGCAAACGCCGCCCGGAGTGCCACCGCGACGTCGAGCGGGGAAACACCCACTGTCGCGGCCAAATCGCGTCGCATGCGGACGTCGACGGCGGGCTGTCCGCGCCGGCTCGAGAGCGTCACGTCGACAGCACCCGGTACGTGGCGCAGTCGCGTCACCAGCGAATCGGCGATCGCCTGAAGTTGCGCGGACTCACCACCTTTCAGCTGCAGTTGAATGGGTTTGACCATTCCAGCGATGGTCACGTCGGCATGCGCGTACATGGCACCCGTAAGCGCGTGGGCTTCGGCGCGAAGCACCTGCGCCAACTGCCGAGCCGACCGCCCGCGTTCGGCGCGAGGTGTGAGCAATACCGTGACTTGTGCTTTGGAAACCTCCCCGTCGCCGCTGCCCACCGTGGTGTATGTAGTTCGCACCTCCGAATGCCGACGCGCCAGCGTGGCGGCGGCCTCAGCGCGCGCCACGGTGTAGGCCATGGACGAGCCTGGCGGCGACTCGACCAGGATTCCGATCTCGCCGCGGTCGTCCTCCGGCATAAACTCAGCGCCGACAACGCCGGTCGCGGGCATCCCCACCGCGACCATCAGACTCACGACGGCCACGCTGACGGTGAGTCGCGGGTGATCGAGCGCCCACGCGACGACGCCCCGGTAGCGCTCGGCCGCGTCGTCCACCCAGCCGTTGAAGCGCGCGAGTTGCCGACTGACCCATGATCGGTTTGCCGCGTCGACGTGCGGATCGGGCCAGTAGGCCGAGAGCATCGGATCGAGAGAAAACGATACGAAGAGTGAAACCACCACGGCACTCGCGATCGTGAGGGCGAAGGGTTTGAAGTACTGTCCGGCCAAACCGTCCATAAACCCCACCGGAAGGAAAACGATGACCATCGCGGCTGTCGTGGCCATCACCGCAAGGCCAATCTCGCTTGTGCCATCGCGCGCGGCGGTGAAGTGATCTTTCCCCATCTCTACATGGCGCACGATGTTTTCACGTACCACAATGGCGTCGTCAACGAGGATGCCGATCGCCAGCGAGAGGCCCATGAGCGACATCGTCTCCAACTTGAAACCGAAGGCCCACACGGCTATGAAACTGGCCAGGATCGATACCGGCAAGGCTAAGCCGGTGATGACTGTGGAGCGCCAGCTGTTCAGAAATACGAACACCACGAGCACGGTCAACAACGCACCTTCGATCAGCGTCTTTTGCACATCCCACACCGCGTTCGCGGTGCGCTGCCCCGCATCCTGCACGATACGCACGGTGCGGTCTTTCGGCAGGGTCGCCTGCACGTCGGCCAATCGCTCGCGCAGCGCGTCGGCCACGGTGGTCGCACTAGCGCCGCGCCGCTTGCGGATATCCAGTGTCACTGCTGTTTCGCCATCAACGCGAGCAGCCGTGCGCTGTTCGGCGGGTGCCACCAACACGTCTGCGACATCACGCAGTCGAATCAGACGCCCGTCATCACCCCGTATTGGTAGCGCTTCGAAATCCGCCACCGCCGTGGGACGTCCCTGAAAACGCAGCGCTGACTCCTGATCCGTGCGCTCGAGCCGACCGATCGGTACGGCGACGTTTTGTGCCTCAAGCGCTTGGGTGAGCGCCGAAAGCGATAACCCGGCCGCCTTCAGCGCCTCCGGTCGGACACGCACCGACAGCTCCGCGATCGCGTCACCAATGACGCGCACGTTCGCCACACCCGACACCGTGCGCAGCGCGCGCGCCACGCGGCGCGCATCGCCGCCGAGTGCCAGCGGATCCCCTCGCCCACCAATCGCGATTGTCAACACCGGCAAGTCCGTTTCGCTGAAGCGTTCGATGACCGGCTCTTTCGCTTCGCTCGGTAGTGCACCACGCACCGCCCCGACCGCGTCGCGCACCTCCTGGACGGCCTCGGCGATTGGCTTACGAAAAGCAAACTCGGCAAACAGCAGGGCAAAGCCGTCTCCAGCGGTTCCGGACAGTCGCTTCATCCCGGCTACCCCGCGCACGCGTTCCTCGAGCGGACGAAGCAGCTCCCGCTCGACCTGCTCCGGCGTCGCTCCGGGATACGGTACGGTCACGGTGACCATCGGCGCCTGAACATCGGGCCATTCATCGGTCTCCAGCGAACGCATCGCCAAGAGCCCGCCGAACGAAAGCACGAGCACGGCGACGATGGCGACGATCGGCCGACGAATGGCAAGGTTGGAGATCCACATGCGTCAGCGCCCGTTGGTGATGATGAGTCCTTCGGCGAACGCGCCCACCGGGATGCGTCCATCGGCATTGGCCAGCGCGATCGTCACGCGCAGCTGGCGTGTGATGCGATCCAGCGTCGGCGCGATGCGCACCACGCGCCCAGTGAGCGTTTGCTCACTCCACCCGCTGATGCGAAGCGACACACGAGCGCCTACGCGTAGTGCGGCGGCGTGCGCCATCGCGACACCGCCTTCCAGCTCGAGCGCGCGAGGGTCGACCACCGTGACCAGTTCATCACCGACCTGCACGGTCGATCCAGCCGTGACGGCCCGGCGCTCGATAATGCCGTCAAACGGCGCGCGCACGATGCGGCGCGCCAGATCTGCCTCGGCCACGGCAAGTGCGGCCTGCGCCGCCGCCACGGACGCGCCGACCGCGCGGACTCGCGCGTCGAGATCGTCAAGCTCCGCGCGACTCGCCCCACCGACGGCCAGGAGCTGCGCCACGCGCTCGTGTTCGTGCGTCACCTGGCGACGCGCCGATTCGGAAGCGGCCACCTGCGCCGTCGCGGCGGCGTGGGAAGCTTGCACGGCGGGGACACTGAGCACCGCGAGCGTCTTGCCGGCGGTGATGCGGTCGCCCACGCGAGCGTCGAGTCGCTGCACGGGGCCGGCGAGCTCCGCGCGCAGCACGGCTCGTGTGGTTGCTTCGAGCGTACCGCTCACCGACGCGCCTCGCTGGACCTCCGGTTCGGGCGCACGCGCCCTGCTCGTTGTCACGTTGGTCGAGTCGGTGACGTCGGCGGCGTCGGTCGCGTCGCGCGAGACGGTGACGGCCGGCACCCTGGGGTTGGACGTCGCGATCGTGTTGTCTGTCGCTTGGCGGCATGCGCTGACGGCCGTCAGCAACGCCATTGATAGCGCGGCCATAGGCCACCGGCGTCGGACCGCTTCGCCGTAGCGAGAACGGTGGATGTCGACCGATAAAGAATGTCGTGTCATGGCTGCGTGGCTCACGGTGAGGAATTGGAAAGAGGGAGTTGCGTGAACCGTGTGGCACGCGCTTCAGCGATGGTGCGATCGCGCGCGCCCAAAGCCCGAGCAGCCATCGCTTGCTGCCACGCCAAGCGTGCGTCTTGCAGCTCGAGGAGTGAAGAACGCCCGACTTCGTATCGCGTGACCGCGATGCGATAGGCGTGTTCGGCACTGCGAGCGCCGACGATGGCGGCGCGCCACAGTTCGCGGCTCGCGTTCAGCGCGAGGACGATTTCGGCGGCTTCGAGATCGTGACCGCGCTCCGCTTCCCGTCGTTGCGCTTGCGCGACACGTTCGGCGGCTTTCGCCGCGTCGATGCGCGAGGCCGTCGCGCCGGTCAAGTCCAGTGGCAACGACACCAAGACCCCTACCGAGGTGTTCTGGAAGTACGGGCCGCTCCAGTTCGTGCCACGGAGTGGATACGCGAACCGCTGGTGGTTGACGTTTACGTCGACGACGGGAAGCAGCACACGCCAGCTCGCCTTCCACAAATCCGACGCCTCGCGGGCTCGCTCGGTCCGCTCTTGCACCGCCACGCGCGACTCGCGCCGGACATCAAGGGCAAATGGTCGCTCAACGGGCTCGTTGTCCGTCGCTACGCTGTCGCTCCAGTGCTCCAGCGGCGAAGTGAGGCGCAGCGTGACGCCGGTCGGGGTATCCAAGAGCTGCCGTAGTGCGAGCTCCGCCACCTGTGCGAGTCGCTCGGCTTCGATTCGGACAGGTCGTTGCGCAGCGGCGGCGGCTTCGGCGCGCCACACTTCAAACTCGGCAGCGCGACCCGCAGTAAACGCCTGACGGGTGATGCTCAGCGCGCGGCGGGCTTGCGCGAGCGCCGAGTCGGCCACGGCGAGCAGCCGCTGCTGTACTTGCACGTCAGTGTAGTGCTGTATGACGGCGACCTCGAGCATGGCGCGGATCTGCACTTCCACCAGCCTAGCCGCACGAACGCCATGGGTGGACGCGGAGACTCGAGCGTCGGCCACACCCCCGTCGAAGGGGCGGAGCGACGCTGACAACGATGCGGTGCGTATGTTGGGAGCGGCGAACACTTGCGTGAACGGGTCCGCCGGCTCGATTGGCACGGGCGTGAGGCCCGCACGGCGTGCGATCGCCGCGAACTGGTTCTGCGCGAGGCGTTGCGTACCGAAGGAGACGTTCGCCGCGGGAAGCAACCGGTTGGCGCGAGCGCTTCGGGCGTCAGCCCGCGCGGCCTCGGCGACCTCACGCGTCGCCGCCGCGAGTGCCTGTTGCGGGTGCTTGGCCGACAATCGCTGAATGGCATCGTTCACCGAGATCGTGAGTGAGTCAGCGGCGGTGGAGGCGGAGGACTGGCTCGAGAGCATGTTGGGCGCGACGCATAGCGCGGCCAGTGCGGTCGCGATCCAAGAGCGGCAGTGGAGTAGAGGCATGCTCCACAATCGGCCGTGCACTGCGGCGAACGCAGGGGTGTCGGGATGGCGACGCGATCTGCCGGGTTAGAAGCGGCGTTGGCCGGGGTGAGAGGCAACGTGTAGGCCGCAAAGGCATCGGTCGCGATCGCTCCCGCCTCAGCGGTTTTCCGTCCGAACATTGGAGCGACGTCGAATGCGATCTCGATGGAGGCCGTCGGGTCTCCATCCAGTCCAATCGCTATCGAGGGGACCCGATCCTTGATGTCGGTCGGCACCGGATTCACAGGTATTGGAGATCAGCACCGAAAAGACGATTCGCCGCCACCGTTCGGACAGATCTCGGCCGGCGCCCGCGCCGTGAGCGCGCAAGGCGTCGGCGATCGCTGGGTAGGTCCGCGGGTCGCCATCGGCCGCGCAACGGAGCCATCGGTGGTGCGCCGCCAAGCGAGGATCCCGGAGCGAGCAGGAACCGGAGATCTTCGGCTAAGCAGTGCGCCGCCGGGCCCCCGAAGTTGATTTCGACGACGGCGTCCGGTAGTCGGTCAGCCGGTGAGGAGCCAGTCGGCGGCTGAACGCCACTCGAGTCCGGGAGGTAGGTGCCGACTCGGCGGAGCGCTCGTGCCGGTCACGAGCATGGCGCGGGCGCCGCTATGGTAGGCCGCAGCTTCCTCGAGCGCTCGCACTTCGCGATCCCACGTCTCGTCGGCGCTTACATCGAGCGAAACCTGCACGAGCAGAGGCGGCTCCCTTGGCTGTTCGGCGAGGAAGTCAACCTCGCGGTTGGCGCCGATCTTGACCTACGTCGTTTCGTACCCGCGACGTTCGAGTTCGAGTAGTACGACAGTTTCCAAGCTCGCGCCACGGTAGGTCCGCCCCAAGCGCGCGTAAAGCGAAATCAGCGCTGGATCGATTGGATACCCATTTCTTGGGTTCACCATGCGCTGCCGCTCGGACGTGGTTTTCATGGCGATCGTGCGTACGACGAAGGCGTCGTCGAGATGAACGAGGTAGGCCTCGAGCGTTTCCTCTGCCACGGGCTCACCTTGGGACCGCAGTGTGTCGCGGGATTTGGTGATCGTGAACCGACCGCCTGGCGCTGTGAGTAGCGCCCGCGCGAGCCACATCAAGGCCGGGGTATTCGTGACGTCAAAGCGCTCAATCACGTCCCGAAGCAACATGCTGTCGACGTAACTTTTCAGCAACGCGTTGCGGTCACGCGGTGTGGCGCCCTGCGCCTCGGGGAAACCTCCGTCCTCGAGATAGTGCGCGAGTGCCGCGTCGGCAGTCTTATGCTGTCATTAATCCGAGATATCGGCAGCTTAATACTGCCAGTGCTTTCGTGATTCTATTACCGCAGAGTCTAAGCGGGTTTTGTTCCGTTTTCGACGGGTCGTCAGGGTCTGAATTCGCGTCCCACGTTCATTGGCACCCAGCCTCCTCGCGTGTGGTACTCGACGGGCTGGCGCTGGCGACATCGGGTGCCTCCACTTTTCCCTATTGCTCAATCTGCCATGCGAACGCCCGGACTCGAACCGGGATGGGTTGCCCCGCCAGCTCCTAAGGCTGATTGGCCAGGGATAGTAGCGGCTTCGCCGAGGGGGCCTGAGAGGGCCTGAGAGGGCCTGAGAGGGCAGGAGGGGTCAGGAGGGGTTAGCGCGTTGCAACAGTTCGTACAACAGCTGGTCGGCGTCCGCGCTGATGCGATGATACCAGCTACCGCGAGACGAGACCCGCCCATGCGTTCCACTCTGCCCCCAGACTCCAGAACCCGTCTCGGCCGATTTCGTGCCGAAGCACTGTGGCCCGCTGCAAGAAAACGGGGGTGAGTCGCGCCACCTCCGACCGAAGCACGTTCGCCTCGAGACCAAAGACATCGCTAGACACCGCCCGCTCCAGTGCGCGACTCTGCCGGAGAGTCCGCGCGACGACGGACGCCCACTCGACACTGTCCGCGTAGCAGATGGGAAACGCCGGCAGGTCGACCTCGTCGAAACGAAGCGCTGCGAGCAGGTCCTGCTCGTCCGGTGGCGCCATGATCAGTCGGTGCCACGCGGATAGCGCCGCAAGCACGGGAGTAATTGTGGCTATGCGTTCTCCCGTGACGGCGAGTGCGCCCTTGAGCAGCGTAGAATTCGGAAGTGACGTCGCTACCCAGCGAAGCAACTGCCCGGCGCTGCTGCCCAACAGTCTCAGGTGGATCCAGTCTCCACCGGCCTCCTTACAACGCCGGACCAGCGTTCCGAGCGAACCCGTTCGGCGGCGCTCCCATGCGGCCGCAGACACGCCCTAGATTGCCGATACGGCGCCGGCTGCCAAGACCATCCGTTCGGGATCCGCTGAATACACATCTCGTAGGGCGAACGTTGAAACGCGATCCAGCCACTCCTCGAAGAAATCGGTCTCCTCGTAAATGACGAGCGGCAGTCACGCCGCGAGGAAATGATCGGCAACGAGGGCGGCTTGGGGAAGCCCTTCGGCGAACGGATGACCCGCTGCCGCTCGCAAGGAGGGGTGCTGGCTGCCGAACGCTTTGGCTACGGCGATTGTGGCTTCCTCAGCGCGCTCAAGCGCCAGCACGATACCGTTATTCGCGACCGCACGCTGCAATTGCTCGCGGCATTGCGCCATGCTCGCGTATCGATCTTCGGACTTCGTCGCCACCATACGCGCAAGTAGCCCGTGAAGATGCGCGAGTCTCTGATCTGCAAATCGAAGCGCGAGGTTGAATCGGTCCTCGGTGTGCGACTCTCGTGGAAATACCTCCCCACCAGCGAGAACGGCGTAGAGTGTTTTCCCGAGTGAGTACACATCCGCAGCCGGACCAACGCTCTCGACGGTACCGCCGCCCTCCAGCTCTGGGGCGGTGAATCCTGCAGAACCAACGGTATTCGCGTCGGTGCTCGTCAGCCTGTCAGGATCTTCAAGGAAGCAAACGCCGAAGTCGGCGAGTTTAGGCGTCAGCTCCGGGCCGTCGAGCAGGACATTCGCTGGCTTTACGTCTCGGTGAACAATTCGCGGGGAAGCCTCGTGGCATGCGCTCAGGGTCTCGGACAGCGCGATTCCGAGCTCAAGAACCTTCTCCAGCGACGATGCACCGGCCAGGAATTTCGCTCGATCTAGCGTCTGCGCGGCCCAAGGCATGACGTAATACGGCTGGTGTTTCCCTTCTTCGTCCGGAAGATGCGCGTCTACAATGGCGACTATACCTGAAGTGGACTGCGCCAACGTCGTCATTGCCGTTACTTCGCGCTTAAATCGCCTGAATGCGGTCGCCTCTGTGGACTTCGGGTTTCGAAGTTCCTTGAGTGCGTACACAGGCCGCTCCTGCTTGAGCTGATGGTCGCGGAGGTCTCGAACTTTCCAGACGGAACCTTGACCTCTCGTCGCCGCTGGCTGCTCCGACGTCGCCTCCCAGCGTCCTCCCCAGACTCTTCGTGTTCGTGTTGCTTGAGATGTAGGCGCACTCTCGGCTTGAGATTCTTGCGATGCAGCTACAGACGATCGTCGCCAACGACGTAGTCCGGCCTTCGCCCCGACGAGATGGATCTCGCCGACGGATTGGCTCAACGTGACCCAGTCTAAAGACTCCCACATCCGTAGCGCATGCTCGACCACTTTCGCGGGAGCGCCAAGCGCAGTCGCAAGCGCCGAGCTACGGTGCTGTGCTCCGTCGCATGCGATATCTGCCAAACGCCCTAGAGCTTCGTCGTAACCATCTACCACGATGCGGATCACGTGCTCGACGCCCGCCGTCGTCGGCCGAACAGTGCGCGGGTGCTTGACCAGCGCACGCGTTGCCTGGACCCATCCGCGCGATTCGAGAATCTCAATCGTGTCGCTGAGGCTGTCCGCGTATAAGGACCTGGACGTTGCCCACTCCAACAGCTCTTCGAATGGAATCGACAAGTATCCGTTGAATTCCAATGCCCCCTGAAGGTGCCGGCGTGTGAGTTCCTCAAGTACTTCCTTATCGAGCGGTGTAATCGTCATTCGCAGGTCGTGAGTTGTGAATTGGGCTGGGCGCGCTTGCGTGCGCAGGGGGACTGTCGCTTCCCTGTCTCAGGTTAGTTGTCGCACGGCCTGTCTGGGGGCACTGATCGCGTAGTGCACGTTGGTGTCAAGCTGAGATGCTATGCGGTCTTCCCATTCCTCATCCAGCGCGCGCCCGGTGCAACCACTAGTCGTTTACGGCGCAAGTCCCGCCGCGGCTTTGGCATCCTCGTGCTCGAACGCCGAGCGCATGCGCTCGATCTCCGATACGGTGATGCCAAAACGCACGGCCACGGTGTCCCATCGCGCCGTGGCAGCACCCACCTCGGCAGCCACTCGTCTGGCGTCTGCCGATTTCAATCCAAACTGCGGCGCCACCTCCAAGGCGATGTCCAGCGAAGCCGTGGGGTCGCCGTCAAGACCAATCGCCGTTGAGAGCACGCGGTCCTTGATGTCTGTCGGGACCGGGTTCACATCGAAGACGGGCGACAGGCGCCAGCCCGTGGGGCCCGAGTAGAGGAAGCCGTGATTGCGCAGATGGTCATCGGTGTTGGAGATGAGCACCGAAAACACGATGCGCCGCCAGAGTTCGGCCAGATCCTGCGTCGCGGCGGCGCCATGCGCACGTAACATGTCCGCGATCTCCGGATAGCTCCGCCGCTCGCCGTCTACCGCGCCGAGCATGCTCATTGCGGAGAGGTAGGGAATGCGATGCACGCCGTGCTCGGTCACCCGGCGGTCGAAGCGGGTGACGAGCAACACATCGTTGTCGGCGACCCGATCCAGGCGGGACTCCGTCGTGCGAATGCCCGCATCGCGGGCGAGTTGCAGGGCCACGGCCTCCCAGGCGACAACCCGATAGTCGTCCTCGTTCCGCTTTGGAAACTTGGCGATCAGCAGGGTGCCGCTGGCGTCGCGGACCGACGCTTTCGGACGGGCACCGCCAAGCGATGACCCCGGGGCGAGCAGGAGGCGCAAGTCCTCGGCGCTTTCCTGGTCGGCCAGAAATCGCTCTGATGCCGCGAGCAGCGCCGGTAGCTCGACGAGGGGGGGCACTCCCGCGGGACGTTCAGGCGCGACGAATGGGCCGCCCTCCGTAAGCGCGAGACGCAGCGCGCCCTGCCGCACACTGTCCGTGACACCAAGTAGGAAGTCGACTTCGCGCAGGGCGCGCGGTGCCCGGTTCTCGGCCGTTGCCTGACGACGTTCAGCGCGGCGCAGGAGTGTCTGCCCCCAGCGATCGGGCGCAGAATCACCGAGCGCGCCGAACATGCGGCGAGCTTCGCCCGCGTAGTGCGGCGCACGTGATACGGTCAGCGCTGGTTCGAGGGCAAAGCTGTCGTCGCTCGCAATCCATGCGTCGTCGTACTGGAACGTCGCGGTCTCGCGACCGCGATGCGCGGTGACGTACAGGCGCCCCACGAGACGAGGCGACCCGTCCGTGTCGATGTAGATGTAGGCGGTCGGCGCGCTCATGGATTCCCAATCTCCCCTCGTGGCACCCGGGCGCGCTTCGGCAGGCGCTCAGCCTCGAGCGCCAGCCCCTCGCGGTCGCCGGCCGGTGCGGCCAGCTCGCCCAATCGGTTCGCGAGCCCGAGGGCGAAGAGCACACTGGCCCACGTCCCCATCGCCACCCGCGGGTCGCCGCGCTCGATGCGAGACACAGTTTGCCGCGTGGTGAGCGCACGGCTGGCCACCACGTCCATGGGAAGTCGGCGGCGGCGCCGTGCCTCACTGACATCGGCGCCGAGGCGTTCGAGGGCGCGCTTGACCTCTGAAGGGACAGGTGCCGTTGGCGTAGGCATACGAGTGATTGCTTGAGAGAACGCAAATCTTAGTTAATGTATTACCAAGATAACCTTACACCCTGTTGTGCGTGACGCGAGCTTTCCCTAACGGCGTCAGGGGCCCGCCCGAGGTGCGGCTTTGAGCCGGTTGATTTTTAGAGTATGAGACAACGACGCCCCGCGAGCGAATGGCCGGCGGGGCGCGCACAATCATCGATTTCCCCTCTGCCATGCGAACGCCCGGACTCGAACCGGGATGGTGTTACCCGCCAGCTCCTAAGGCTGGTGCGTCTACCAATTTCGCCACGTCCGCAAACTTCGAAAGGGCAATATAATGGGTGCACCCGCTCCCTGACCTTCCACCCCTCGCTTCGCTGGTATCCAACATGACGCGTCCATCGCTGCTCGTCCTCGCACTCGGCCTGCTCACGCTCGCGGCGCCGATGTCCGCTCAGCGTCCGATGAAGGTGTACATCTCCGTCGACTTGGAGGGGATCAGTGGGGTCAACAGCGACAATCAGACCTCGGCGGCGGGCGCGGAGTACGGGCGTGCACGCAAGCTCATGGTCGACGATGCGAATGCGGCGATTCGCGGCGCCTTCGAGGGCGGTGCCACGGACGTGGTGGTCAATGACTCACACGGCAGCCAACGGAATCTGCTGCCCGAGGATATCGACCCGCGGGTGAGGCTGATCAGCCACAGCTTCAAGCGCCATGGCATGATGGAAGGACTCGATAGCTCCTTTCATGCGATCATCTTCGTGGGCTATCACGCGAAGGCCGGCTCGCCGCGTGGGGTGTTTGCACACACCGGCTCCGGTGTGCTGGCCGATCTGCAGATCAACGGCGTGTCCGTGGGCGAGGGCGGCATGAATGCGGTGCTCGCACGCTGGTACGGCGTGCCGGTCGTGATGGTCACGGGCGACGATGTCGCGGTCGAGGAGCAGCGGGTGACGGTGCCCAACGTGCGAGGCGTCGTGGTGAAACGGGCGATCAATTCGCGCGCCGTCGAACTGCGGCCGCTGGTCGACACGCGGCGCGAGATTCAGCAGGTCGCGAAGGAAAGTGTGGCCACGGCAACGAAATCGTCGCCCGAGCGTCTCGCGCAGTACACGGTGCGCATGACGTTCCGCGATCCCACCATCCCCGAAGTGGCGACCGCGTTTCGCGAAGTGCGGCTGGTGTCGCCGACGACGGTCGAGTTCACCCGCGACGCGATGCCGGATGCGTACCGGCTCATTCGCGTGCTCTACCGATTCATCAATACCGACTGAGTGGTGGCGCCCGCTCGCGACAACGGGCGGCGTCGCACTGCGACGCCGCCCGTTTCCTGTCATCCTGCAGTCTTCCGACCGCGTGAACCCGAATCAGCCGCCCACGCGAATGTTCACCACGCGCCGACCCACGCGCGGGTCCATGTTCTGCACCAGCAGGCTCACGTAGTCACCGTCCTTGAGCCCCGAGAGCACACCCTGGAAATCGGTCACCGACTTTACGGCGCGACGCGGAGTCGGATAGAGTACCTCGAGCACGATGTCGCTGCCTGGCGCGAGCTTGTCGCGCGCCGGGCCGTCTTCAGTCACATCCGTGACGCGAACGCCGCGGCCGTCGAGTTTCATACGCTCGGAGACTTCTGCCGACACTGCTTCTACGGTGATACCAAGCTTGCCCGCGGCCGGAACGGCCTTCGGTGCCGCCTTCGGTGCCGCCTCGGGCAACGCGGCTACGCGGCTGATCATATCAGCTTCCACCAGCTTCACCTTGAAGCTCTTCTTCGCGCCGAAGCGCATTACTTCCACCGGCACCAAGTCACCCACGCGGCGCAACCGCACCACCCGCTGCAGGGACCCTACGCGATCCACCGGTTTGCCGTCGACCGTGATGATGATGTCGCCGACTTCGATGCCGGCCGCCTTCGCTGGGCCTCCGTCCGCCGGGTTGAAGGCCATCACCTTCACACCGGCCACACGGGCCAATCCGTTGATGCCGGCGTCTTCCGGATCGATGCGCGTCACCGACACCCCCATCACGGGCAGGCGCACGCGCCCTTCCTTGATCAGATCATCGGTCACGGCCTTCACCAGCGTGATCGGAATCGCGAACCCGTACCCGGAGTAGAAACCGGTCTGGCTGGCGATTGCGCTGTTCAGGCCGATCACCTCGCCTCGCAGGTTGATGAGCGGTCCGCCGGAATTACCCGGGTTGATCGCGGCATCGGTTTGAATGAAGTCGGAGATCGTGAAGTTACCGGCGTTCGGCAGCTGGATTTCTGAACCACGTCCCTTGGCCGAGATAATGCCGGCCGTCACGGTGAAGTCGAGACCCAGCGGATTGCCCACGGCGAGCACCCAGTCGCCGATACGCGTGGTTTCGTCGTTGCCGATGGCGAGCGTGGGAAGACCCTTGGCGTCGATCTTCACCACGGCCACGTCGGTCGTGGAGTCGGTGCCGATCACCTTCGCCTTGAACGTGCGGCCGTCGCTGAGCGTGATCGACACCTGATCGGCGTCGGCTACGACATGATTGTTGGTGACGATGTACCCGTCCTGCGTCACGATGAAGCCTGAGCCTTCGCCGCGCTGCTGCCGTTGCTGCTGCGGTCCGAACTGCTCGAGGAAGTCTTCCATGCCCTGTGGCGCGCGACCGCGAACCTGCGGACGCGGGCGGGCGGAGCGGGTGGTATTCACCGCCACGACGCCGGGCGTGACCCGTTCGGCGATGTCGGCGAACGAGCTACCTTCCGGGGCCGTAGGGCCGCCGCGCACGGAAGCCGTGCGCGATGGCGTGCCACCCTGCGCAAAACTGATCTTCGTCCAGTCCATACCGGACGCGAAGAGGACGCCGGCAGAAAAGCTCACGACCGCAGCAGCGGCGAAGCGGAATCGGGAGAAACGAGATGCCATGTGTCTGAACCCGGTGAATGCGGTACGATCGGTGTGCTGCGTAAAACTGACCTGAATCCTACGATAGAATAAGACACCGGACCCCCGCTTTCTGTTTCCGCAGGAGTCCGGTGTCTCTTTACGACCAGGTAGCGGTTACTTCTTGGTGTCGTCGACGATCTCGTAGTCGGCTTCGACCACATCGTCGGCCTTCGCGCCGCCTGCTTCCGGCTCGCCGCCCGCAGCCGCACCCGCTTCCGGTGCCGCACCCTCGGCCGCCTGCTGCTGATAGAAGGCCTGGCCCGCTTCGCTGTAGGCCTTGGTCAGCTCTTCCTGCGCGGCCCGGATCTCGGCCATGTCGTCGCCACGGAGCGCCTTTCGCGACCGCTCGATCGACGCGTCGATCCGCGTCTTCAACTCCGCCGGCACCTTCTCGCCCCACTCCTTCACGTTCTTTTCGACTTCGTACGTCTGCGAGTCGAGGCGATTGCGCGTCTCGATCTCTTCGCGGCGCTGCTTGTCTTCACCCGCGTTCTTCTCGGCGTCCTTGACCATCTTGTCGATGTCACCATCGGACAAGCCGCTGGACGCTTCGATGCGAATCTTCGTCTCCTTGCCCGACGCCTTGTCGCGTGCCGTGACATGCAGGATGCCGTTGGCGTCGATGTCGAACGTGACCTCGACCTGCGGCATGCCGCGCGGAGCGGGCGGAATACCCGTGAGCTGGAACTTGCCGATCGTGCGATTGTACACGGCCAGCTCGCGTTCGCCCTGCAGCACGTGAATTTCGACCGTCGTCTGATTGTCGTCGGCGGTGGAGAACGTCTCTGCCTTTTTGGTCGGGATCGTCGTGTTGCGCGGGATCAGTACCGTCATCACGCCACCGAGCGTCTCGATGCCGAGCGACAGCGGTGTGACGTCGAGCAGCAGCACGTCCTTCTGCTCGCCGGTGAGTACCGCGCCCTGAATGGCGGCACCAACGGCGACGACTTCGTCAGGATTCACGCCCTTGTTGGGCTCCTTGCCGAAGAACTCCTTCACGACCTGCTGAATCTTGGGAATACGCGTGGAGCCGCCAACGAGGATGATCTCGTCGACTTCGCTCGGCTGCATGCCGGCATCCTTGAGCGCCTTCTTCATGGGCTCGAGGGTGCGCTGAATCAAATCGTCCACGAGCTGCTCGAACTTGGCGCGCGTGAGCGAGTAGTTGAGATGCTTCGGACCCGACTGATCGGCGGTGATGAACGGCAGGTTGATGTCGGTGCTGTTTGCACTCGACAGCTCCATCTTCGCCTTTTCGGCCGCTTCCTTGAGACGCTGGATCGCCATCGGATCCTTGCTCAGGTCGATCGCCTGATCGCGCTTGAACTCGGCCACCAGCCAATCCATCACGCGCTGGTCGAAGTCGTCGCCGCCCAGGTGGGTATCACCGTTGGTGGATTTCACTTCGAACTGTTTCGTGCCATCCACGTCGTACAGTTCGAGGACGGAGATGTCATACGTACCGCCGCCGAGGTCGAACACGGCGACCTTCTCGTCGGTCTTCTTGTTCTTGTCGAGGCCGTACGCGAGCGCTGCAGCCGTGGGCTCGTTGATGATACGAAGCACGTCGAGGCCGGCGATCTTGCCGGCGTCCTTGGTGGCCTGGCGCTGCGCATCGTTGAAGTACGCGGGCACGGTGATGACGGCCTTGGTGACGCTGTGGCCGAGATAGTCTTCGGCGGTCTGCTTCATCTTCTGCAGAATCATGGCCGAGATCTCCGGCGGCGTGTAGCGCTTGCCACCCACTTCGACCGAGGCCACGTCGTTCGGGCCGGCGACGATCTTGTAGGGCACGCGCGACTGCTCGGCCTGCGCTTCGCTGGTCCGTTGACCCATGAAGCGCTTGATTGAAAAGATCGTATTCTGCGGGTTGGTGACCGCCTGACGCTTGGCGATCTGGCCAACCAGGCGCTCGCCGTCTTTCGTAAAGCCGACAACCGACGGGGTCGTGCGACCACCCTCGGCGTTGGGGATAACCACGGGATCGCCACCTTCCAGCACGGACACCACGGAATTGGTGGTTCCGAGGTCGATACCGATAACTTTTTCAGCCATTGAGGTCTCGTTGAGGAGTATTCAGCCTAAAGGGACTTCTTGGAGTAGAGCTTGGTGTGTTCCACTGCTGCGCGCATAGAGAGCAAGCGCTGGGCCGCGATGCCCCTGCCGGACCGGCGCGATTTTCGCCGTACCTGACGGAGTGAAGGCTGCCGCGGAGGCAGTCTGCCAATTCGACCTACTGGGAGTGCCATGTTCCCCATCTCAGACGACAATCCGACGCTCCGGACCCCGGTGATGACCATCGGGCTACTGGTGATCACGTGGGCGGTGTGGTTTTTCGTGCAGGGGGCGGGGAGTCCGCTGCCACTGGCGATCAGCGTGTGCGACTTGGGGATGGTCCCGGGTGAGCTGAGCCGTATGGCGCCGGTGGGGTTTGGGGTGCCTCTCGGGCGGTTCGGCGATCAGGCGCTGGCGTGTGTGATCGACGACTACGCGATCAATTGGCTCACGCCGATCACCAGCATCTTCCTGCACGGCAGTTGGGGGCACATCATCGGCAACTCGCTGTACCTGTGGGTGTTCGGCAACAACGTCGAAGACAGTATGGGGCGGTGGCGTTTCCTGGCGTTCTATCTGCTCACCGGCGTGGCCGCAGCGATGGCGCATCTGGCGGTCGATCCGTCGTCGCCGGTGCCTACCGTGGGCGCGTCGGGGGCGATCTCCGGGATCATGGGCGCGTACCTCCTGCTGTATCCGCACGTGAAGGTGCGGACCTTCATTCCGCCGTTCTTTCTGCTGCGGTTTCCGGCGTGGGCGGTGCTCATCCTGTGGTTCGGTAGCCAGGTGCTGGCGGGATTGCCTGATCTGTCGCCCTTGCGTCGCGAGATCTCCGGCGGCGTGGCGGTTTGGGCGCACGTGGGCGGCTTTGTGGTGGGGGCGTTGCTGGCACGTTGGTTCGAGAACCCGGAGTTGGTGCGCCGTAAGGTGGCGGTGAGCGACGCGAAAGTGGTTTGGCGCTGAACCATTTAGTTCCAGATCAGTACGTCAACGTCATGTAACGATGAAGGTCACATGTGGCGTTTCGGCACCGGTGACGCAATCGTTACCGTGCGTTCGGTCACCTTGTGTGCCTTATGCCTTCTCTCAGCCATCCAAGTCGTGAAGCTCTTCTCAAAAGACGAAACGTTCTTCGATCATTTCCGGCAGCTTGCCGTGTACATGGGTAGTGCTTCGAGCCTGCTTCGCACCCTTTTCGAGAATCCCGCCGACGCAGCGCGCATCGCCATCCAAATCAAGAAGGTCGAAACCGATGGTGACGCGGTGGTGCACCTGATCAATCAGCGCATCGACACCAGTTTCGTGACGCCGCTCGA
>Ga0105048_10005255_pt1 | contig 20952 bp, 14 predicted proteins | sample MAT05_FD_78382 | JGI IMG/M metagenome (GOLD analysis project Ga0105048, IMG submission 78382) | Freshwater microbial communities from Lake Fryxell liftoff mats and glacier meltwater in Antarctica - MAT-05 | ecosystem: Environmental > Aquatic > Freshwater > Ice > Liftoff microbial mat | place...
ACACCCAGGGTGAGGCCATCACGATCGATTCCGTCGCCGGCGTGCGCACGATCACCTACGCCCCGTAACCGGGTCGCAGCGTCCAACCTTCAAGCCGTCCGCCACAAGCGGACGGCTTTTCTTTTGCCCGCGCATCCAGAACGCCGCGCGGTAAGGGGCGGCACGCGCCAAGAAGCTTTCATTTTTCCCGGCAAACAACCAACCTTTGGCTGCGCATGAATCCGCCTGTTTTTCCGGCCCTGCTTTCCGACCGAAGGATCTGGCTTTTCCTGTTGTCTGGCGCCCTTGCCGTGGTGCTCGGCTTCTTCGCGATTCCGGCCGGCCGGGCGATCACCTTGGTATCGGAAACCGGCTATTGGTTTGAACTGGTGGCCTTTGCCCTGTTTTTGCGCGCGCTCTGGCTGACCTTCCGGGAGGACCTGCAGGCCCTCCCTTGGCGCAAGCCGGACTGGCTTTCCGTGGCGCTCATCGCCGTCGCGGGCGTCGTGCTGCTGGTGCACGAGACCTTTGGGTTCAAAATCCTCATGGATGAGTTCATGCTCCTCGGCACCTCGATGAGCATGCATTTCGACCGGGTGGTGCTCACTCCGATCCGGGGCAACGACATCCAGGGAGCGTTCGTGATCATGGACGGAATCATGGACAAGCGTCCGCTGTTTTTCCCGTTCCTGCTCTCACTGCTCCATGACTTCACCGGCTATCGTCCGGCTAATGCCTTCATTCTGAATGGCATCCTGACATTTGTATTTCTCGGGTTGGTCTACACCTGCGGCCGGATGCTGGCCGGGCGCCGCGCCGGCTGGCTGGGGGTGGTGCTGTTCGCCGGTCTGCCGCTGCTGGGTCAAAACGCCACCGGCGGCGGGTTTGAGCTCCTGAACATCGTGATGATCCTGGCGACGCTGCTGCTCGGCGCGCGCTTTGCCCAGAGGCGCGATGAGGCCTCGTTCACGGCGCTCTGTTACTCCATGCTGCTGCTGGGCCAGGTCCGCTACGAATCGCTGATCTACATCCTACCGGTGGTGATTCTGGTTCTCTGGGTTTGGTATGGGGAACGGCGGGTCATCCTTTCGTGGCCGGTCATCTTCGCCCCGTTGCTGCTGCTGCCCTATCCCTTGCAGCACCGTATCTTTGAGCTCCGCGCCTCGGCCTGGCAGATGGCCAGCCGGCTGGGAGACAAGGCCGACACCGGGGTCCCGTTTTCCTTCAGCTATTTTCAAGATAACCTCGCGCACGCGGCAAATTTTTTCCTGGCCCGGCCCGCGAACCAGCCCAACTCCCTGGTGCTCTCCATCCTCGGCGGGCTGGGCGTGGTGTTTTTCCTGCTCCTCGCGGCCAAGCGCCTGCGCACGTTGCGGACCGAATCGCCGGCGATGGTCGCCGCGGTGATTTTCACGGCAGGTTTTTTGGCCCAGTTCGTCATGCTGATGTGCTATTTCTGGGGCCAGTTCGACGACCCCGTGATCCGCCGGCTCAGTCTACCGACGCATCTCTGGCTGGTGGTTTCGGTCATGGCCGTGCTGCCGCAGTTTGCCGCCCCCCGGTTCCAGCGCCTGCTCCTCGCGGTGGCGGCCTTCGGTTTGGTTGCAAGTGGCGTGCCCTCGATGGCCGAACATGCCTACAACCAGGAATACCTGCCGGGGCGCGAGGCCGCCTGGCGCCGGCAGTTCATGGCGGACCAGCCGCGACATGACTATGTGATGATCGACAATGACGCGATCCTGTGGGTCGCGCACCAAGTGTCGGCGACGACCGTCCCGGAGGCGATCAAGCGACGCACGGACATCGCCTGGAATTTCCGCAACCGCACGTTCTCGGGCATGTACGTTTTCCAGCGCTACAACATCAACCCGGAAACGGGGACCAAGACCCTGCGGGAGGGCGATGACCTCGGGCCCGATTTTGTGCTGGAGACCGTGCGCGAGGAACGCCTGCAGACGCTGACGCTGACCCGCATCAGCCGGGTGGTGGAAGTCCGGTCGGGCGCGGCTTCCCTGACGACCCCGGAGGCGGGCCCGCCGCCCGAGGTGCCGAAGAGCCGCGCGGAGATCGAAAAAATCCGCAAGGCCTACCTCGAAAACTTCATCAAGCAGCTGCCGTGAGCCGCGCCATGCCGCTGACTGCGCGATGAAGGTGTTAAGCGAGCTTTTCCAGGACCGGGCGGCCAGGTGGCGCCTGGGGCTGTTCGTCCTGAGCGGCGTGTTGGCGCTGGTCATCGGCTTCGTGGCGCTCACGCCCAAGCAGGCGGGGGCCGTGATCGCCGGCGCCGGCTACTATTTCATGCTCGGGCTGTTCAGCCTGTTTGTGCTCTTCGCCGTCCGGGCGGCCTGCGCGCGGCGCGAGACGTGGTCCGGCTGGCTGCGGCGGCCGGGCTGGCCGGCCGTGGGCATCGCGGTGGCCACGGCGTTCACGCTCTGGTCCGACCCGTTCCAACACAAGGTGCTGTTTGACGAATATGTCCTGCAGGCCACGGCCTACCACATGCACGTGACCAAGGAAATCGGGTCGATTATCCGGGCCTACGATATTGATGGCACCTGGCTGCCGATCGACCCGTTCCTCGACAAGCGGCCGTATTTTTTCACGTTTCTCCTCTCCCTGGTGCACGACCTCACCGGCTACCGGACGGTGAACGTGTTTTTTCTCAACTCCGCGCTGGCGGCCGCTCTGCTCAGCCTCGCCTATTGGTTTGGGCGTGCGCTGACGAACCGCGCCGGCGGCCTGCTCGTCGTGGTGCTGCTCGCGACCCTGCCGCTCTTTGGACAGAATGCGACGAGCGGGGGCCAGGAGATCCACAACCTGCTCATGCTCGTCCTGGTGATGTGCCTGGCGCTGCATTACCTGCGGGCGCCGGATGACGACCGCGTGTCCCTCCTCTGCCTGGGCACGGTGCTGCTGGCAGAAAGCCGGTACGAGTCGGTGATCTACGTGTTCCCGGTGGCGGCCCTCATCCTGCTGGGCTGGTGGAAAGTGCGGCGGGTACTGCTGCCGTGGGTTGCGCTGATCACCCCGCTACTGCTCATTCCGTATCTCTGGCACGACCGTTTCGTTTCCGCGACTCCACTGCTGTGGCAACTGGGGGAGGGGCAGACGGCCCGCTTCAGCACCCAGTATTTTGCCCAGAACCTTACCGGCGCATTCACGTTCCTGTTCAACTTCAGCACCGCGTTCGCCAATTCCTGGTATCTCTCCGTGCTCGGGAGCGCCGGGCTGGTTTATTTCCTGTTGAGCGCGGTCCACTGGGTCCGGAACCGGCCGCGGCTTGCGCCGGAGCAGGTGGTGACCACGTGGTTTGGCGTCACGATCGCGGGAAACTTTGTCCTGCTGCTGTTTTATTATTGGAGCCAGCTGACGGATTCGATCGCCGCCCGCTTCGCGTTGCCGGCCTGCGTGCTGCTAGCGCTGCTGGGGGCGGTCCTCGTGGTGCGGCTGAACACCCGGCGGCCGTTCGCACTGCGCGCGGCTTTCCTCGGTGCCGGCGCCTATCTCCTCGTCTCGGGCCTGCCGGCGATGGCCAACCGGTTTTACACCGTCCAAAACCTCGTGATGAAGGAAATCAACTGGGAGCACGAGGTGGTGCTGTCCCGGACGAAAGCGCCTCACCTCTTCATCTCCAACACCTCCACCCTGCCTTGGATCCTCTGGAAAACCCCGGCCTTGCTCATCGGGGTCGCGCGCAAGCGCGGCGACCAGCTGCGGTACCACATGGCGCAGGGCACGTTCCACGAAATCCTCGTGGCCCAGACCCTGCGACCGACCACGGTGGACGGGAAATTCGGGGTCGATCCCGATGACCTGCTGCCGGACTATTTCCGCCTCGAGATGCTGGCGGAAAAACGCTTTGGCGGACGCATGACGCGGCTGAGCCGGCTGGTGGCCGTTGATCCGGAACCGCCGGCCCGGCCCCTGCCCGCGGAGAAATCGCCGGCGCCCCCCGCGGCCGCCAAACCGCGGTCATGAACGACGGGGCTGACCGTCGGTTTCGGCGGGGCTGGATGTGGCTGGCCCTGCTGGCGGTGGTTTACTTCAGTGCCTTCGCGTTTTATCCGCGGCTGTTTTTCATCCTCGGGGTGAACCACTTTAACGTTTGGTTCCTCGACTCGTTTGCGGTACTCGCCTCGAATGATGCGCTTTCCGCCGGCCGCGATCCCTACGCGAACAATCCCCTCGATTACCTGGGCCGGCCGCACGTTTACTCCCACTGGTGGCTGCACTTGCGGGACCTCGGCCTGACGCGGGGGGATACGGTGTGGCTGGGGATCAGCCTCGCCGTCGCGTTCCTGCTGGCAGCGCTGGGGCGGCTGCGGCCGCGCACCGCGCGCGAGCTGCTCTGGTATGCTGCAGTGCTGGGTTCCGCGCCCGTGCTGCTCGCATTGGACCGGGGCAATAACGACCTGGTGATTTTCATCCTGCTGGCGTTTCTGGTCCCGGGCCTGCTCAGCTCGCGTCGTCTCGTGCGTTTCCTTGCCCCCGCGCTGGTTGTCCTGGCGGCAATGTTGAAATATTATCCCGCGGTGTCGGCGCTGCTCCTGCTGGGGGGCGCGGATCCGCGGGAACGGCGGGTGCGACTGCTGTTCACTGCGATGCTGGGGGCACTGGCCGCGGTTAGCATGAGCGGGGATTTGGCGACTGCGGGTTCGCGGTCGCCGGTGGCGGAGGGGATGATGAGCTTTGGGGCGACGGGAGTTTTCAATGCGCTGGGTTGGACGGGTTGGGCGCCGAAGCTGGTCTGCGGAGCGGTCGGGCTGGCCTTCATGGCCTGGTGCTGGTTCGGTCGGGTGCTGGGGGCGTGGGAGCCCGACTCGGCGCGGTCGTCCGACTACCTGCATTTCATCCTGGGTGCTGTGCTGCTTACGGGCTGTTTCTTCGCGAACATGAATTATGGCTACCGCTGGGTTTTTTCGATCTGGCTGGCCCCGCTCCTCTGGCGGTTGCCGCGCGAGGCGGCGGCGCCAGGGTCGGTCTGCCGACTCGCGGACTGGACGGGTGGGCTGCTGCTGTTCGCGCTGTGGTGGACCCCGGTCTATTCTTTCGTCCTCAACCGCCTCGTGGACCGGGTGCCGGAGGCGAAGCTGCGGCAGTTGCAGCAATGGGGCTTTCTCATCGAGCAACCGGTGGACTGGGCCTTTTTCCTCTGCCTGCTGGTGTTCCTCGTGCATTTTACCCGTCGTCAGCTGGGCGAGGTGATTCCCCGGCGAACCTGAACGGCTTTCCTCATGGCCCTCCCGCTCCCGCCTGCTGCTGCCCCGCGTCCCCTGCGGCTTCTGCCCTGGCTGCTCGCCGTGCTGCTGGTCGCCGGTTGCGTGGCGATCTACCGGCACGTGGGCGAATTCGGATTTCTCACGTTTGATGACGAATACAATCTCGTCTTCAACCCTCACCTGGGCCCGCTCACGCCGGGTCGCGTGGCCTGGGCCTTCAGCGACATGGGTTACATGCGCCGTTACATCCCGCTGGCTTGGGTGGGTTTTTCCACGGTGTTTTCGATGACCGGGCTGAATCCCGCCGGCTACCACCTCGCCAACCTCTGTTTTCACCTGGCCAATGCGCTGCTGTTTTTTGGGCTGTTGCGGCGCCTGCTGGAAGCCAGCCAGGATGGGATCGAGCGACCGGCGAGCAACTGGCGGACGGTGGCCGCTTTTCTGGGCGCGATGTTTTGGGCGTGGCATCCCTTGCGGGTGGAGTCGGTCGCGTGGTGTATGGGCATGATGTATCAGCAGGCGGAGTTGCTGCTGTTGCTGGCTTTCTTCGTCTTCGTGCGGTCACCCGCCTTGTACAGGGCGCGCACGGGAGCCCTGATTTTTTACAGCCTTTCCCTCCTCGCTTACCCGCTGGCGATTGGCTTTGCCCCCGTCTTTGGGCTGGTGGCGTTCGGGCGTCTCGGAAATTGGCGGAAGGCTGCCTGGATCGCCCTGCCATTTTTTGTGCCGGCCGTGGCGGTGGCCGGGGTGAGTGTCCTCGCCCGCGCGAGCGCCGGGGCGGCTTTCATTCCCATGCCGACCCTGGCGGACTTCCCCCTCGAGGCGCGGGTGATGCAGGCCTGCTACGTCTGGGTTTATTTTGCCTGGATCCCGCTCTGGCCTGCGACGCTCCGGTTGTTTAATCCGGTGCTGGTCAGTTTTGACCCGTGGTCGGCACCTTTTATTTTCAGTGCGGCCGCCCTGCTGGCGGCGGTCGTGGCCTGCGTGGCGTGGCCGCGCGCAAGGCGCACGGCGGGATTTTTTTTGGCCGCCCATCTCTGCGTGTTGGTGCCGATGATGGGTTTGGTGGAACACCCCTATTTCCCCAGCGATCGTTATTCGGCTTTCTCGCAAGCGGTGATGGCGGCGGCGCTGGCGTTGGGTCTGGCGCGGCTGCGAGCGGGCCGCGTCCGGTTCGCGGTGGTGTCCGTGGGATTGGTAGCGGGCGGCATCCTGGCCACCCTCAGCACCCGGCAAACTGAAATGTGGCGGGATGCAGCCACGTTTTTGGATCGGGCTACCGCGGGTTTGGCCCCGGAGGTCCTGCCGACCATGCGTTTTGAGCGTCCGGCGGTGTTGAAGTACCGCAGCGGCGACGCCGCGGGGGCGCTGGCCATCTTGGACCAAGGCATCGCGCTGCTGCCGGACAATGCCTCGCTGCGGGCGGCGCGGGCGGACTTGGCGCGGCAGGCATCCGAGCTGCGCGCGGAACTCGCCGCGCTCGGCGCGCCCGCCTCGACACCGCGGGTGGCGCTCATGCACCAGGAACTGGGCTTGACGGCGGCGCGGGCCGGCGACCTGTTCGCGGCGCGGGAGCATCTGCGGCTCGCGCGATTGAGCGCCCCGGATTTTTATCAACCGGCCTACAACCTCGCGCTGGTTGAATTGCAGCGGGGTAAAACGCGGGCGGCGCTGGGGAGTTACCTTTGGGCGGAGGCTCACGCCGGCGGACATCTCCCGCCCGAGGCGCGCGCCCGGGTGCTAGGGTTGATCGCCGATCAATTTGCGGCGGCGGGTGAGACTCAGCTGGCCGGGGCGGCGAAAGCCCGGTCGTTGCTCAGCGTCCCTGCTCGCGATTGACGGTTCGTTCGATGAGCGCGGCCCAATCCGCAAGCGAGCCGCTGGTTGCAGCGGCAATCTCAGCGGCATTCAGGCGATAGATCAGGATGGAGTAGCCAACCTGGGCCTCCGGTTGGCGGACGCGCAGGAAGTAGCACAGTCGGGCGAAGCGGAGGCGGTCGAGCCGCGTCCAACCGCCGGACCATTTTTGCGGGCTGGCTTCCCGGTTCAGTTCCGCGCGGCGCTGCGGGTCTTCCGTGTACTCCTCAAAGAGGGGTTCCAAGCCGCGCAGCCGCTGGTATTCGTTTTCCAGCTGGAGGGTCCAGGGCCCGCGGATGTCGCTGTAAACTGCCTCGAGCATCGTGGCGCTGACGCAGTACACGCCGGCCTGAAGCTTCACCCACGGCTGCGGGATTTTGAACCCGTTCAAAAAAGGAAGGCGACGTGCGTTGATCCCATAGTAGGCAGGTTCGCCCGAGCCGAAGTAGGAGAGATACACGGGCTCACCGTGCGTTTCACGCGCGAGCCAGGCTTTCAATCCGGGCAGGTCCTGTCCCCAGTCGAGCGAGCTGTCCACGAGATGGCGGTGGCCATTCCCGGGACCGCCGGCGAGGGGATTAAAATAGGCGAGATAGTGGGGATAGATCTTTATCGCTTCGCGGATCTGCCATCCAAGAAGCAGGATGACGAAAACGGCCGCGAACCTAAGGTGCGGGTTCAACCAACGCCCGAACACACCGAGGAAAATAAACAGCACTGGATAGGTCGGGAGGATATGGCGCTGGCCGATGTTCAGGTGGGACGCGAGGGAGACGAGCCAGTAGACCGTGAAGAGCACCAAGAGGGGAGTCACCCGGTAGAGGTCGCGGCGCATGGCCGCCCCGAGTGCGCGGGGCCGCCACCGACGGGCCACGACCCCGGCCGCAACGAAGCAGCCCAGCAGCAAGGGCAGGGTGCTTTTGTACAGGAAGGCGAGAGGGAAGAACCGGACCCACCCGACATAGCTGTAGGCGCCATCGAGAAACGCGGCGCGGAAACCGGACATCTCGATGACAAAGGAATAGCCGTAGAGATAGGCCTCGGGCAGGATGTGGCCGGCGGCAAGCAGGCGGATGATCTCCGCATGGATCCCGCCGATGTTGGCCAGGGTGATGGCCCAGGGCCGGATGAAATGGTCGGCGGCGGGGAACAACGGGTTGAAGGCCGAATACCGGAAACCGAAGCTGGCCCAAATCACGAACACGCCCACGAAACCATGGCCGAGGATGGATAGCGTAAGGGCGCCGAGCTTGCCCCGCGTCGTGGCGAAAGAGCGCCCCCCGAACGCCCAAGGGGTATCCGTCACGGCGCGCACCACCGCCATGATGGCTAACATCGGGAACAGCAGCCCGGCGTTGAATTTTGCGACGCACGCCAGGCCGAAAGTGACGGCGCTCAGGATCCCCCAGACCCGGCGCGGGCTATGCAGGTGCCGCCAGAAGGCGCCCACGGATGCCAGGAAGAAAAAAGCCATGCACGCGTCGGAGGTGACGAGGGCTCCATGCGCGAGACACGTCGGGCTGAAGACAAAAAAGACCAGCGAGACGAGACCACCGGGCGGGCCGAAGAGCCGGCGGGACCAACAGAAAACCAGCAACCCGATCGCCACGCTGAACACCGCGATCATGGCGCGCCCGGCCATCAGCCGCGGAAAGTGGTCCTCGCCCGTTTCGTAGAAAAACTGGTGCCCCAGGACCCAGGCATCGGAGGCCCGCCAGTATTCGTTCTGTTCCAGCGGGGGAAATTTTGCGCCCTCCAGCCAAGCCGGCAGCGCGGCCCAACGTTGTGGCAGGTTGCCGTTTTCCGGCTGGATCCGGTAGTCGTTGAACTGCCAGTAGGTGAATCCGCCCGTGAGATGCGCGATTTCGTCGGAGGTGACACTTTCCGCGCGTTTGCTGCCGACCGCGAGGAGCCAGTGGAGCGTGAGCAAGGCCGCCACCACGATGAACAGGACGGGCCGCGTGCGTTGCCAGGCTACGGCGGGTTGATCCAGCTGGACGGGAGTTGGATTCATGCGAGGCGAGACAAAAACGTGGATTCAGCATCGCCACCCTCCGACGCTGCAACAAGCCTGAACCCCGACACATGAACGCGGAAGAATACGCCAATCTGGACCAGGTCGAGGGCGGGCATTGGTATTATTCGGGCAAGCGGCAGTTCGTGCGGGAGTGGCTCGGCCGGGTGCGCCCGCTGCAGCCCGCGGACCTGCTGCTCGACTGCGGGGCCGGCACCGGGCGGTTTGCGCAGGAGATGGAGGCGCACTGCCGTGTGCTCGTGCTCGACGACCATGAGGAGTCGCTGCGGCTGCTCCGCGCGCGGTTCAAACCGGAGCAAGTCCTCAGTTTGTCCGGCGACACCGTGCCGCTGCCGGATGGTTCACTGGAGTATGTCACCGCCCTCGACGTCCTGGAGCATGTACCGGACGACGCGGCGGTTGTGCGTGGATTTCACCGGCTGTTGAAGCCGGGCGGGATCGTGGCCGTGACCGTGCCCGCCAGCATGGCGTTGTGGAGTGACTGGGATGTGGGGCTGCACCACTACCGGCGTTATCACCGCGACCAGTTGCGCGCGCTTTTCCCCGCCGAAAGCTGGGAGATTGTTTACGTCAACTACACGAACGTGGTCGTTTACCCGGCGGTGTGGCTCGTGCGCAAGTGGCGGGCGTGGGGGCCGAAAAAACCGGCCGACGCGGCCTCGCGCACGGAGGACAAACTGCCGCCGCGCTGGCTGAACTCCCTGTTGCGGACCGTTTTCGTCGGCATGGCCCGGTGGCGCGTGCCCTTTCCCTTTGGCGTGAGCCTGCTGCTCGTGGCGCGCCGACGGGAGGGCAAGGGCATTTTTGGGTTAGTTTGACGTATGACGTAGGCCGCCTGCTCGCAGGCGCTCCCATGGGCCAAGCGCGAGCAAACTCGGGGCCGACACTTGGTGCACGTCTATCTGAACAAACAATGCTCTAGGGCCGCAGCCGCACGAGCGCCAGTTCGGCCCCGGCGGCGTTGCGCACGATGAAAAAGGTGCGGTCGAACGGGAAGGTGTAGCTGCCGCGGTCGAAATAGAGCGCCACCTGCGCCGGGCCGCGCAGCGCAAAGGGAAAGGTCCGCGCCATGGCCGCCGCGTGGGCCTGGCCCGCCAGGTCGATTGGAGTGACCTCGACGCGGGCGTTGGATTCCTGCAGCACGAGCGACGGCCGGCCCGGCTCATCCATGCGGGCAATCTCCACACTGCCGATCTGCTGGTCGGCCGGCAGGAGGAGGTTCATTTTGACCAGGGTGTTGAAGCCGTCGGCCGGCGTTCCGACAGCGGACGGATTTTCCTGGAAAACCTCGGCGGTGAGCAGGGGGACGATGTGGCGGCCGCGGCGCACGCGGAATTCAAATTCATCGATCGCGAAGGCCGGCTCAAACTCCCGCATGATGTAGTCATACAGCGGGCCGCTGGGCGTAAGCTGGTGTTCGCGGAGGAATTTCAAGTGGCCGGTTTGGACAATGATGCACGCGTTCGGGTGGGCCTCGATCGAACGGATGATCGCCTGCTGCTGGGTCTCATCCAGCAGCGAGAACCAGTGCGTCACATTCGTCAGCGTCGGCGGCGGCAGGCCGCTCCACAGGTTCAGGCTGAACATGCCCGGCAGGGAAAAGACCATGTCGCCGTGCGCTTCCGCATTAAAAACCAGCAGACGGAAAAGCGCCGTCGTGCTGTCGGGCAGGCGAACGATCTCGGCGCCGGGCAGGTTCAGCGGGCGGCTCTCGAGATAGCGCTCGCCAATCCTGGCCACCCGCACCGCCATCAGGCCGGCGAGTGCGAGGAGTCCCAGTTGGAGCGCCATGCCAGTGAGGCGGATGGGACGGAAACCGGCTGCGTGCCGGTGCCCGAGCCAGACGGCCGAATCCCAGCCGCCGATGGCGGCGAGCGGAATGGCGAGAACAGTGCCCCACGCAATCTGGCTGCCGGGAACGGGAAAAATATGCAGCCATTGCCCAAGGAAAAGCAGGCCGAGCCAGGTCTGCGCGCGAACCGCCGGGATCCGGGCGCCGGGTAGCGGCCACAGGAACAACCACAGGCACGGGGCGGCGTAGGCGAAGACGAGGTTGTCCGGGCTGATCGCGGGAAACCGTGCGATCATCACCGTCAGGCCGACCGCGGCGAGCAATCGCAGCCCGGCCACTCCGCTCGCCACGGCAGCCGGGCCCGCGGACCGGGCGCGGAGGCTGGCCAGCAAAAACACTCCAAGGGAGGCGATGGCGACCGCGCTGGCGCCGGGCGGCCAGCGAAAGGCCAGGCTGAAGTGCCCCGGGTGGTGGAGCGGCCCGAGAACGATGCCCTGCCACAATTCGCCCGGCGTGGTCCCACGCACGAAAATAACCCCCAGCACAATTACGCAGACGGTCCCGCCTCCGAGCAGCGCGGCGAGCCACGGCCGGCGTCCGCACTCTGGCCCGGCGCCTCGCGCAGCCGCACCGACGGCGGTAACCGCGGAGAGGGCGAAGACGAGGGCGAAGGTTTGCACCCACGGTACGCCGAGCAACGGCCGCGCCAGTAGAAATGGCAGGAGGGCAAAGCCCCCCGCGAGCAGCCACGGCGCCCACCGGTGCATGCGGGCGTCACGGCTGTGCAGCAGCAGCAGCGCAAACGTGGAGAGCCCGGCAAACACGCCGAGGTTGATCTTGGTGAGCAGAAGCACCGCGCAGCCGGCTCCGGCCATTCCCGCCCACGCCCGCCAGCGGTCGGCCGACAACCAGTGGCAGCCGACGGCCGCCATGATCGCCGTCGTCAAGACGATCAGCCCGCCCGGGTGGCTGGGTTCGCTGATCATGATCCAAAGGTAGACAAACACCCCCGCGAGCACCACGAGCATGGTGGCGAGGCTGCGTGTGGCCCGCCAGGTCAGGCCCGCGGCCAGCGAGGCGCATCCACTCCACGCGAGGAGCGTCACCGCCCGCTCGACGACATGGGTGAGTGGCAGGCCGAGCAGGTGCAGGAAATAATACAGCACGTAGGGGAACGGCCCATACTGCGTGTAGACCTGGCCGTAGAGATGACCGTGGTCCGCGAAGTTGCGCAGCGAGATGAGCACATAGCCCTCATCGTCATAAAACATGAACGCGCTGAACAGCATCAGGCCCGCTGCCACCGTGAGGCCGGCGGAGGCGAGGAGGAGCAGCAGCAGCGGCAACCTGGACTTAGTCGCGGCCAAGGTTCCGTTTGACGATGTATTGCGGCCGGCGCTTCACCTCGTCGTAGATCCGGCCGAGATACTCACCGAGTACGCCAATGCCGATCAGCTGCACGCCGCCGAGGAAAAGCACGAGCGTGACGAGCGTGGTGAAACCCGTCTGGGCGGTCTCGATGCCCAGGATGCGGCGCACGGCGAAAAACACGCCGATCACAAAGCCGATGCCCGCAACCGAAAGCCCGCAATAGGTCAGCAGCCGCAACGGCAGGTAGGAGAAGCTGAACAGCCCGTCCATGGCGTAGCGGGCGAGCCGCCGGAAGCTTTGCTGCGGCTGGCCCGCGGCGCGTTCCCGCCGGTCGTAGGGCACGTCCACGCTCTTGAAGCCGATCCACGCGCGCAGGCCTGGGAAAAACCGGTGGCGCTCAGGCAGGCCGTTGTAGGCGTCGACCGCGACCCGGCTAAGCAGGCCGAAGGTGCCGGAGTTGGGTGCGATGGGATAGTCGGTGAGTCGGCCATAAAACGCGTGGAAGAAGTCGAAGCCCGCGCGGCGCAACCCGGTTTCACTGCGCGTGCGCCGGGTGGCGCGCACGACATCGGCGCCGTCCCGCCACGCGGCAACGAGCGCGGGGATCAGCTCGGGGGGGTCCTGCAGGTCGGCGTCCAGGGTGACCACCGCCTCGGCCTCGCCCGTGCGCGCGAGCCCGGCCGAGAGGGCGGCTTGAAAGCCGAAATTGCGGGAGAGTTCGACGAGCTGGAACCGCGGGTCGCGCGCCGCCTGCGCGCGCACGAGCCCAGGGGAACCGTCGCGGCTGCCATCGTCCACGAGCACGGCAGTCCAGGTGCAGCCGGGTTGCGCGTCGAACAGTGCGGTCAGCCGCGCGAACAGTTCGGGCAGCACGGCTTCCTCGTTGAAGACGGGGATGACGAGGGCGATTTTGGCAGAGGGAACGGACATGATTTCAGCGCGGACGGCGGGCGGCGCGGGCCACGGCCAGAGTGAGAATCCCGGCCAGAAGTGCGAGCACAAGCGTGGCGGGCAGGGGAAACACGTCGGGGAAGAACTGTAGTTCCCAATGGGCCTCCACCATGGCATTCTGCAGGCTGATCCAAGTGTAGCTGCGGACGGCTTCAATCGGCGGGCGCTCCGGGGTGAACCAGCGGTCCAAGGCGTAACTCTGCACCGCGAAATTCAGGGCGATGCCGAGGATCAAATCGAGCAGCGCGCCCGCCACAAGGAGGATCCGCCAGCCCCGGCCCAGACCGGACCAGCGCGTCGCCAAGGCGGCGAGCCCGAGCACGACCAGCGCTTGGAGGCAGATATGGGCGAGACCCCAGGTGTCGCGGGCTCCATGCACCGCCACACCGAGAAATATCACCCCGCCAACAAAAATTGCCCAGAACCAGCGCGTGCGCGGCCCGGTCCGGGTCCAGTCCCGCACCAGCTCACGGGCCAGCACGAGCCACGCGATGCTGCCGAAGATGAAGAACAGGTTGAGTTGGTAGGATTGAAAGCACCAGTCACGCCAGTACCCCCATGGGCTTTGCTGGGCGATCAGCGCGCGGTTCAGCGGGCGCAGGAAATGCGGCACGAGGGTGTCGCGCAGGTTCAACAGGATCGTCACCAGTTGGTTGCCGGTCCGCGCGTCCTGCAGGACGACGCTGGAATTGGACATCAGCGTGGTATGCAGGCCATATACCGACGCCGACCAACCAAACCAAGTCAGCAACAAGAGCGCGCCGATCACGCCGAGGAGGGCGGTCCGCCCCCAGAAGGCGCGCTCCGGCCAGTGGGCGCGATGCAGGAGGGGCCACGCCAGCGCGAGCAGCAACACATACGGGCCGGCGGAATAGTGCGCGAGGATGGCGGCGGCGAGGGCGGTCGCACAGAGCGGACCCGCAGCGCGGGGCGCATCCGCATCGAGGGTGCGCAGGAAAAAATAGAGCCCGGTCAGGATGAATAAAACCGTGATCAACTTCGTCCACGCGAACGTCACGTTTTCCACAAACGACGGATTCACCATCAGCAGGAGCGCCAGGACGGCCAAGGCGGTGGGAACGCCGGCCGGTTCGGCGTGGTTCCGGCGCTGGCAAAACCGCCGGACCAACAAGGCCGCGGGAAGGAAGGCGAGGCTGTTGAGCAGCGCGGTGAAAAGCTGGTAATGCGCAAAGGTCCGTGCGGTGCCGGCAAAGAATGCGCCCGTCACGAGATTGGCCAGGGGCGGCCGCGCGGACAGGTCGTAGAAACTGAGAAACTTCGTGTCGAGTGGCCAGTGTTCGAGGAAAAACCGCAGGCGCATCCAATGCTCAAACCAGTCTCCCGCCCAGCCCCCACCCGAATAACTTGAAATGAACCACAGCCACCCGGTACACCAGCCACTGACCAGCAACTGGCCCGCTAGCATCGCGCGCGCGCCGGGTTCGCGGAGGAGGGCGAGGAATTGGCCCCGGCCGGCGAGCAAGCCCGCCACCGCCAGAAGTGGCAGCATCCAGAAAAGCCCGGCGCCCAGGCCCAGCAGGTAGATCGCAAAGGCCACCAAGTAGACGGCGAGCAGTGAGAGCACGGCGGACGCGACCAGTTTTTCTGCGGGATCGAGTCGGAGCCGAGCCGCCAGCGGCCAGGCGAGGCCGAACGTGACGAGGAAAAACAGCAGCAGGCAAGAGATCAGGCTCAGCAACATGGCGAGGGGGGGGCGTTCGGTTATTTCGCGGAAGGATCCGCGATTTTCAACAGGGTCATGTCATCCGCCCGCATCGCGGTGAGGGTGTCGCCGGGATCACGGAAATACGCGCTGTGGCCCGACCTGCCCGCAAAATCGGTTTTGCGTTCCAACCACGCGAGCGAGAACGCGGGGGCCAGCCCCGCGGATTCGCAATGGAGGAAAATGAGGGAATTGCGCATGGCTGAAGGATGAGGCCCACCACGGTCACCGTGCACGCGACGAAACTCACGCGCAGGGGTACCCGGGCGGCCCGGGTCACGATCCATCCGGGCAGCAGGAAGACCGCCAGCGCGACCGAGCCGAGGACAAGGTCCGGGTGGATCATGAAGAAGGCGCGGCGGGGGTGCGATGAAACACCAGGAACAGCGCGTCGAGCTCCAGATAACCCCGGCCGGGCAAAACGGTGAGGGCGTCGATTTTGGCGCGCACGTCGAACACCCGCGCCAGGCCGTAGTCATGGCCGAGGAGTTGCGGCTGCCCGGCCACGACATCCTGGACTTCCCCCGCGCGAAGCACAATCCACTCGGGCCGGAGGGCCGCGATGATTTGCGCGTGGGGGCGGTAACCGGCCCGGCGGGCGGCCACGACCTCCGGCGACGCGAGGCCGGGATAGTCCAGCATCTTGAGGCCGGAGTAATATCCAATGTAGCCGAGCGGCTCGAGATACACGCGGTCGCCGGCGGCCGCTTGGGTACGCAGCCATTCACCGATCTGGCGGCGGTTGCCATCCTCCACGAGCTGCTGCCGCAGCCGCGTCTGATACGCAACCGCCCCGAGCAGGCCCGCTTGAATCACCACGAGGCTGACGGCCACGATCCGCGCCACCCGCGGGATCAAAGCCACGGCCCAAACCGGCCGGGCAGGAGCGCGGAGCGCAGCATCGAGCAAGTAGCCGCCGGCCACCAATCCCAGGATCTGCCAGCCGGGAAAATACCACGGCGAACGGGGAATGTATTCGAGATAGAAGCCGCCGAGGAAAAACGCGCCGGAAGCCACGCGCCCGGCCGGGCGCACTCCGGGCACCAGCCAGGCCACGGCGCCGGCGACCGCCATCAGCCGTGAGATCCACCAGAGGACATGCGGCCAGTCACCAAAGTAGAAATAGGAGGGCAGGTAAACGTAGTGCAGCGCGACGTGGCCGAACAGCAGCTTCCACGGGTAGAGGGCAAGCAGCCACGGCAATTCGCCGGGCGCCAGTGGGTTGACCTTGGCGATGATCGTATGCGGCACCGGCGAACCATAATAACTCCATGCCCACAAAACCCACGGCAGGTAAAACAGCGCGCCGAGTCCGATGGGCCGCAGGATCGCCCGGACGCGCGCCCGGAACGTCAGGTCGGGTGGCGCGCCGCAGACCAGCCACGCCGCGGCGATCGCCCCGAAGTAGATGCAGCCATCGGGGCGGGTCCATTGCAGGCCCGCGAAGCCGAGCGCACAAGGCAGCAGCCTGGCGCCGTCGGTAAACGCCCGCCAAGTGACGATGACAAAGAGGATCACCCAGGCGCATTCCATGCCGTTGATGGAAAAATCCACGATCTTCGGATCGAGCACGATGAGTCCTGCGGTTACGCCCACCGCGAGACCCGCGAGCGTTGACCGCGTCATCGCGCGAAGGATGAGCCAGACCGCGCTGGCAAGGGCCAGCGCGCTCGTGGCCCGAAACCACCAGAGGGCGCGGACGGCGACATCGTCCCCACCGCCCCCCGCGAACAGCGCCGGCAACAGCGTACCCAGCGGTGAGGTGAACGAATGCACGCGTTCCCCGGCCTGAAACACCAGCCCATGGCCGCTGGCGAGGTTCAGGCTGGCGCGAAACGTGATAAAATAGTCTTCCCAGATATGGCCGGTGAAGCCGGCGAAACTCAGCGCGATGATGACCGCCACCGCTGCGGCCAGCCACGGGACGCGGGAGGAGGAGGGCGGCGCGGGAGCCATTTCAGCGAAAGAGGTTGTATTTCACGATGACCCAGATCGCGCGGAATCCATCCCGCCAACCGATTTTTTTGCCCTCGGCGTAAGTGCGGCCGTAGTAGCTGATGCCGACCTCGTAGATCACGCAGTTGAGCTTTGCGACCTTGGCCGTGATCTCCGGCTCGAAGCCGAAGCGGTTTTCCTCGATCGTGATCTTCTGCAGCACCTCGCGGCGGAAGACCTTGTAGCAGGTTTCCATGTCCGTGAGGTTGATGCCGGTGAACATATTTGAGAGCAGGGTGAGGAACTTGTTGCCGACCATGTGCCAGAAGTAGACGACGCGGTGGGCCTCGGCGCCCATGAAGCGCGAGCCGAAGACGACGTCGGCCTTGCCGTCGAGGATGGGCTTGAGGAGGCGGGGATATTCCTGCGGGTCATATTCGAGGTCGGCGTCCTGCACGATCACGGCCCCGCCCGTGGCGGCGGCGAACCCGGTGCGGAGCGCGGCGCCTTTGCCCTGGTTGACGTCATGGTAGATGATCTTGTCCACCAGCGGGACGAGCTGCGTGCGGAGCACGTCGCGGGTGCCGTCGCGCGAGCAGTCATCCACGATGATGATCTCCTTGTCGGCGATCGGGGCGGCGCGCACGCGTTCGACGATGGCGCGGATGGTCTTGGCCTCGTTGTAACAGGGGATGATGATGGAGAGCTTCATGCGAACGAGAAGGAGGAAAGCAGTTCGGGGGGGGGCTGGCGGCAGAATCATGGTTTACGCCGATCCGGCGGCCAGACGCTTTTCGCGGCGGCCAACCGGTCGTTCCGCACGTAGAGGCGGACGGCATCCACTTCGCCGAAGTACGTATAGTGGGCATCGATCCAAGTGTGGAGCTCCGGATAAATCTCATAGCCCAGGCTCCGGTCATGGTAGTGGAAGTTACCCACTCCCGTGGTATCCGCAAAGACCGGGGGATGGGCGGACTGGATATCGCTGAGATAAACGCGTAAAAAATAGTTCTGCCATGGTCCGGGCTCCAACAGGAGCTGATTGGCGGCCAGCCGCGTAGCCTGGCCCAAACCGGTTTCGACGTAGAGCGAACTGCGCCAACCCCAGAGTCCCAAGGCTTCGCCCGGCGTGGTGATCGCGCGCACGGCTTGGGCCAGTTCGCGATAAGACGGGCCCCGGTCTGCGACATTGTAGACTGCATAAGGATCCACCCGGGGCGAAAGGCGAAGCGCCATCTGCGGGAACAGGGCACACGCGAGAAACACCCCGGCCAGGATCCGCAGCCGGGAGGGGGTGCAGCCCGCGGCCGAATGCAGTACGATGGCCAAGGTGACCCCGGCCAGACCGCACACGGGCAGGGTGATGAAATTCATGTAGTGGTCGAATTTCCTTCCCGGGGCCAAGAGGCAGAACAGGGCCACCACCAGCCACACCGCAGCGGCCGCCTGCAAACGCCGCAGCAGCGGAGTGGTGTTTCTAAACCAAGCCGTGGCTCCGACGAAATAAACCGCGCTGCCAGCCAGCCAGAGGCCGAGGTAGCCGTTCAAAACCGATCGCTGCAATTGGTAGCCGAGGATCTCGGCCGCCGAATACCGGATCCGCTGCACATAGGCGAAATTGCCCATGAAATAGGAGAGCAACATGTGGTCGCGCACCCCGGCGACCGTGACTGCCGTGAGGATCGCGAGGGCGGGAGAGAACCCCCCGATGAGCAGGCGGCTCAGATTCGAGCGCCGGCCCGCGCGGATTTCCCAGAACGCCAGGAACAGCCAGAGCAGGACCACGATCGGGCCGACTTGCGGTTTGGCGAAGGGCGCGGCTCCCAGCAGGACACTGGCAAACCAGATATTGGAGTGGGCGGGTCGGATGACCTGCCGGACGATGGCATAGATGCCCGCCGCCGCCAAAAACCCCGGCATCAGCTCCGTCGAATAGTGGATGAACTCGGGGTTCACTGTGAAAGACTCGAAGGCCAGCAGGGGCAGGACGGTAAGGCGGGCGGTCGCCCGGCTTGAGACCAAGGCGAGCGATGCGCCGAGGGAGCCCAACATCCCCAAGATCAGGAGCACCGCCATGATCCGCGCCACCGCGTAACCGTAGGGAGGGGACACGAAGCCCGCCGCCAGCAAAGGATACACGTCGAGCGGCCCCGCCGTGCCGCAATCCACCGAGCGCCAATACACCGGGTCGTGGCGCAAGGTCATGCCGCCCGCAATCAGGAGGCTCTCGTCCACATGCAATTCATACGGCAGCCAGATCAGCGGCCAGCGAAAGCACAGCAATACGCCGCCAAGCAGCAGCCACCATTTCCAGTCGAAGCGGGGAGCGGTCGCCGGCCTCCCGAGGGCCCGCAGGCTCCAAACCACCGCAAAAACCAGCAGGACCCATCCCAAAGTCGCCGGGCTAAAAAACCCTGCGTGAACTGCCGGTGTCATACCCGGGTCCCGGTCGCAATTCCGGAGCGGGTGATCCTGGCCTCGGCGGAATAGGCGATGGGGCAGAGCTTCATGCGGGCCTGGGCAGGCTAGAGCGGGGCACGGGAAACGAAAGTTTTTTCCGGCGGGAACGGGTTGGGCTCGCAATTCAATTTTTCGACCGCGAATGACCTGAATAAAAGCGAATTTTATAAGACCCGATCATTTTTAACCACGGATAACACGGATGATCACGGATCAGAATTTTATCCTCCAGACCTCGAGGTGGTAGCAGCGAGAACAGGGGACGGAATGAACCAAGGTATCCCGTTGCCTCAGTTTCTTTTTATTAAATGCATTTACGAAGAGTTTGAACGATTGATCCGTGCCCCTCCGTGTTATCTGTGGTTAAACATCCGAAGTCTCCGGCTTCGCGAAAATGCGTGAAGATTCGCGGTGTAACAATTCCTGGGCTCTTCAGATTCTGTTTGTCCGCGGATGAGCGTTTAAGCCTGCTTCTCCAACCGTGCGAAAAAATGCAGTCCGCGGCCGAACACCAGACGGGCGGGAACGGGATAGAGTGCAGCCACGGGATCTGTCTCCGCTACGGTTACCCCGCTTTCCTCAAACAGCCGGTCCCACTCTGCGCGATTGAGATAGTTGTAGGGGAGGGGCACGCCATGGCGGCGGTTGCCGACCTCGTCCATAAAACGCAGCGTCGCCTGTGCTGCCCAGCCTTCGCGCAGGTGATCCTTGATCACCACGCAACTCCGCGCGACGCGGACGATCTCACGGAAGAGCACCGCGGGGTCGTTGGTGTGGTGCAATACGTCCACGATCAACGCCGCGTCAAAGCTGCCATCGGCAAACGGCAGGGTGCGGCCATCGAAGGCCGTGACCGGAATATGGCAACCAGGCCGGGGCGCGACTTCCACGCCGGTGATGGCCAGCTCGGGCCGCAGGCGCGCGAGCGTCGCGGCGAGCAGTCCGTCACCGCAACCGACGTCCAGCACGCTGGCCCGCGGCGGCAGCAGCCGCGCGGCGGTGGCGGCGAGCACGCGGACGCGGCGGGTGTGGACGCGGGAAGCGTGGTAGCGATCGAGCCAGTTCATGGACGGGACCGAAACGCTAGACCGGCCGCCGGCTGACGGAAGGCTCTTTTTGGAAATAGTCGGAGAAGTCATTTTCCGGGAGATTCGCGCCGAAGCGGTCCCCCCGGACAGATCTAACGTTCGTTCTTCACCGACCAGATCCGGCAGGGCGCAGGTGCCAGACCTCAAACGGAAATATGACCTGTTCGAGAGTGTAGTTCGCCATGACCGTCTCGTTGAGCGGATAATCGTCGTAGTTAATGCTAGGGGCTGTCCGCCACACTGGCTTCGCGACATCCACCATTGTTCGAATGGCATAATCGGGAAGAGGGTGGGCCAGCAGCTCACGATTGAGTTGTTGCAAGGTGGCCGGGGTCGCGCCGCGTTTAGCCGCCCAAGCCATGCCATAGGCCGGCTTGGCATCAAACAGGTAGTAGAGCATTGGGCAGTCGTCGTACACGAGTAGGGGTTTGCCCCACGTCATCCGGGGCTGTATATATTTATACAGTTTCTCCACGGCAGTAACGCGCTCCGGCGTGGATTTTATCTTGTGGAGCTTGGGCAGACGGAACGCGACTTGAAGT
>Ga0105048_10005256_pt1 | contig 20952 bp, 20 predicted proteins | sample MAT05_FD_78382 | JGI IMG/M metagenome (GOLD analysis project Ga0105048, IMG submission 78382) | Freshwater microbial communities from Lake Fryxell liftoff mats and glacier meltwater in Antarctica - MAT-05 | ecosystem: Environmental > Aquatic > Freshwater > Ice > Liftoff microbial mat | place...
CCAACGGCCAGGTGAGCGCGGGCCACGGGCGGTGCGCAAGCAAGAAAATCAGGAGCCCGATCGAGCCAAAGCCGAAACGCCCCAAGGCCCCATGGACGGCTAAGACCCCTTCTGAGGAGATGATCCGCCCGCAAATCCAAGACGCGCCCCAGAAGAAGGCGGTAAGAGTGAGTTGCCAATAGGCGCTTGAGTTCGAGATAGCTCTATTATCGGATGATGCAGTTTCGCAGTGTCGGAATCGGGGTGGCGGTGGCGTGGATGGCCTTACTGGGGGCCAACGAAGCCGCGCGTTGGATGACGGTGAACCTCGGCCAGCAGTTGGCACTTTCTCGAGCGATCCTGCTTCTGTTCGCCACCGCGATGTATTTTACGGGGGCGGGAGACTATGGTCTGCGGCCGCCCGGCCGGCTGCCGTGGATCTGGATGGTACCTGTCAGTATTCTGCTCGGCGTCAGTGTTGGCGTGGCCGGCGCCGTACCGGGGGAGTGGTGGTTGTGGGTCTTCATCGGCTTCGCGGACGAAGTGTTTGTGCGGGGCTGGTTGCAGGCGGCGCTCTCGCCGATCAAACAGCGGCTGGGTGCCTGGAGCATTCCAGCGCTAGCCAGCGGCCTTTTCGCCGGCTCCATGTATCTGGTGTTGATGAAGCAGCGTGCGCCCGGCCCCACGGTGATGGCGCTGGTCGTGGGGTCGAGCGCCCTCGGTCTGGCCGCCGCCAAGCTACGCGAAGAATCGGGTAGCTTAGTGGGGCCAGTGGCGATGCACGTACTGTTCGGACTCGGCTTGGCGTTGGCTTAGGAGACGACGTAGTCCCAGCCGAAGCCCGGCCTTTCCAGCGGTCGCATATAGATCCCCTCCGGACCGCGGGAGATATTGTAATTTTCCTCGAAGATCTGATAAACCTCCTTCGGACCGCCGGGCGGCGGCAGGAACAGTTCGGCCCAAGGGGCGTTGATGTTGGCGATCATCCAATGGATCGACCCATTCAATCCGCCGCCATGCGGGATGACGGGGATGTCATAAGCAGACGCCAGCGCTCCGATGCGCCGCAGTTCCGTCATGCCACCGCACCAGTTCAGGTCCGGCTGCCAAATGGAAGCGCCGTTGTGTTCGAGCAGGTAGCGGAAGCCGTAACGGCCATACTCATGCTCGCCGGTCGCGATGCGGGTGGATTTGATCTGGCTATTCAACCGACCGAAGCCAGCGTAGTCATGCGGCTGGAGCACCTCCTCCATCCAGTAAACCCGATAGGGCGCCATCATCTCGGCCATCTCGACGGTGTAACGCTCGGTCCAGGCCATCCAACAATCGAGCATGATTTCGCCATCCGGCCCGAGCGCTTTGCGGGTGCTCTCGACCAGTTCGAGGTTCTTCTTCATGCCAATGCGGCCATCGGCCGGGCCATGGGGAATGGCAAGCTTCAACTTGGTGTAGCCGAATTTGATGTGCTGTTCGACGTCGTTGCCGGTGCAGTAGGCCGGGACCCGGTCCTTCGCCTCCCCGCCGAGTAGCTTATAAACGGGCACGTTCAGCGCCTTGCCGACGATGTCCCACATGGCGTTATCAATGCCGCTGATGGCATTCATCGTTACGCCCATGCGACCGTAATTCATCGTGGACCGCCAACAGATATCCCAGTTCCGTTCGATGTCGAACGGGTCGCGGCCCACCATCAACTTGGCCAGATGGTCGACGGCCACCGGACCGCCGCCGGGTCCGCCATTGCCGTAGCCGGTGATGCCCTTGTCTGTCGTGATCTCGACCGTGAAGCTCGGCACTTTCCCGGCATCGGGGAAGAACAGCTCACGACGTGCTTTGTATTCCGGATAGATCGACATTGGGTTGGCGATCTCGACGAACTGTGTCGACCAAGCCCCATCAGCGGGCTTGAACACCGGGTAGGGTTTCCGTGGCTTGACGTTGACCAAGCGGATACCCGTAATCTTTAGTTTCGATTTTTCTTGAGCCCAGCCTAAGGCGGGGAGGGAGAGGAGGGAGAGTAGGTCTCTGCGGCGCATAGGATTTCACCAGTCGATAAGACTTTACAGTATTCGCCGTCCAAATTGGAGAGGGTCATTCCGTGGACCTCGTTGGCCGAGCGTTCGATGCCGAACCAATCGCGCTTCCCGAAGGTGAAGCAAGCGTCGTGAGCAAGCGTCACCGCAAAGCCCAGGTCCCCGGCCGAGCGGACGGTGGCCTCGACGGAGTTGTTGGTGATGACGCCGGCGATCACCAGGGCAAGTCCCGGCACCCTGGCGGCAAGATCGGTGCTCAGGAAGGCGCTACAAGTGGTCTTGCCTAGCACGGTTTCGCCCGGAAGCGGAGCCGACTCCGGCTTGAACGCGTGCAAGGGTTGACCGGGGCGGTAGTTCGAATTCGGCTCTCGCGAATCGTGCCGGATGTGAATGATCGGCCAGTTGCTGCGCCGCCAATGGTTCAGCAGTCGACCGAGGTTGGCCTCGGCATCAGGGTTGTTCCGCAGCCCCCAGGACGGATCATCGATCGCGACCTGGAGATCGATCAGGATTAGTGCCGAGGTCATCCGTCCATTCTCATCGAGATGTCATCCAGTAACGGGAGGCAGGCTGCCAAGCTTTCTGCCAGGTAGTCGGGCCGATGCCGCCGCAGGCTCTGTTCGGCTTCCAGAGTCCGCACGGCGCGTTCCCCCACCGGCAGGGCCGCAAACTCGGCCGCCGTAAGCCCGACCTCGTTGCCGCAGCTCGTCAGGCCGATGGTCCACATTCCGGCGTTCTTTCCTTCGGCGATGTCGCTCGGCGTATCCCCGATTTTGACGCATTGGGAAAGCGGGTACACGTTGAGCAACTGGGCGTTGCGAAAAGCCATCCAAGGGGCGGGCCGGCCGCCGCCGACCTCATCCGGAGTGACGCTCGCGTCCGGGGCATAGCCATCGCGAGCCGCGCGGCGCATCACCACGTCCAGCATGTCGCGGGTGTAGCCCGTGGTGGAGCCAATACGAATTCCTCTGCGACGGCATTCCGCCACGAAATCGACCACGCCTTCGATGACTCCGGAGTGGTGCTCCAGGATATTAAGCTGTCGCGGGATGAAGCTCTCAAACAAAGCCTGGACGTCCTTCTCCGAGGGCCCGGTGCCGTGCTTGGTGGCCCAGAGTTCGGAGACGCGGGGCAGGGCGCAGATGGCTCGGATCTGGTCTTTTTTGAGCAGGCCCATTTCGTGGCGAGCTTCCCGCCGCTCGAGCGGAACGCCGCGGAGGGAGAAGATCTCCTGCAGAACCACCACCGGAGCCAGGCACCCGTGGTCGACGGTGGTACCGGCCCAATCCAAAATTATGGCTTTGATCATAGGGTGCTCGCATGGGCGGCCAGGCCGAAGGAAAGGGTCATGCCGCTGCCGCCGGGAGCGGTGACGATCCGGACGCCGGGGGCCGGGTCAAAGATGCAATAGGGTTGCTCCGGGTGCTTAGCGTAGACGCCGTGCCAGCGTTGGGCGATGGTCGCATCGGGGAAGCGAGCGAAGGTGGCGAGGTAGTCGAGGACCAGGGTATCGAGATGCGGCTTATCGAAGATGTCGACAGCGAGGCCGTACTCGTGGGTGTCGCCGAGAGTGATCTCCCCGGCAGCTGTTTGGGAAACCAGGACGTGGATGCCCCACTCGTCGAACTCGGGCGTCTCCGCCGCGATGCGAGCTTTGAGTTGGGGCAGGGAGGGGCAGAGGCCGAACGAGCTGTAGAAGCGTAAGGTGAGCCCTGCGGCGAGCGAAGGACCGAGCTGCCACCGGTTCGGCTGCGGGGCGGTGCGCAGCATCTGCAGCTTGCAGCGCGTAATGCCGCTCGAAGCAAACACTTCGGGATAAAGCGTTTGGAAGTCGTCGCCGCCGCAGACGTAGACCTGATCAACCTCCCAGGTTTCCGATCCGGCCGTGATGCGGGGCAGGTCGATCCGGGAGACGGCCGTGTTGTAGCGCAGGGTGACGCCGAGCTGTTCAGCGAGATAAGCCGGCAGGTTCAAAAGGGTAATACGGGGATCGACGACGACCTCCGTCGGCGACCACAAACCGCCCTGCAGCCCCTCGGCAACAACGGCCGGGCTGCGGTCGAGGATCTGCTGCGGGGTCAACCAAGTTACGTCGAAGCCCTGAGTCGGGGCGAGGGCCGCGAACTCCTGGGCGACGGTGGCCTCATCGTCGCGGTAGACGACGTGGAGCGAGCCGGTGGGGTAGTGCGGCAGCTTGGCGGCGGCGATGATCGCCAGCCACGTCGCGCGGCTGGCCATGGCCATCTGGTGCATCGGTCCGGCCGGCTGGCCGACCGGCCACACCATTCCGAAATTCCGGATTGACGCGCCCAAAGCGCGGGGCGAGCGTTCAAAGAGCACGACGCTTCGCCCGGCCTTGGCGGCATGATAGGCATGCGCCAAGCCGAGGATGCCGCCGCCGACTACGGCGACGTCTGCGTGGGGGTTAGACATAGGTTGGGATCTTCCTGAGGAACGCGATAACTCCATTTCACCGTAAGCAGGGTTCCACCCGCCAGCGATAGGGCGAAGAGGACGATAAACAAAGCATCCCAACCGTGGTTCTGCACGACAAAGGCAACGATGAAGGGCGACAGGAACTGGCCTGTGGAGCCGGTGCCGTTGACGAACCCGGCGGCGGTGGCGGCCGTCTCGCGGGTGGAGGAATCCTGGACGGCGGCCCCGCCCAGCAAAGTGTCTGGCCCCAGGCTGAGGAGCCCGATGAGCGCAATAGCCGGGATGATGATCCCGGTGCCGAAGGTTCCCGCCGCGGTGGGAATCAGGCAGGCCAACGCGAGGCCCATCATCATCAGTGCCCCCACCGGGAAGCGCCGGGAGGAGAAGAGCTTGTCGGAAATGTATCCACTCAACACAACCCCGGCAAAACCGCCCAACTCATAGACCGAGGAGCTGTAGCCGGCGTCAGCGGCGGAGAGGCCGAGCCGCTCGGTGAGATACACCGGGAGCCAAAACAGGAAGGCGTAGCGAGTCAGCTTGAGACAGAAGTAGGCCCCGGCGATCACGCGAATGTTGGAGTTTCGCGCGACGGCGAGAAACTTGCCCAGGCTTTGGCGGGAGGCCAGCGGGGTCTCGGTGACGATCGGGCCATTCCGGACGGCGCCTGCGAAAATGATCCCTAAGCAAATCAGCAGTGCTCCGGGGAGCCAGGCGCCACGCTGCCAGCTGGGGAAGAAGAAGAGAGAACTCGTGGCGGAGAAGGTGGCAAAAGTGGTGGCGAGGAAAGCACCGAAGGCATAGTTGGTACACCACCAACCCATGACGATTCCGCGGTTGCGAGCCTCAAACCAGGCCGACATGATCTTCAACAAGCCCGACCAGCCGCAGGCCTGCGCCAAACCGTTAACGGCCTGCAGAGCGATAACGGACGGGGTGTCGGTATGGAAGGCCATGATCACGCTGCAGGTGCCAGCGACAAGCATCCCGCTCGTTACCACTAGGCGGGGCCCAAAACGATCGGACAAAGTGCCCATCAAAAACTGACCGATCGAATACATCAGGCTATAGCCGAAAATGGCGGTGGCGAGCTGGTCCTTTGTGATGCCGGTGTTCTGCTGAAGCAGCGGCATGAGGACGCTAAAATTCTTCCGACAGAGGTAGAAGCCCGCGTAGGCGAACCAAGTAAGGGCGAAGATTCGAATCCGCCAACCGCGAAGGGCCTCAACTGTCATGAAAGATTGACTTTAGCGCGAACAGATTTCGAGATGATGAAAGCAGACCATGAAACTGATTCTCTTTCTTTTTTCCGTCGCGCTCGTCGCCGCCGCTCCTCGCTATGTGGTGATTGTCGGGGTCGATGGTTTGAGCGTCGAAGCGTTTCACAAGGCCGCCATGCCCAACTTGAAGAAACTGATGGCCCGCGGAGCTTGGACCTTACAGGCGCGCGGCGTTTTGCCGACCGTATCAAGTCCTAACTGGATGTCGATTATTTCCGGAGCCGGGCCGGAGCAGCACGGCGTCGACTCGAACGAATGGGAGCGGTTCAACCACGCGATTGAACCGATCTGCATGGGCCCGGAGAAGATTTTCCCCACGATCTTCAGTCAATGGCGTTCGCAGAGACCTAAAGCTCACCTCGCCGTGATCCATGATTGGAACGGCTTCGGGCGACTCGTGGAGAAGGATTCGACGAACGAAACCCGATCCGTAAAGGGGTCGCCCGCCGCAACCGCCGCCGCCATCGCCTACTGGAAGCAACATCGGCCGGATCTGCTCTTCCTCCACTTGGACGACGTTGACCATGCGGGGCACGACAAAACCTGGGAGTCGATTGACTATGTCCGGGCGGTGGACGAAGCGGATCGCCTGATCGGCGAGCTGCTGGCGGTTTTGCCGCTGGAGCAGACGTTGGTCGCGATTGTGGCTGATCACGGAGGCACGGGCCAGAAGCATGGCAATCCGACGATGCGCGAACTGGAAGTGCCGTGGATCCTGGCCGGGCCGGGCGTGGCGCGAGGTCGAGAGCTAACCGGGGCCATTTATTCGCTGGATACCGCTCCGACAGTGTTTGGCCTACTCGGCTTGAAGCCTCATCCCTGTTGGATCGGGCGGGCGGTATCGGTCAAATGAGTCACGATCATCGCGCGATAAGCTTCGAGCGGGGTCACCAACCGTCCCGGTTCCTTGGCCTGTTCGTCCCAACTGCGCAGGCGCAGACAATCTTTGAGCTCGGCAGCCTCGCCGAACGCGGTCGCCTCTTCGATGGACATCGGGCCGCCCTGGTGAATGAGGGTCTCGGTGCTGGCGGGCGACAGGCGCTTGGCGTAGTTGGCGTTGGTGGCAACCAGGTAGCGCTTCGCATCGACGTGCCCGCGGACCAGCGTCCGCAGTCGGGCGGAGAAGCCGCGTTCGGCGAGCCATAACGAACCCAGGTCGTCGTGGTTGATGACCCCGACATCGCCGTGACGAATGGCGCGAGGGTCGTCGATGTTGTGTCCGATATCGTGCAGCAGAGCGGCCAGAATCAACTCGTCATCGGCACTGGCATCACGGGCGGACTGCGCCGCTTGGAGTGCGTGAGCCAGTTGCGAAACTGGTTCGCCGTAGTAGTCAGCATCCGCGGAGGCCTCGAGCAACCTTAAGACCTCCGCAGCGATTGTCTCGGGAGTCATGGATCACCCGAGGGGCTTGTAAGCGACGCAGTCGATTTCGACTCGCATCTCCGGATTGGGCGCAATCGCCTGGACGGTAGTCCGGGCCGGCTTGGCGGCACCAAAGAACTCGCTGTAAATCTCGTTCATGGCGCTGAACTCGGAGATGTCTTTCAGGAACACCGAGCATTTGACGACATCGGAAAGCGAGGCTCCAGCACCTTCCAGGATCTTCTGGATGTTGGTGATGACAATGCGTGTCTCGTTCCGAATATCGCCGAGTTCATACTGACCGGTTTCGGTATTGAAGGGGCCTTGGCCGCTGACGAAAATAAAGTCACCGGCCCGGACTGCGTGGGAGTAGGGCCCGGCGGGCGCAGGCGCGCCGGGAATGTGAAAGCGTTCAATCATAACGATGTTTGACTATTCAACAGGCTTGCGGGTACGAGGCCGGCGAACGCTAGAGGTGGCAACCTTTTTGGCAGGCGCAGCGGCTCGCTTCCGGGCCGGACTGCTGGTGCGGCGACTGGCCGGCTTCTCGGGTTCGGTGGGAAGTTCGGCTGCCGCCACGGCCTCGGTTGCTTCTTCCTCGGCGATCGATTCCGCGAGCACTGACGCCGCAGAGGCCCCAGCTGCCATTTCCCGCAGCGGTTCGGGCTCCGGATCGGGAACAGGAGGCGTGAACTCGGCACCGAGGTAAACCGTCATCCCGCGCTGCTCGTCCGGCTCCATACGAACCATAAAGTTATCCTGAGCAAAGTTCAGGAACTCATTGAATTCCTGGTAGCCGAACTTCTTCATGTCGAAGTCGGCGTGGATTTTGCTCATCCAACCGGCGACGCTGTCGGCGCTGGCTCCGTCTTCCATGTCGAGCTTGTAGATCTCAAGCACCTGGCGGAGAAGCGGCAAGGCTTCGTGCTTCTTGTTGGCGGCCCCTTCGGCTGCTGCCGCGGCTGCTGCCGAAAGCAGTTCTATCGTATATCGGCCTTCGGTTCCGTGAAGTTGGATATACCCGGCGACCTTCATCTTGTCAATGAACTCAGAGAAGGCGCTGGCCCCGTAGGAGCGTTCGTTGAAGCTGGGGTCGAGCTGTTTCATGGTGCTCTTCAAAAGCCCCAGTTGCGGCTGGACACCCCGCCGCTGCAACACGCTCAAGGCGCGCTCCACTAGCGGCATGGCCTGAGTGACTTCGAGAGGTTGCGGACGGCTGCGGCGATAGCCACCACCACCGCCGCCGGAGGATTGGCCGGAGGGTTGGCCGGAGGGTTGGCCGGAGGATTGTGAAACCGGTTCGCGCGGAGGAGCCTGTTCCCGAGGCGCCTGTTCGCGAGGAGCAATCGCCTCCCGCGGAGGAGCCGGCTCGCGCACCGGTCCCAGGACATACTTTCGTTCGGGGATCACGCGGACGTCGTCGGTCAGCAGGCTTTCGTAGCTGATGAACTCGTGGCAGTTCTGTTGGAGAATGTTGGAGGTGAACGCCTTCCCACCGACGATGTAAATGGTCTTGCCGTAGCCCCGCAGCTTGTTAACGAGCGGAATGAAGTCGCTATCGCCGCTGATAATGGCGAAGGCGTTAACATTTTTGTGGGTAAAGGCCATTTCGAGAGCGTCGAGCGCGAGATTGATATCCGCGCCGTTTTTGTCGCCCCTCGGGGATGGGAGCCGTTGCACCATCTGGACAGCATTTTCGGCCATCTGACGGACAGCCGGCTCCTGCCGGCTCCAGTTGGCATAGGCGAACTTGGCAACGATATCGCCACGTTCTTTCAGGGCGTCGAGGGGGAGCGAGACGTCGAACTCGCGACGCAACGTCGACTTCACGCCGATTTCGATGTTGTCGTAGTCGACAAATACGGCGATGTTTTGGCGTTCTTGCATGTAGTCTTTAATCCTTAGTGCGGGGCGGGGTTTACCTTGTGAGGAAGTCCGGCTGCGCCGCGGATGAATTGCTTTGTCCGGTTTGGGGGAACCGAGGGGGTCAGCGCCTCCCCGATTCCTGCCTGTTTCATGTACGCGGCTGGCATAGTAGAGCTGTTTCCACTCCGTCCCACGACCGCTTCTTTTTTGGTCCCTGGCAGTCCAACGAGGCGGTAGCGGTTCTTTCTGGTCATCCGGATCCGGCGGTGGGCGGCGAATTGCCGACCGAAGCCAAGTCGATCCAGTCTCACATTTAGAACAACGCGGAAAGCCTCATCTGCTAGCAGTATGTCTGTGTTCAGGGTACCGCATCCGCGACGCTCCCTGAATAGGGTCGGTCAGGTGCGTGCAGAAGGAGGCCCTGCGCACGAACATTTGTCTATTTGACAGGACCGTGGGAGCTAGGCCCCGCCCTACCAGAGGCGTACTCCTCATGCCCTACCGAACATAACCGGTTGAAAAAAATAAAGTTATCTGATTCTTGGGCGAAGAGTACTATGACCCAGGCAAACCCGACGGACCATGCTTGTTCTGGTACTGCAAGTACCTTGGAGCGAGTGTACTGTACCGACGCAATTTCCAAAATGGGTCATCCCAAATTGTTGCGCTGGAAGTTCAAATGTCTACACCACTGGTTACCCTGATTGTCCCCTGCTATAACGAAGTCGAAGGCCTTCCTCAACTCCTCTCCCGTTTGGATACGATGCGGGCGACTGGTTCGATGTCGCGCTGGGAAGTGCTCTTCGTCAATGATGGTTCGCAGGATGGCACGGGTTCGGTGTTAAACCACATGATGGATCATTACGATTGGATCCGGGTCGTCCACCATATCAAGAACCGCGGTTTGGGGGCTGCGCTGCGGACAGGCTTCCAATACTCCGATTCGCCCTATATTTGCACGATGGACAGCGATTGCACGTTCTCGCCGGAAACCCTGCCTGGCATGGTCGAAATGCTTCAGGCGGGTGCGGACCTGGTAACGGCTTCCCCGTGGCATCCGGACAGCGAAAAGGCGACCTGCCATCCAGTGCGCGGCTTCCTGAGCCGCTCTGCCTCGCGCCTCTACAAATTGATTCTGGGAAACACGGTGCACAGCTTCACCCCGATGCATCGTGCCTACCGGCGCTCGGTGATCAAACGAACCCACTTCCGTTCGAACGGTTTTTCTGCCGTCGCCGAGATTATGGTCAAGAGCCTGGTCCAGGGCTTCCGCGTGAAGGAAGTTCCGATGCCGGTCGCTCAGCGCCAGTTCGGAGCATCGAAGATCAAAATCATGGACTCGATCATGGGTCACCTGTCGCTCATGCGGATGGCCACCTCTTCCGTTTTTACCGGTTGGGCGAAGCAGCGGTTTGCCTGGGGCCGGCTTGCGGTTGACGAATAGCCTCTAGAAGATATACCAAAATGTCTACTTCCACAGTTCCCAATCAGCAAGTTGCCGTCCTGGGTGGCGGTATCTCCGGACTCGTCTCCGCCTTTCGGCTTCTGCAGCAGGGCGTGGGCGTTACCTTATTCGAGGCCAGCGATGCGCTCGGCGGACTCGGTGGCACCTTCGAGTATCGCGGTGCCGTCATGGAGCAGTTTTATCACGTCATGCTGAACTCCGACGGGCCCTTGTTGAGCTTGCTTGAAGAGTTGGATCTGGCAGGAACCATCCGATGGCAGGAAACCGGGATGGGATTTCAATATGAAGAAGCCTTCTACCCCTTCAACACCCCGCTGGACTTGCTCCGGTTCGGTGCCTTGACGATTCCGGAACGGCTGCGTACCGCCGTCGGTGCCGCCTACATCACGAAGTTCGTTAAGGATGGAGCGGCGCTTGATGGGATCACGGCCGCGACGTGGCTGACCACCATTTTTGGTGCCTCGGTGTTCGAGAAGCTGTGGCGTCCTTTGCTCACCGCCAAGTTCGGCGACCTTTTCAATACCGTTCCGGCCTATTGGTTCTGGAGCCGCCTCACTCGGGAGAAGGGCGGCGCTAAAGAAGTGAAGGGGTACGTCGAGGGGGGGTATCGCGCCATCGCGAACGCGCTGGCGAGTGAAATCGTTCGGATGGGCGGAGAGATCCGGTTGAAGACCCCGGTGCTGAGTCTTCACGAAACAGCCGACTCTGTTCGGGTCCACACCGAAAGCCACTGGGAGTCGTTCTCGGCCGCGATTTCGACGCTGCCGATGCCGCTTCTCCAGAAGATCGCCTGCGGGAAGATTCACGGTGCCGTTCCGCAATCGGATTTGGTATATCAGGGCGTCGTAAACGTTGTCGTGATCCTGAAGCAGCGCCTGCAGCCCTACTATTGGAACGCCATCGTCAAGCAAGGATTTCCGTTCCAGGGATTGGTCGAGACCACCCACGTTGTGCCCTTGGAGCAGACTAGCGGCCGTCACCTCGTCTACCTGATGAACTACTGCCACAAAGACAGCGAGACCTACAACCGCTGCGACTACGACTGGGAGTTCCAAGCGCAGAAAGCCATCCGTTCGCTCTATCCTGACTTCGACCAATCGATGATTGAAGAAGTGAAGGTTTTCCGGGCTCCCTTCGTCGAGCCGGTCTGGCCGGTCAACTACCTCGCCGATCGGCCCGAAGCGCAGATCTCCGGCAGTAAGGTTTTCCTGGCTACGACAGCCCAAGCCTATCCCCGGGTGAATGCCTGGAACACGATGGTCGAAATCGCCAGCGAGACCGCCGTCAAAGTATGTATCGAACTTGCCGGCCAGACCGCTCCCGTTGTCGCGGTAGATGAACTGACGTTAGCCTAACTTCCCCCGCGGTGTTGATATGATGCTCGACACCTATGCTCCGCCTGGCTGTTGCATCTCTCTCTTTCGCTTCCCTGTTGTGGGCACAAAACATCTCCTCTGGTCTCTCCGGCACCATCGTTGACCAGACCGACGCGATCATACCAGGGGCGCAGGTCGCCGCCCGGCAGAGTCGCACGGGCTTTCAAAAGGTATCGACTTCGAATGAGGCGGGATACTTCTCGTTCCCGGACTTATCGTCTGGCCAATATACGATCTCGATCGAGCACGGCGGCTTTAAGAAGTATCAGCAAACTGATATCGCGCTGAACTCTGGCGAGCAGAGAACGCTTGGCCGGATCAAACTGCAGGTTGGCGAAACGGCGGAAACGGTTACAGTGGAAGCCGCTGGGGCCCAGGTACAGCTCGGTTCCAGCGAAAAATCGGCGTCGATTACCCAGGAAGAGTTGCAGAACCTGGCGCTTCGTGGACGCGACGTTATGGACGCGGTGGGACTACTCCCCGGGGTGATCGATACGAGCGATGGCCGCGAGTCACCGTCGAACAACGGGACGGGGGGCCTCTTTCTCTCCGGCGGTCGAGACAACTCCAAAAACGTCAGCGTCGATGGCGTCACCACTCTCGACACCGGCTCCAACGGCGGCGTGCACTCCATGCCCTCAATGGATTCCGTCGGAGAGGTGAAGGTGCTCTTGTCGAATTATGCCGCCGAGTACGGCCGTAATTCTGGAGGTGCCATCACCATCATCACGCGCGGCGGCGGAAAGCAGTTCCATGGCAGCGCCAGTTACTTCAACCGTCACGAAAGGTATTCGGCCAATAGCTTCTTCAACAACCAACGCGGCGTGGCGCGTCAGCCTTACCGCTACAATATCGGCAACTACCAACTCAACGGACCGGCGTACATTCCCGGCAACTGGAATCGCGATCGATCGCGGCTCTTCTTCTTTTTCAGTCAGGAGTTTCAGAGCCAGTTCATCGAGTATGGCTCGCGGACGGTAACCGTCCCGACCGCGCTCGAGCGGGCCGGCGATTTCTCCCAAAGCCGGGACACTAACGGCCGGGCTCGGATTGTTCGTGATCCGTTGACGAATCGGGACGCCGCCAACAACAAGCTTCAGTTCCCGGGCAACATTATTCCCCCCAGTCGTCTCCACCCGATTGGGCAGAAGATCCTCGGCATCTTCCCAATGCCGAACTTCGTTGACCCTATCCCTAATCGCCGCGACCAGTGGAACTTCATCTCGGCCCAGAGTGGCAGCTATCCCCGGCGAACGGACATTCTCCGGCTTGACTATCAGCCCTTTACCAAGTTACAGACCTATCTCCGCATCAGTAACACGCAGGACCGGCAGGAGGTGCCCTGGGGCCTTTGGGTCAACGGAGGAGTCAACATCCCGCTCACCCCGGTTGACTTTCGTCAGCCGGGCCGCGGCGCTACGCTCCACACGACCTACACGGTGTCGCCGACCGTCTTTAACGAACTTATCCTCGGCGTCAGCCAGAACCACCTCACCTACAAACCGGTCTTTCCCGATAAAGTCGACCGCACGAAGCTCGGCATTAATGTTCCGCAGTTCAATTCCAGCTTGAACGCGGGGAATCTGATTCCCAACTTCGCCTTCGGTGGAGTCCAGAACGCTGCGAGCGTGAACATGAGCGACGGGGTTCCATACGACAATTCGAATCTGATTCTGTCAGTCGTCGAAAACCTCAGCAAGATTTGGAAAACTCATACTTTCCGCTTCGGTGTCTATTACGAGCGCGCCCGTAAGGATCAAAGCGCGAACGCCGCCACCCGTGGAACACTCGATTTCGGCGTCAATGCTCTAAGCGAGTACGACACGAATTTCGCCTACTCCAATGCGGCACTCGGCTCTTACAACTCCTACACCGAAGCTTCGGCCCGCCCGCGCGGCTATTACTACTTTACGAATCTCGAGTTCTACGCCCAGGACGCCTGGCGCGTCAAGCCGAACTTACTGCTTGATTTCGGGGTTCGTTTCTACGCCAATCAGCCCACTTACGATAAGCTGAATCAGCTTTACACGTTCTCCCCGGACGCCTACGACCCGGCCAAGGCTCCCGTCCTGCTGCGCCCAGCGCTGGACGCCAACCGCCGGACCGTGGCCCAAGCGCCTAACGGCACCAACTATCCGGAAGGCTTCATCGGTACCTTCGCCCCGGGATACGGCACTCCAGCGGTGGGCATGATTCAAGGCGGCCAGAACGGCCTTCCTCGCGGCCTCTACGAAGTGCCCAAACTGATGGCCGCTCCCCGCTTCGGCTTCTCTTACGATCCGTTCCGTCGCGGTCGCACCGCCATTCGCGGAGGTGGCGGGGTCTTCTTCGATCGGATCCAAGGCAATATGACTTACAACATGTTGCCGAACCCTCCGTCCATCTTCACGCCCACGGTTTACTACGGTACGCTCGACGGTTTGGCCGAAACCGCCGGCAAAGGGGTTCTCGCCCCATCGGGAACGGTTCGCGCCATCTTTGGCAACAACCCCATGCCGACCACCTACAACTATTCGCTCGGAATTCAGCAGCAGGTGGGGAAAACCCTTCTTATGGACATCTCCTACGTTGGTTCCTTAAGCCGGCACCAACTGTGGCAGCGGAACATCAACGCGATTCCGCTCTATTCCACCCACCTCGACAAGAACCCGCAGAACGCCAATCCGGCCCGCCCCACCGCCGCCTTGGCCAACAACTTCCTTCGTCCTATCCAAGGGTACGGTGATATCTTCCTTTACGAATTCGCGGCTGCCTCCAACTACAGTTCGCTCCAGACTCGCTTCACCCAGCGCCTGAATCGCAATTTCAACTGGGGCGTAAGCTACACCTTCAGCAAGGTGCTCGGCACCTCTTCGAGCGACGGCTTCACTATCAACCCGTTCTTCAGCCCCCGGGCTTGGAACTATGGTCCGCTTAACTACGACCGTACGCAGGTGGTGGGGATCAGCTACAACTGGACCTTGCCCTGGAAGAACCGCCTCGCCCGCGGTTGGCAGTTCGCCGGCATCACCCGCGGCCAGACCGGAGCCCCGTTTACCCCGGGCATCTCCCTCGTTAATGGTGGAGATGTCACCGGCAGCGCCTCTTTCGCCACGCGATTGGTCGTCACCGATCCCAGCCTGCCGCCCACCGAAAGATTCCGCGCTCCGGCCCGAGGCGAACTCGGTAATCTGGGCACGAATAGTTTCCGTGGCCCTGGTTTTCTGAACCACGATCTATCCGTCTACCGCAATTTCAAATGGGAGCGTGTCAATACGCAACTGCGCTTTGAGTCTTACAACACCCTGAATCATACACAGTTCTCGGGTCTTTCCACCGGCACCCGCTTCAATGCCGCTGGCGCGACTGAACAAATCGACCCGCTCTTCCTGGAACCCACATCCGCTCGCAACCAGCGCCGCGTTCAAATTGCGATCCGCGTGACATTCTAGAAGCATGGTCACCCGCCGCATTGCTTGCTTCCTGATTGGTTCGACCGCCTGGGGCGCTCAGTACCAACCGCCCCAGACCCCGGTTACCTTCGATGGCACCGTCAAGGTGTACGACAAGAAGTTCATCATCGTCGAGACGGTGCCCGATCAGACGGTGAAGCTCGATATCGACAAAAAGACCCGACTGGTCGACGCCAAGGGAAAGCCACTCACCAAACCGCCCGACGTGGGTAGCGCCGTCGCGGTCGACGGGATGAAAAAGCTGAACGGATTCCTGGTTGCCTTGCAGATTAAGGTGCTTTAGTCGTGATATAAGTTCCTTCATGCTTCGCCGCGATCTGCTCCGTGCCTTCTGGGCCGCCCCTGTCCTCGCCCCTGTAGCGAAGGGGCTCCCCCCTCTGACCATCAAAGAAGTGAAGGTGATTTCAACCAGCGGTGGGCGAAATTACCGCTGGATCTTCGTCAAGATCATCACGAGCGAACCGGGGCTTTACGGCATCGGTTCGGCGGGCAACCACTTTCAACCCTATGCCGTAATCGCGGCCATCGAAAAGCACTTGGCGCCTTTTCTGATCGGCAAGAACCCCGAGCAGATCGAAGACCTGTGGCAGAGCGGACATCTGCGTACCTACTGGCGCAACGGCCCCGTGAATAACAACGTCCTCAGCGGCATGGATATGGCTCTGTGGGACATTAAGGGCAAACGCGCCGGCATGCCCGTCTATGATTTGCTGGGAGGAAAGGTCCGTGACGCCGTTCCTTGCTACGACCACTGCGGTGGCAACAGCAAAGAAGCAGTCGTTGAATCCGTCCAGAAATCGATGGCTAAAGGGTACCGCCATATTCGCGTGCAACTGGGTGCCTATGGGGGAGGCGGCTTTATCCCGGCCGGCCAGGGGTCCCGGCCCGAGAACGGCCGGGGCGGTTCGGCGTTTGATGAAGAGGTATACATCGAAACCATCCCGCCTCTGTTTGACTACGTTCGGGCTAAGGTTGGATTCGGCCCCAAGCTCTGTCATGACGTTCATTCGCATCTGAGCGGCATCAACGCGGTTGACTTCTGCCGCCGCATGCAGCCGTTTCAGATGTTCTTCATTGAGGACGTGCTCGCCCCTGAGCAACTGGCCTGGTACAAACAGATTCGCCAAACCAGCACTACCGCCCAAGCCGTCGGGGAGCTCTTCACCCACCCGTTTGAGTATCTGCCGCTGATCAATGAGCGGCTCATCGATTTCGTGCGCTGCCGGGTTTCTTCAATCGGCGGCATCACCCCCGCGAAAAAGTTGGCGACCATCTGCGAACCCCTCGGCGTTCGCACCGCGTTTCAGGAAGGTGGTGAGAACGACCCGGTCAACCAACTGGCGGCGTATCATATCGACATCTCTCATCCGGCGTTTGGCATCCAGGAAGAGAATAATTTTCCGGAATTCGTGCGGGAGTTGCTCCCCGGCACCGCCGAGATCCGTGGCGGCTACCTCTATGGCAATGGCAAGCCGGGACTGGGTATCGACATCAATGAGGGCCTCGCCGCCAAGTACCCTCTCCAGGCCGCTCCGCAAGGCGGGCACTATCCGCTGGATCGAACCCTCGACGGTGCCGTGGTCAAACCATAACCGGGCTACTTCTGTGGTGCCAGTCCCTCGTCCGGCCCTAACCCTTTGCTCAGCCAACCCGGGTACCAGCGGAAGACATTTCCGGTCAGACTCCCGATAAAGACAACGTTGTCCGGCGTTACGCAAATCCAATGTCCCGGTGACTCCATTGCTCCCAGAATCTTGCCCGTCTTGCGGTCGATGCGCATGATCCGCCCGGCGAGCGTATCGTAAGTCAGATTCTCGATATTGTTCCGATGCGTCACCACCCACACCTCGTCCTTCGGGGTGATGAAGATTCCCTGGGTAGCGCCCAAGTGCTTCCACATCCGCCGAAACTTTCCATCGGCGGAAAAGATCTGAATCCGGTTGTTCTCGCGATCGCTGACGTAGACCTCCCCGGCGCTATCGACCGCAAGGTTGTGCACCGTGTTGAATTGGCCCGGCCCCTTACCCGGCGTGCCCCAAGTAAGCTCGTACTTGCCGTCGTAGCTGAAACGGACCACCCGTGCATTGCCATAGCCGTCGCTTACATAGACGTGTCTGCCGTCCGGCGAGAAGGCGACGTCGGTGGGCCGGTTAAACGTTTCCGGCGTCGTGGCCGCCTTGCCTTTGATGCCCAAGGTCAGCTCCAGCTTGCCATCGGGAGAGAACCGCATCACCTGATGATCCCCGTTGTCAGTCACCCAGATTTTGCCTTGCGGATCCACGCGGAGTCCATGTGGGTTGCCGAACAGCCCCTTGCCCCACGAACGAAGATAGTTGCCCTTGGCGTCGAAAACCACGATGGGGTCGGCCTTCTTGCCGCGCTGATAGACGTAAACTTCTCCCTGTTTGCCCACGGCCACGGCGGAGACGCGACCGAACTTCCAGCCGTCGGGCATCGTATCCGGCTCTTCGCCAAAGCGGATACCCACTCGGTATTGGAGCAGCCCTCCCTCGTGGGGATACCATCCGGGCAGCTCCTGTGCGGGCGCGATCGAGAGGTGTCCAAGCAGAAGAAGCAAAAGCGGTTTCATCCGCGATATCATACGCCCGCCGAAGGAATCAGGCAACCGGTGCCCTCTAAGAGTTGGCCTTCCGATAGTCGTCCGTCAGCATCCCGGCGAATCCCCAATTCTCTTCCTCAATCTCGTTGATGACGATATGCGTATGCTCCGGACGTTTTCCCAGTACCCGCCCTAGCGACTCTGTAAATTCCGCCACCAACTGCGCCTTCTGAGCCCGCGTCGCGCCACGGGTGATCTGGAGATTGATGTACGGCATCTTCTGATCTTCGCAGAGCCGTCCGGCTAAAGCAGCGTCGCGAGCCCTTTAGGGGCGGTCTGAATAGCCTCCAAAAGATTGATGAGGTCTTCGGCGCGGAACGGCTTGGCGAGAAACTGGCCCATACCCGCCTCCGCGCAGCGGACTCGATCTTCGGCTAAAGCGCCAGCCGTCAAAGCAACGATGGGGATAAGGCAAATTGGGCTCGGACTTTCGCGGATTCGCCGCGCGGCCGTATAGCCGTCCATCACCGGCATATGGCAATCCATCAATACGACGTCGAATTGTCCCTTCTCCAGCGCCGCCACGGCTACCGCTCCGTTCTCGGCGATCTCGAAATAGCAGCCGGTCCGCTTCAGGATTCCCGACACCACCTTCTGATTCACCTTGTTGTCTTCAGCCAGCAGTACCCGTAGTCCGCCCAGGGTCGCCGCGATCGGGACAATCTCTTCCTGCTTTCGCAACTTACCGGGGCTGAGAAACGCGTCCGCTCCCCCCACCCGAAGTGTGGTCAAAGCTTCGAGTAGCTCTCGCTGTCGAATCGGCTGCCTCAGCCAAGCGCGAAAACCGAGGCGTTCGGCCTCCATTCCTACCGTTGGGCTAGGGTCCCGGCTCAACAAGATTCTCCCCGCTCCGCGAGCGGTAGCAGGTGGAACCCGAGGTGTATCCGTCAACCAAATATCCGGCTGATCGTTCGTTAACTCGGCACCTTGCGCACAAAGCCAACTCGACATCATTTTCCCTAACCGCGGGCTCTCCAGCTCACAACAGACCTTTAACCCGGGCAGCCGAGGTGCGAATGTGGAGCTAAACCGCCGATCTTCCTGGATCCGCATGATGAACCAGAAGACCGACCCTGTTCCCGGCGTACTGCGTACCCCAATCTGGCCACCCATCGCATCCACAATCTTCTTCGATAGCGCCAAGCCCAGTCCGGTTCCCCCAAACTGCCGCTGGGTACCTGGCTCGGCTTGTTCGAACGGTTGGAACATCCTGGCCGCCTGGGCATTCGTCATCCCGATGCCGCTGTCTTCCACTTCGATGAGCAGGTCGCAATAAAGCTCGTTGCGAGTACCGCTCACCCGCGTTTCAATGAAGCCGATCTCGGTAAATTTCAAGGCGTTCCCGATCAGGTTCAGCACGATCTGCCGCAATCGACCAGCGTCACCCAGGAATTGCGTCGACAACTCTGGCCCATAGCTGAAAACAAACTCCCGATCCTTTGTTCGCGCGATCGGGGCCAAAAGCTCCATCACCTCTTCGAAAACAGCAGGTAAGTCGAAGCTTTCTTGCGCCAACTCCAACTTGCCGGCCTCAATCCGGCTTAGGTCAAGGATGTCATTCAAAATTGTCAACAAAGATTCCGCCGAATGCTGAATCGTTTGCGCCTGATCTCGTTGATCGACATCGAGCGAGGTCTCCATCAAGAGCCGAGTCATGCCCAGAATCCCATTCATCGGCGTCCGGATCTCGTGGCTCATGTTCGCCAGGAAGATACTCTTGGCCAGGGCGCTGGATTCGGCGGAAAGGCGAGCGCGCTTCATCTCTTCCTGGAGTCGAATCCGCTCCGTAATGTCCCGTCCAATCGCCTGAAGGCCCGTTTCAAAGCCGTTGTTAACGAGCATCCGGCAATTCAACTCAAGGGTGATTGCTTCGCCGGATCTGGGCATCGCTTCGCGCTCGATCCGAACCGCGCCCCGCGTTCGAGTCTCGTCGAGAAGGTCAAAGTACCAACCCATATCGTCGGTAGTAAACATTTCCTCAATGAATTGGCCCAGCAATGGAACTCCGTCCTTTCCGAGCAGCAGTTCGGCCGCGCGATTGGCCCCGACGAGCCTACCGTCCAGATTGGTTTGCAGAATCACGTCACTGGCGTTCTCAAACAGTTCCCGGTAACGCTCGCGAAGACCCTGCTCCGCCAACAAAGAATCTTCGAGCCGCCTGGTCTGCTGCCGAATGTCGTGCCGTAATCGGAAAATCCACCACGCAATCAGGCCGCTAAGCGCCCCTGCGGCCCCAATTAGAGCCAACAGCCAGCCGATCTTCAGACCGGTAAAAAACGCCGAGACTCCAAACGAGATAAGTATCACTCAATTGGTGTATCGTCCAGCGCGGAAGATTTAAGAGGCGACGAGTCTATTTAGGATCGCTAAATTTGCTTACTTCGCCCGATAATCGGGAAGCCAACGGGCTTGTCTGGCCCGAGTACTTGTTCCCCGGCTTAGCCCGATAGGGCACCGAGACCGGCGTCGTCAACTGTTCAAACGTAAAGGAACAAATCCGCATTCCTGGATAAAGCGCTACCGGAACCCGCCCCAAATTGGAGAGCTCCAAAGTAGCCTTTCCCGTCCAGCCAGGGTCAAACAATCCAGCCGTCCCATGCACGATGATGCCAATCCTGCCCAAGCTCGACCGGCCTTCGAGGCGACCCAACACATCGTCGGATAGATCCAACCGCTCTTCCGTAATCGCCAGGCAAAAATCCCGTGGCTGAAGAATGAATGGCTCCCCAGGCGGGACAAGAATCGTCCTCATCATCTCCTGGATGCCGCCCTTATCCCTTGGGTCAATGAAAGCAAACCGAGAGTGCTCAAACACACTGAACTCGTTACCTAGACGAAAGTCCACCGAGCAGGAACCAAACTGCTCAGCCGGAAGTTCCGGCTCAATCAGGATCTTTCCCTCCGCGATATAGCGTTTAATGTCGATGTCCGAAAGGACCATGTAAATGACAGAGGATTAGTTTGGTGGACGACATGGGATTCGAACCCACGACCCCCACGATGCGAACGTGGTGCTCTCCCAACTGAGCTAGCCGCCCACACGCGACTAATTCCAGTATACAAAACTGAAAGCCGTTCGTGGG
>Ga0105048_10005258_pt1 | contig 20949 bp, 20 predicted proteins | sample MAT05_FD_78382 | JGI IMG/M metagenome (GOLD analysis project Ga0105048, IMG submission 78382) | Freshwater microbial communities from Lake Fryxell liftoff mats and glacier meltwater in Antarctica - MAT-05 | ecosystem: Environmental > Aquatic > Freshwater > Ice > Liftoff microbial mat | place...
GAGATAATATTCTCAAGAGTTTCTGTGAAATTTTTATTTCTCTTAGACAGACCAGCAATAACGGCCTCTTTATTTTCACGGATATAATTTACTTGAAGCATAATAGAGTACTAATTGACTTTTTTGGTTGAATTGGCTAGTGTTAAAAACAAAAAATCCCGCCCTAGCACTTGGCTAGACCGGGATTATATCCTGTTTCACACCCGGCTTAACTTAAGCTGGAAGAACTGAAACGAATGATTTGTTGTCTTTTCTTTTGCGGAATAGAATAGTTCCTGAAGTAAGTGCAAACAAAGTGTGGTCTTTACCGATACCAACGTTTTCACCAGCATTGTGGCGGGTTCCACGTTGACGAACGATGATATTGCCTGCGATACAAACTTGTCCGCCATATAATTTGATGCCCAGTCTTTTACTTTCCGACTCGCGACCGTTTTTTACTTTACCTTCCCCTTTCTTGTGTGCCATGGTGTGGGTATGATTTAAATGTTAGTCGGGATTAACCGATATTTTCAATTTTGATTTCTGTGAGATAAGGACGGAATCCATTTTTTTTCTGGTATCCTTTTCTGCGTTTCTTTTTGAAAACAATTACTTTGTCTCCTTTGAGGTGTTGCAAGACGCTTGCGGTCACCTTCTTACCTTCTACAGCCGGGGCGCCAACAGTAACTTTGCCACCGTCTTCAATCAAAAGAACTTGATCAAAATCTACTTTTGATCCTTCTTCGTTCTGCAAACGGTTAACAAAAATCTGCTGATCTTTTTGTACTTTGTACTGATGCCCTGCTATCTCTACGATTGCGTACATAAGATGTTGATTTTTATTGGGTTAATCCTCAAATAAATTTTGAGGGCTGCAAATATACAAATGAAGTTTGGCGTAACAATATTTTTTCTAATTATTGTGTCTCATTTGACGATATGATTTCTGCGGCTTCTTTAGAATTTAGAAATCTCATTGTTGAATTTGGGAAAAGTGTTAATGAAATGTTATTTGTCTGGGGGGCTTACTCTTGATTTGACTTTATCTGGATAACCCATAAATTTATAAAAAATATGAAAAAAATTGCATGTTTAACAATCCTGGCCCTCGCCTTTTTCACTTCAAATGCGACCATCATTGTCAAGGGTAAGCGAAGAAATGTCCAGCAAAACGCTGGAATTACTACGATAGAATGTCGCGGATCAAAAGGCGATTGTGTGAGAATTGAATCCGCAACAAAGATTGCAACTGTATTGAATGAAGATGGCACAATCCATTCCGAATGGCAACATGACTCATACGACACACGTGTTTCTGGTCAAGGTGAAGAATTAATTACAACGGTAACATTACAAAATGCTAGAAAACTATGAAAAGGATCATTGCTATATTAACCACAACACTTATTTCCAGTACGTTTACTTTTGCGGGGAATCCTGTGATTAGTGCAGAGCCGATTGTAATTAAAGGTAAAAGAGAGCGGGTCTATTTGGATCCTCCTTTGAATGGTCCTGGCTCCAGCACTCTTGTCGTAACTTGTGTCGGTACAACAGAAGTGTGTGCTACTATAAACTTAACAAAATCTGAGGTCTATTGGGTTGAACATGGAATTGAAAAACGATATAAATACGACCGTTATGAATCTGTTTCGGATAACAATAGTGTTAATCCTACGAATAAATTAACTTTCTATAATGCAAGATGATTGAAGGATTAAGCAATTTGAAATACCACTTTATTGTAATATTTCTTTTTATTTTAACGCTTACCAACAGCGCCAGTGCGCGTAAAAGGCATGCTACGGCTTTGAACATACACTTGAATTTTAATGAGTGTGTGAATTGTAATAGTTATCTTGGAACTTTAAAGGGTTGTAATCCTGATTTGGAAATTGTATTCTGGATAAAAAAAAGTCAAGAATCAATATTGAAAGAATTCCTGAAAGCCTTCGATCTAAGAGAATATTCAGTAAAAATTCTACGAGAGAAAAGTTCGGATAGTTCATACAAGGGCTCATATTGCATATATCAATTGTCTGAAGACTTTAAGTTCAAGTTTTCTTTGGAGGAACTGCCAAAATATGATCGCATATTTAATCACATTGGAAATAGTTGGCCAAACCCCAAAGAAATAGAAATAGACAAAGTACCATTATTGTCAACGAATCTTCGCACCCACACAGAGGATAGTTTGGTTATTCGCTTTGATTACGTATTGAATAAAGTAGTGGTTTTTGAAATTGGGAATAAAATTGCTCAAACTAGAGAGATTCAATTACCGGGTTCATTGAAACAAGAAATATTCAGAAAATTTGATCTTGATAGCATTTTTTATTATTCGGTTCTTCCATATATTACTCCATACAATAAGGATAAACTTCGGATACAAAGTGTTTTTTGGCGAAAAAAGGAATGTTGGGTTTCCCTTGCACTTCCATTTCCGATTAAAGAACAAAATGATACTGCGATTGTAGATTTTATTTATTTAGTTTCACTTAGTGCTAACGGTGAGATTGTGCAGCTTGTTGAATGCATAGGTCCTGTAAATATCAATGCTGAGTTAACCGAAATAGATTTTCAGGATGGTTTTATTTTTCATAATGGGGACTTGGTTACATGCACATATCAATCTTTCCCCGAAAACGAAAGAACACATCCTATGCTCGCGGTAGCCCAAATTAAAAACGGTCGAATAAATTCGTTGAGGCCTTTGAAGTCGCCCAATCTACCTGAATCTTATCTCAAAGACAGCCTCTTTTATGATTTTACGGGCTCTCATTTTACTAAGAACTTATATGTTATGTATAGCTATCCGAAAATTTTCGATTTTGATTTGGATAAAGAGTGGGAATTCAATACTCAACTAAAATTGGTTGATGACTTGGATGCGGATAATCATAAGAACGATTTTGATTTTTTTATGGCGGACGCAATAATGATAGAAGAGGGCTTGTATAGAATCGCTTATGCGAAAAAAGGAGATTTCCGAATTGCAATATATGATGCCTATTCAGGCGCTTTGTTGATTCAAGATTTCTTTCGTCCGAAAAGAATATTTTCAAATTCTATTCGTTTTTTGGACTCAAATACTTTACATACAATTAGAACAGATTATAAAACAATTTATCTTTATAACCTTGAATAAAAAATAAGTTTTAGATATGCTTTGATTTATGAATTCAGGCCTTCGTTGTCTTTTTTCGCATAATTCACAAGCCACACCCCTGCTAGTATTACGCCCGCACAGGCCGTATGTTTCCATGTAAATAATTCCCCGTCTTTTATTCCCCAACCAATCGCCACAATAGGCATCAAGTATGTAACCGATGCGGCAAATAATGCACTGGTTTGAACGGCCAACCAATAATAAATGAGATTTGCCAGAGCTGTTCCCGCTACTGCCAATATCAGTAAATAATAAAATGAAGACCATCCATGTGGGTGTTCGCGAATTACTTGCGGTGTATCGCTTAAAGCAAGGTATAAACCACACGGAATTCCTGAAACAACGATGGTAAGAGCTGTGGTTTTTAGTGCAGGAAGATGTGGAAGTTTATTTTTTACCACGTTGACACTTGTGCCATAACCCACGGTGGCCAAGATGATCAAAAATGAAAAACCGAGATTGTCCACATTGTCGATTCCTTTCAGAGAAATCAGCAATAGTGCGCCCACAAGTCCAAGCAATACACCAAAAATTTGCCGATTTTGAATCTTAGTGTGAAAAAACAGGATCGCAAGGATGATGGTGAAAAGTGGTGTGAGAGCATTTAGCACTCCGGCAATACTGCTGTCGAGAAAGGTTTGAGCAATTGGAAATAGAAATGCCGGTATTCCGGTTCCGAAAATGCCAATTACCAATATCCACTTCCATTCAGTTTTATTGAGTCCTTTCCAAGATCTTAACGCTATTGGTAAAAGCACAATGGAAGCAATGGCAAGCCGCAATGAAGAAACCTGATCGGGTCTGAAAACCGGATTTCCAAGGTCGTCTTCCAATCCATGTTTCATTAGATAAAACGAACTGCCCCACAATACTGCAAGAAGTAATAATACGAGATAATGTTTGAGATTTGCTTGGTTCAAAAGGCCTCCGGATTTTCGACAAAATTAACGTTGTTGATGCGCCATTGCGTTTACTTTTGTACCCAATTGGTTTTTAATTGAGTTTTCAAATCTTACAATAAAATGAAAAAGTCTAACATCCTCATTCTTGGTTCATTGTTATTTGTAATGTCCTGCCACGACGGGTCAGCTCCTGATTCCGGTTCGGATGTTCCTGTGGTTAAAAAGGAAATAAACAGCGAGGTCAATAAGACGGTTGCAAATCTATCAATCGAAGGTATGACCTGTTCTGCAGGATGTGGCGGCAAAATCCAACAGGAACTGCGGGCATTGCAGGGTGTTACGACAACTGATCTTGATTTTGCCGAAGGTCGCCCTCAAAATGTGGTAGCTGTAGAATATGATCCAACTAAACTCAACGAACAACAACTGATTCAATGCATAAATGGAATTGCCAATGAGAAATATTCGGTGAAATCGGTAGAAATTATACAATATCACGGCCTGCAATCTCAAACGTCATCTGGTCCAGTGAGCATAGAATTTGATGTTTTTAATCGCTTTTTTCAAGTCCTTAATCTATTGCAATCAGCTACTAATCTTATACATTGAGAATTAGATTTGAAGAATGCTCTGAATTGATTTCTGTCAGTTGAACATTCCGTACTATATGGGGTCTTTATGATTCGAGGTCTTTAAATTTGCCCCATGAAATCATGCAGTATTCTTCTTCTTGCTCGTCTATCGCTTTTCTGTATTTTTTTGGTAATAATCGCCGGCAGTGTCGTTCGTATGACGGGCAGTGGCATGGGTTGTCCCGATTGGCCAAAATGTTATGGCTATTCAATTCCACCAACGAGCATTGAACCACTAATGTTTGAATCTGGAAAACAATTCGGCAAAGGACAAATGGTGATTTTGAATGACACACTTTGGGTTGCGAATGAAACAATGACTGCGAGTGTAAATTTTGATCGCACTTTGTGGCATAAATATCCTAAACACAATTACGCAATTTTTAACGCTACGCATACTTGGATAGAATACATCAATCGTTTAGCAACTGTGCTGTTGGGAATTCCAGTGATGTTGTTATTTGGTGCATCCGTTTTTAGGCTAATCAGAAAAAAAGATTATTACACATTTTTATGGAGCGGCCTTGCACTGCTGATGTTGGGTTTTGAAGCCTGGTTGGGCAAAGTTGTAGTAGATGGCAATTTGAAAGAGCATTCTATTACCTATCACATGTTGGGAAGTTTGGCGCTTGTTGCATTTATTATTATGGTAATAATTCGTCATGGTAATATTGCAAGAGGAAAAATTACTCCTCCAGTTGTAAAAATAGTATGGACTACTTTGTTGGTATTCTCATTTATCCAAGTAATGATGGGCACACAGGTTCGGGAAAGAGTGGATGTCGTAGCGAAAGCGGGATCAGAAAGAGGAACTTGGATCGATCAATTGCCGGCCATATTTCTAGTGCACCGAAGTTTCTCAATATTGGTAGTTATTCTTTGTGCAGTTCTCTATTTGCAGAGTAAAAAGCACAATCAACCAATGGCAATGGTTAAAATATTGATTGCAATACTTGGCTTGGAAGTGGCGGCCGGTGTGGGACTCAACTATTTTGGAATGCCTGCTTTTTTACAACCGACGCATTTATTTTTGGGAGTGGTGCTTTTTGCCAGCAGTTATTATGCAGTAATGGGCAATAAAAATTTTGGTCAACACACTGTTAATTCTAATGAAGTGTAAAGTATTATTTAGATTGTTTGTAAATATCAAATCGCAGCGAAAAAACATTGCTGTAAAGCACATCTGACACATTACCTATATCAGACAAAGCATAGTCGAGTTGGAGATTTTTGATACGCAATCCGACACCAAGATTGGGCTGGAATGTCCATGCAAGTGAGCCGTCAAAGTCTTTGGTGCGCTGCAAGTTTCCTGCACCAATTCTTAGAAATACTATTTTATCATATCCTACTTCCATTCCCAAATTGGGATCTATGCTGAATGGATTTGATGATACGAGCACATTTCTTTTTCCATCCGTTGTAATTGTGGCATTCAACTCTGCAAGAATGCTTATTTTTTTTATTTGAAAATCTCTGCCTCCGCCAAGGATTAGTCGAGGCAGCGTGCTCTCAAGTCCGTTTTGGGGAATCTCATTTCCGGTCTGTTCAAAGATTTGTTTAGTACGATCGCTCAAGGTGTAAGTCCAAGCATTAAAGGTCGTGGTGATGTCTTTTGCCATCGCACCGAAATGCCATTTTTTCCAATCGTACTGTGCTCCGGCATCCAATCCAAAGCCCCAAGCATGAGCAAAGTCGCCAACTTGACGATAGATAATTTTTGCGTTTACGCCCCATCTAAATCCTGCACCTGAGTCTTTGGTGTCAATTATTGATTGTGATGTTCGAGAAGTCATTGATTTTCCAGGGAAACCCTTTCGAGCATATGAAAAAATGAAGGCATAATCAGCAGCACTGAAAGTGGTTATTCTATTATAGTCGATATTGCCACCTGCGTCGATCAATTCAGTGGTATTTGGAATATCATCCACACCAAAACGAATAAATGAAAAAGAGGCCGCACTCACAGAATCAATCGCTTTGCCCACAGCCGCATAATCGTATTTGGCAATTCCGGCAAAATATTCTGAGTGCATCGCCGCGACTTGTAAATCACTTTTGATTCCCATAAGTCCTGCGGGATTCCAATAGCCTGCCGTCACATCGCGCACTGTGGCCACTTGAGCAAGTGACATTCCAAGTGCACGCGCACCAACTCCGATATTCAAAAATTCATTAGAGTACTTGGGTGTAAGATCACTTTCGGCCGCAGTTTGCGTTTGAGTAAATGCACTTACCGAAGCAAAAAACATTGTGATGAATTGAATTATGCGAAAGGACTTCATTAGGCCGTAAAGTTATGAGACGTGGCCTTAACTTTCAACAGTGGAAATTATTGCTTCAAATAAATCATTCTCGTTCAATGATCTTGGAATCACAAACTCTACAATTCCATGTTGCTGTAGGGCTTCACCTGTAGAATGACCAAAAACAATGATCCTTTGGTGTGCAAGTAGGGTATTTGATTTGAAAAATGACTCGACATTGCTTGGACTGCTAAATAGAAGAACATCAGGATGACCAATAGGAAAAGGTGTTTCCTTTGTTTCATAGCAGATGATTTCAGCACAATTCTTTGAATCAAATACTGCTTGAATTGTTCTCAAACCATGTTTTGCTTGGGGAAATAATACACTTTCTGACCCCACGATTTTCTTAAACTCGAGTGCGGTTTTGTGCGTGTCGATGTGTTGTCCAATAAAATCAATCGTGCCAAATTGTTCTAGATACGAAGCCGTTCCTAAGCCAACTGCTGCGAGCTTTTGTGTAGTCAATTCAATTTTGCCTTCAAAAAAAAATTGAACGGTATTTTTCGAAGAGAAAAAAATCCAATCTGTACGAGGTATGTTTCGATCGAATTCAATTGATTTTGTTTCAATCAAAGTTTGTGCGCGAACATCCAGTCCACTTTTTGTAAGACGGTGAATCAATGAATCATCATCTGACAAATTGCGCGAGATAAAAACTGATTTACTCATGATATATCAATTCTTTCGAGAATTTTTTCGATAAGTGAAAGAGGATCATGACTCTCCAAATCAAATTTTAGAATCGGAGCATTCCACGTCTTCGCAATTGCAACATGAGCATGAAATGAATTTCCACTTTTGGTAACATAAACTCCAAGCGGGAGCTGGCAACCGCCTTGTAAACGATTGAGAACACTGCGCTCGATATTAATCTGTTCTTGCGTTTCAACATTATGAATGGCAGAAAGCCTATTGATTAGTTCTAAATCATTTGCCCTGCATTGAATGCCTAGCACACCTTGTGCAGGGGCGGGAACAAAAACATCTGCAGGAATTGCAATTGCATGTAATCCTGAAAGATCAAGGCCAAGTCTGTCGACACCTGCTTTAGCTAGCAGTATGGCATCGTAATTACCACTGCGCAGTTTTTCGATGCGAGTTGGAACGTTGCCACGAAGGTCATTTAATTCTATATCTTCTCTGTGATGAAGCATCTGAGATTTTCTGCGTGCCGATGATGTTCCGACGATTGCGCCTTTTTTCAAAGAAAACATTTGACTCTCGTCAATAGCTTTAGGCTTTATTAATAAAAGTTCGCGTGCATCGGCTCTTGAGCTCACGGCAGCGATAGTGAGTCCTTTAGGAAAATTTGTTTCTAGATCTTTGTGAGAGTGAACGGCCAAATCGATGGAATTATTTAGCAAGGCTTCTTCTAGTTCTTTTGTGAAAAATCCTTTGCCTTCCATTTTATCAAAACCAATGTTTTGAATAGTGTCACCGGTAGTTTTAATAATCAGTATTTTCGGATTGAGACCAATTTCTATCAATTGATTTTTGACTGTGTTGGCTTGCCAAAGTGCAAGATCACTTCCACGTGTTCCTATTATTATATTGGACTTACTCAATTTGGAATAGAATGAATGTTCGGTTTATTAATGGAATTGAAAGTTATTTAAAAAACAACCTTCAGATTCAGAAGCGAAAGCAATAATTGAATTTTAAGACGACGAAAACGAATAAAACGTGGTCGATACTAGTTCTTCGAAGTTTCATTCATCAAAACTTCTTTTGCCATCTTCATAGGAATGGAAATATATTTTTTCTCCATATAAGACATGATCTTGTCAAGTACAGCTTTGGCATTTTCGTCCAAGCCTTCAAGATCTTTAGCAAACACAGAGCCCAAGGCAGTAGCCTTAATTTCTTTGATGGTTTCTGGAATTTGCTGCATTGCTCGTTCTATCTGTCTTTCCTGATAAAGCTTTTCAAATTCTTTGAAGCCTGCAGCGATTATTTCTGTGCATGACTCAAGAGCTTTTTGACGAAACTTTATATTAAGTGAAGCCATTTGTTGGATGGTATGCATGTCAACGTATTCCACTCTGTTGGTTGAGATAACCTCCGGAGCGATATCAACAGGGAGAGCGAGATCAATCACTAATTTTTCGTGAGTATCGCCAGCCAGTAATTTTTGATAAACCTCATTGGAGATGATTGCATGGTCTGCTCCAGTGCAGGTTACGAGTGCATCAAAACCTTCGCTGAAATCATTGAGCTGTGCCAGTGAAAAATGTCTGCCGCCAAATGGACGACTGACCAATTCAGCCTTGTCCGTTGAGCGGTTAAAGACAACCACATTTGTGAATTCGTTCTCTGCAAGAAATTTGGCGAAGTTCCCAACTATTTGACCGGCACCTACCAAAATTATTCTTCCATTTTTTGCAATGCCATATTCTCGGAATTTAAGCCATGCAAGTGAAACAACACTTATAGGTTTTTTGGAGAGATCTGTATGTGTAAATATTTCCTTCGCAGTTTTGAGGCATTGCTTCATCAACAAACGCAGAGTGTCGCCTGTCAATCCGAAAGAACCACATTCCTCGTATGATTTTCTGAATTGTGTGATTATTTCATGTTCACCAATAATCAATGACTCTAGACTAGAAGCAACTCTTAATAAATGTTCGGCTGTTTCTGCACCATTATATCTCTCAGCTAGTTTAGCTACCTCTTTAATTTCCTCGGGATTCAAATTTGGCTGAATGATGGAGAGAATTTGAGCAGTAAGTCCTGGACATACATAATGAGGGAGTAAGAAAACTATTTCAACACGATTGCAAGTAGATAAGTACATCATCTCACTTATACCCATTTCAACCTTCACTTTATTGAGCAACAGCTCACGTTGCTCTGCAGCAATGTGAAATTTTCCAATTGTCTCTAGCGGGAATTTATGATGGGTTATGGCTATTGCCCTTAGTTCATTCACAAGACGAATAATTAATTACGACTACAAATTTTCCACAAAACGCGCGTGGAATGTCATTCAATTGTCATGGATGACCAACGTCATGCCATACGGGAATTGTAACAGACTGAACAGGAAAAAACAAGCCCCCAAAAAAAATAATTCTGACGAAAGTCAGGGTTTGCGTTTAAATTTCTTTTTCTTATTCATGTTCATGTTGTTTTTAGGACCATGACCATGTTTTGACTTGAATTTTTTGCCTGAGTGCAAACTATCTTCAAAATCTTTGAATTTGTTCGTAGCACCAGCCTTTATAGGACTGAGTGCGCTCGCGTCTGTAAGACTGATTTTGCCTTTCGAAAGGTTAGCTAGATCTTTGAGAATTACGTCGTCATGAACAGTATTTCTATTCCAATTGAAGGCGTTGTATTTCATCAAATTTGCTATGGCAATGGCAAAAGCCTGTTTTTCAGGACCCTCTTCCATTTCGCTGCATTTGCCAATGAAACGTTCAACGTAAACTCCATAGTGACCAAATTTGATGTCGTTGTTCGGATAAGGAATTCTGTCTGGCTTACTCTCAAGATGCACTGCATCGGGTCTTGGGTAAGGACTGTCGACATCCAATTTGAATTTGGATATGATGTGTAAATGATCCCAAAGCTTGTGATTATAATCCTCGATGTCGCGCAAATGCGGAAAGAGTTGACCCATAACGCTTAAGATAGCTCTCACGCAACGATTGCGTTCTTCACGATCTTCTAAGGTTAATGCATACTCGATCATGCGCTGAACATTGCGGCCGTATTCAGGGATTACAAGATTTGAGCGATTGCTATTATATGGCTGAAAATTCAGCGTTTCGTTGATTTGTTCTGACATGGTGTAATAAAAACAGAGATGCAAATGTAAAGAACCTTCGACAACCTTTGACGGATGTGGTCGGCAGTGAATAGACTTCTTTAAAACTCATCTGTGAGATGGATGAGGAAAGCTCGCATTAATAAAGCGACTTTACTAACATTTGTCGGTTCACTTTTTTGAAAAGTCAGTTTGCAAAACGCCCCAATAAGCTAGTTTCTTAGGCCAATTGAAAGCACAACTTCAAGTTGTCTAGAAACACCTTGTTTATCAGCACATAAACCATATCAACCAAAATGGAAAATTCACTGCGATTCGATTTGCCGGCTAACACTTCTTCAATTATCAAAGTAATTGGTGTCGGAGGTGGGGGTAGCAATGCCGTTAACTACATGTATGAACTTGGCATCAAAGGAGTAGACTTCATTGTTTGCAACACCGATGCACAGGCTCTTGATCAAAGCCCCGTTCCCATTAAGGTACAACTGGGATCTACTTTGACTGAAGGCCGGGGCGCGGGCTCCATTCCGGAGGTTGGTCGCAATGCAGCCATTGAGAGTCTCGAAGAAATTAAAGATTTGCTCTCTAGCAATACCAACATGGTATTTATCACTGCAGGAATGGGTGGTGGTACTGGAACCGGCGCTGCACCTGTCATTGCGAAGGCTGCAAAAGATCTTGGAATATTGACCGTCGGTATTGTTACCGTGCCATTTATGTTCGAAGGCCGCAAGCGTTCTACGCAAGCAGAACTGGGAATGAAAGAAATGCGTGATTCGGTTGATACACTTTTAGTGATTCGCAACGACAAATTGCGCGAGCTGTATGGTAACCTCACTTTGAAGCAAGCATTCTCGCATGCCGACGAAGTATTGTGCACCGCGGCAAAAGGTATTGCAGAGGTAATTACGTTGATTGGAACTGTAAATGTCGATATGAACGACGTTAAAACTGTAATGAAAGACAGTGGGGCGGCCATCATGGGATCTGGAAGAGCAACAGGCGAAGGAAGAGCAAAGCGCGCTGTTCAAAGTGCACTCGAGTCGCCATTGTTGAATGACAATGACATCAACGGAGCAAACTTTGTGTTGTTGAATATCACATTTGGTAATCATGAGTTGCTAATGGATGAGATCAGCGAAATCACAGATTATATCCAAGAACAATCCGGTACAAATGCCGAAGTAATTTGGGGTTACGGGCATGACGAAACACTTGGTGAGGATATCTGCGCAACAGTAATTGCAACTGGATTCTCTGCGAAGAGCGTAGATCGTTTGTTGCCTGTGCAAGCAGAGGAGCCAAAAAAATTGTGGCTCGAAGCTGAAGGCGCAAAAGAAATCACAGCGAAGGTTGAGAAACCAATTAACGAGCAACCAATTATCGTGAATGAGATAAAGTCCGAAGAGCCGTTTATCAAAAAAATAGAAGCTTCTTATTTAGAAGTTGAGTTTGAAGTTGAGAATAACATCGTAAATGATTCAAGCCTTCAGGCTGATCTTTTTATCAACGAAGAAATCCCTGCAATTTCGTCTTTAAAAATTGAGACGCAGCCCGTTAACCATACTGATGTGCCGGTTTATCATTCTCTTGGAACTAACCTTGGTGAGATACTGAGCAGTAACAATGTAAAACCATCTGATTCGTTGGTGCACAAAGAAGAATCTCAAGTTAGTGATCGTCCTGCTCGCACAGAGTTAATTGCGCGCAACAAAGAGCGTGAAATGCGCATTCGTGAGTTTACTATTAAATTGAAAACACCAAGTGGAATCAGCGATCTTGAAAGTGAGCCTGCTTACATGAGAAGAAAGGTAGCTTTAGAATCAACAAAACATAGTTCTGAAAGTAATACCAGTAGATATTCTTTAAATGAGACTACCGACGAAAACGGTAACAAAAAGATAGAATTAAAAGATAATCCATTTCTACATGATAATGTAGATTGATTTTATAACATTTGGTGAAACATTTAAAAGCCGCTGTCCTTGCGGATTAGTGGCTTTTTCTTTTAGATGCACTATTTAGTTTTTTCGGAATCATAGCAGAGTGCCGTTGTCTAGATATATTCGCGCAGATTTGCCATCAGGCGACCATCCGACATAAATTATATGGAAGCATATTTTGAGGTTTTTTCGAGTTTAGGGGGCATCATTAGTTTGGTGACATTGGTTATTTTGGAGATCGTTCTAGGAATAGACAACATTATTTTTATTGCGATCATCTGTGGATACATTTCCAACAAGAAAGATCAAAAACGAGCTCGTTTTATCGGATTGACCATGGCACTGGTGGTGCGAATCATTCTATTATCGACCATCACTTTTATCACCAAAATGCAGGATGCATTGCCTTGGTTTGAGAATTGGCCATTCAAAGTTACGGGCCGTGGACTTATATTATTCGGAGGTGGAGCTTTCCTTATTATTAAAACTGTTTCCGAAATTTATCACAAGTTCAAAATTATAGACAAAGAAGAATCGCATAAGTCAAGAAGTATGACATGGGGTCAAGCGATTTTTCAAATTACGATTATCGATATTGTATTCTCTTTCGACTCTATCATCACTGCCGTTGGAGTAACATCAGATAACCCGAATGCTTCTTTGGCTTTGGCAACAATGATTATGGCAGTGGTAATTGCAATGATTGCAATGCTGTTGTTTGCTCCATATGTAAGCGATTTTATAGAGAAGTATCCAACTATCAAAATGCTTGCGCTTACATTCTTAGTGGTAATTGGTATTATTCTCGTAATGGAAGCATTGGAGGATGCGATGCTCTTCCATCTTCCTGAAGGAGTTAATATAAAAGCGTATGCTTATGTGGCATTGGCTTTCTCAATTATTGTTGAGTCTCTTAACATTCGTTTGAAGAACGTGAAGGAAAGAAATTTGAAGGCGCAGGAGTGAACAAGCTCAAATCCTGACTTTCGGCATACTTTAAAAACTGAGATTCTGCGTCTTTAGTTGAATGATTTTTTAGCTGTCTAAGAAGCTTAGTTGCTGCTTTTTTTACCTACTATATCAAATGAACTTGCTCCGCCCAATCCACCATATCTCAAATAGATATGAATGTCTTTTTTTCCTGCCATCTCTCCACTGCAATAATTAGTGGGGAAACCTGTGAGCTCTTCATCCTCTTTTACCTTGAGGGTTACTGACAGATTTTCGGTGTATTGAATCACAATTTCATCATCGGCATCAGCATATTTTATGCGTCCCGAATAATTACTTCATTGTGGTATGTGCTTCCATCTGTCATGTTAAACTCATCAATAAGAACGGTAAAATCCCATTTGCCGATGTATTTATTTCGGTGATCAAACAGTTTCTTTTCGCAGCCTGTTACAATGAGTACAGCACAGAATAGAACAAATACTTTAAAAATGTTCTTCGTATTCATTTGTTCAAAATTCGGTGGTTCGATTCTTTGTTTAGATTATAGCATAGAACTACTTTAGTTCCTGTTGGATTTATGTATTAGACCAATTCCGTTTCTCTGCATTGTTCCAAAGATCGATCACAATGGTATTTGTCACTGTTAATTATAAAATGGTTTGGACAATTTTATAAGTAACGGTGATATAATTTAAAGCAAGAATCACTTTAACCCAAAAAAAGAGTCGGAGGTATATTTTCGGAACTCTTTTATCCTTTCTGAAATGTGCCTAGTTACTTTTTTTAATTCCTTTATCACCACCAAGAAAAACTGTTTCTGTTTTTTTACGCTGGTTTTGCATCATTGAGTCTTGAACTCGTTTCATTTCATTCATTTCTTTTTCTTGATTCAAAAAATCTTCATAGGAAGGAACCTTAAATTCTTCTAAGAATCCGTTAACTTCTTCTGTCATGGACATGACAGAAGGGTCATAAGGTCTATAATCTCTGGCTAGAAGTGCAAGACGATCAGCGATCTGAACACGTGTCTTGATATTTCTCTCCATCTCCATTTGTCTAACAGGATCAAGGTTATTGTAATAATTTATTTCTTGTTTACTCAAATCATAAAGACGAAGTGACAACTCAAGAGCTTTAGCTGAATCTCCCGCCTGATAAAGCATATCTGCGACCTGCCACATGATTTGAGGCTGCTCATAAGGAACATTTTTCTCCGGCATAACCTCAAGAGATCTCAACAAGACTTTACGCGCGCTGTCTAGTTTGTTTTCAGCTATAAGTTGCTCTGCCAAATGCCCAAATTGCAGACGAAGGTTGGTAGTCATTCTTCTGTTGTTTTCGTCCATATAAATGTCTTCAGTATCCATATTTCCCCATCTGAATTTTTCCATCATATTTCCATACATCAAATCAGTTCCGATGCCACCATCTAGATTTGGATTATCGCTGCGTTTGTGAAGAATTGGTGTTAAGCGATATGCTAGTCCTTCAAGCTGAAAGTAGCGCTCAAGACCCATGTAAGCATCACCGCCTGTAGTGACAGCAAAGTAAACAGGACGAGACCAATCGAGATTATTGAGAAGGTCGAGTGTCATCATTTGAGCTTTTGTCAAAAATGATTTTGGTTTTCCATTGCCATCCACCACTTGGAAGTCGATATTGGTGACCAGGCTATCCCCTTCTTTCATAAATGGTCTAAATGTTTCAGCAACATTTGGATCTACAGCAATTCTAAATTTATAACTTGGGAAATAGGCAATTTTATTTCGGCCGTTATCTATAAATTTAGAATCGTCAAGGGCAACTTTTAGGGCTTCGGCAATTGGTAAGAAGTCTTTGGTTTCTTTATTAGGATCAAGGAAAAGAACATCGCGTGTACCTTGTCTATACTTCTGTTCCGGCATTTTGAATGGCACAGGCGCACTTTCATAAGCTCTGCGTTTCATCTGATCTATATACCAATCGGTATTAAGTAATGAGAGATTTACTACACGTACATCTGTGCGAATGCCTTCAACTTCTTGAGCGTACCAAAGTGGAAACGTATCATTGTCACCATTCGTAAATATGATTGCATTTGGTTGCAATGATTCTAAATAATTCACAGCCATGGCAATTCCGGTTTCGCGTTTTGCACGGGTATGATCATCCCAATTATAGGCTCCCATAAGCACAGGTGCAATCAATAATAATAGCACAGGTGCAATTCCGGCCAATGCAGAACCTTTTTTCAGATAAAGATGGATGGCGGTCATAGTTGCAAAAAGCAGTATGGTAATAATGCTCATATAAACCAACGAATAGCCAAGGGTAGCAGTATCAGAAGCCGCAGACTCCACACCGAAAATTACGATACTTCCGCCCAATGTCATGGCTGACAGTGTGCCAAGTTGCTTTAAGGTCATACTACAAGCAGCATCGTATAATGCCATTACTCCAAGACCGATCCAAATAGTAAAGGCATAAAATGATCCGGAGTAGGCGTAATCACGCTCTCTAGGTTGTTGTGGAGTTTGATTGAGATATACAACAATTGCCACGCCAGTTAGTAGAAAGAGCAGTGTAACCACCGAAAAATCTTTGGGGTGTTTGAGTAATTGATAGATCAAACCAAATAATCCAAAAAGTAAAGGCAGATAAAAATATTTATTGAAACCTCTATTATTTGCTTCTATTTCCGAAAGGTGTTCGCGGTCACCAAGACGCTGTTGATCTATCGTTGTAATTCCAGAAATCCAATTTCCATTTGTAAATTCTCCATGGCTTTGTTTGTCATTTTGTTTACCGGCAAAATTCCACATGAAGTAGCGCATGTACATAAAGCCCAATTGATACCGAATAAAATAGCGAATATCTTCGCCGGCAGAAGGAATCATTTTGAGTTGCATTCTGTCAAGACTTTTCATCAAGGTGCGGGGATCTGTTCCTTCCAATCCTTTAGGCATTTTACCTGTTTGACTGTAATAGTTCACAGCATATTCGTATTGGCCAACACCTTCTTCCGCTGCTTCAACTCTCTGTCTGCCTTTTTCTGAATTCCAGTCTTGATAATTACTCCAAGTTTTATAGTCTTCCAAGTGATTGGCTTGGCTGCTGTGCATTCGCGGAAATAGTCCGCAAAATTCAGGTCTATAATTTGGAACAGATCCTTTTTTCTCACCGCTCTCGATATACTCTTCTACAATTTTGAGTTTTTTTTCAGGATTTTGTTCAACATATTGAGTTGCTTCAAATTTAGCTCTACAAGATAGAACAAGTTTAGCACGGGTATTGTCTTCGAGCACACTAAATGATTTTACCCAAACATCTGCGCCGTCCTTATATGGCTCGGTCATGTTGGTGGGTGTATTGAAATATTGCCCGTGTAACAAAGGTCTGTCACCGTATTGCTCACGATTGAGGTAAGAAAGCAAAGCAAACAAGTTTTCCGGATTGTTTTCATCCATTGGAGTGTTGGCTTGTGAACGAACGATAATTGTTGCAAAAGAGGTATAGCCAATTATAGCAACAGCCACACCAAGAATCAATGTGTTGAGTCCAACCATCGACTTTTGGCGCGTGTACCAGAGCAATAAGACGATAAGAGATATAACAAGAAGACCGTAGAAAATAGCGCCAGAATTAAATGGCAAGCCGAAGCTGTTTACAAAAGTTCTTTCGAACCAACCTGCTAATTTCACGAACCAAATGATGATACCAACTTGGATCAAACCCAAGAGTGCAAGCGAAATAGCACCCGTTGTGATTATACCCTTTATGGATGTTGGATATTTTTTGAAGTAATAAACAAAACAAATTGCAGGAATGGCCAGGAGATTCAATAAGTGAATCCCGATTGATAATCCCATCAAGTAGGCTATTAGAATTATCCAACGCAAATCGCCTCTTTCAGTGACGACACTTTCCCACTTCAAAATGGCCCAAAAAACTACAGCGGTAAAAAGGGATGAAAGAGCATAAACTTCACCTTCGACAGCAGAAAACCAAAATGAATCGCTAAATGTATAAACCAGCGCTCCGATGATTCCACTTCCTAAAATCGCAATTGTTTTGCCATTGCCTGTAGCAGTTGGAATGAGATCGGCCAATTTTTTGGCCAAGTGTGTAATAGTCCAAAATAAAAATAAGATAGTGAAACTCGAAGCTAGTGCCGAGATCATATTGACCATGTAGGCAACCAGTTCTGTGTTGCCGCCGACCATTGCAGAAAAAAAGCGGCCAATGAGCATGAACAAGGGTGCACCTGGCGGGTGTCCCACTTCGAGTTTATACGCAGAGGCTATAAATTCTCCACAGTCCCAAAATGGCATTGTTGGCTCAAGTGTCAACACATAAACGATGGTGGCAATGGCCCATACAATCCATCCGGAAATTACATTCAGTCTTTGATAATTCATAAAATAATAATCGGTTAAGCGATTGAGTAGTAAGAATGGGGGCGAATTTAATGTTTCGAGGCTACCAATGAAAGGTTCTTGAATTTTGTTGCACAATAGATGTTAACGGTTTTCTGCGAGTAGATCATAATGACCGAAATTTCAAAAATGTAATCGTACTGGTTAGATATCAGTGGTTTAATACCGTATACACATTCGAATAGTCCAATCAGGAAAAGTCAATATTATACCAATGGTGCTTAGAAGATGGCCCAAACCAGTTTATGAGTTACAGCGGTAATGCCGTTGTAATGGATGTTTAGTAGAATGCAGGGAAACGGAATTGAACTCTATCGAATTTGTAAACTGTGTAACCCAATGGAGTGCAACGGATAGACATCGATGCAGATTTCGACATCGGTGCACACCTAATTCAATTTCCATTTTAACACTACCCAAAAGTAGAATCTGGCGGTTATAGAATGATACATGGTCCACTTTCAAAAGAATGTGGTCAACTTAAATTCAAAACCATCAAGTTAATTTAGATCGTAACATTAAGTTAATAATAAAATAAAACAATTTAGTACGGGATTGAAAAAATTTGTGAAACTTTTTCCGATTCAAATCAAAAGATTGATGTTTTAGACTAATTACCTTAAGTTAACCAAAGCGAATGAAAGGCGGCTTACTCGTTATTCTTTGCATTATTTACTACATCGGACTTTCGTTCGGACAAGATAACTACGTCGCAGAAGCCCAATCAAAAAAGCTAAATTCTAAAGAATGTAAAGCATTCACAAAAAGGGCATCTATGAAGTGCGATAAACTCACGGCTAAATTGCACAAATCCACAAATGCATCTCTAAAAAGTGTAGATGTTTTAGAGGATAAAATTTTTCAAAGGATATGTTTTGTAAATGAAGGGAAGGCCGAAAGTTTGATGCGCGGCTCCATTTATAGTTACAGATGGCTTGAGGATCAAATAATGCTTCACGGCAATGAGAATGTAAATTCGTATGTACCTGAGCTCGATAGCTTACAGATATTTTCTTCTTACCTCCATAGTATTAATTCGGATACCTCCCAAACGAATAATTGTGAATGCAATGGCTTGGCTAGACTTAAGCAGTCGCAGCAAAATCTCAAAAAGGAATTGAAAAGATCCGAAATTGTTGGAGAATACATTAAGGAAAGAAATAAATATCTGCATAAAGTGGCAGTTGGAAATGAAAGCGCTCAGAAAATTCTTCCATCTTTAGAAAAACTCAATTATTACAATAACAAACAAGTTCAGGAGTATTTATCCTTGTTTTCTGATCGATCAAAGCCCGAAAAACTCCTTTCTGGATTTCTTAATTCTTTACCGGGTTTTTCGCAGTTTTCAAATTTGAATGGCTCACTGGCAGGATTCAATTCTGCCGTTCCTACCAACAATTCACTAGCTGGGTTGCAAAGCAAAGAGGAAGTTTATGCAATAATGAGTAAGGCAATAGCTAACAATGTAGACCAACAAGAATTGCTAAAGAATTTGCCCAATGGACTAGGACTTGACAAAATGCAGACCAATGCCAAAGAGATAGCCGGAAAAGTCAGCAACGTAAAAGAGAATGCAGAAGTCCTTAAGAATGACTTAAAACAAAATGTGAATTTGATTGAACAAGGGAGTGACTCATTGAAGCGCGAAAAACCCTTAAAACTCGAAGAGGATAATTGGAAACCAAATCCACTGAAAACGAAAAGATTTATTGATAGGTTGAACTATGGAGTGAGCATGCAAGCCGATCCTTCCACTCGGATATTTCCAACAACTGCTTCACTTTTGGGACAAGTATCATTTCAAATCACGACCAAAATGAATCTGGGTTTAGGGACGAGTTTATAACGACTATGATTACAATCATTAATTTTAAATCAAAATGAATTTTTTCAACATGATTAAAAAAAATTTTATTCGGTCTTTATTCGTTTTAATAACGATAATTTTTTCATCTGCAAAATGTGAAAAGGAGCCTTGTCATAAGAAAGTCTTGAGAAAAAACAATTCCACCAATTCACTTGTTTTGGCTCAACGATTTAGTAACGGATCCAATGGTTGTATATTGGATGGCCCTACTATTTCCCCAGGTGCATCTCCCACATTTGATTCTCCAGAAAAGTGTTGTGAATATTCGTCTTCGTCATTTGATTTTTATGTTATCAACGCTTCTACATACGATAACTCTGAATTTTCTAATTGTGATTCGCTGGCTGTCGATTACGATATTTTAGCGCATTGGAAGTTAACACCTGCGAAATTAGAAGCGCGAAATTTTGAGCTTAGTTACCCGTGACAAAATCTCCTTTTCCGATGAAACTGCATTTCGAAATTCGCGGGCAATTTTGTGGTCTATATTTTTTTTAAATTGGAAAATTGTAAGAACGATAAAATGGATAACGATAATCACAATTTTCATGTGCCACATTTTAAAATCTTTAGACTTTCAAATCTCTGAACAGTAAGATATCAATTGAAATTATTTAGTTTGACATGAAAATGAAAAAAGAAATTTACAAGTGGAGTCAAAGTGGCCTCTTCTCGATTGCTTTATATAGTTGCGGGAAAACGACTATTGCTGACGTTAGCTATTCCCCATCAGCACCAATTGCAGGTCAAACGGTGCAATTCACCAACAATTCACAAAATGCCAAAAGCTATTCTTGGAATTTCGGCAATATGGCAATTGGTAAAGATGAAAATCCAATGCATGTTTATGATCAGCCAAGTGAATACATTATTGATTTAACAGCATCAAGTGGGTTAAAATCTAATACAAAAACGGTAACTATTATTGTTGGAAATTGAGTTTTTAATTGTTCATTGAAAAAAATTACGCTTCGCCAGTTTTGTTTGAACAACCCCGACTTACAAGACGA
>Ga0105048_10005259_pt1 | contig 20945 bp, 21 predicted proteins | sample MAT05_FD_78382 | JGI IMG/M metagenome (GOLD analysis project Ga0105048, IMG submission 78382) | Freshwater microbial communities from Lake Fryxell liftoff mats and glacier meltwater in Antarctica - MAT-05 | ecosystem: Environmental > Aquatic > Freshwater > Ice > Liftoff microbial mat | place...
CTTCGAAGAGGTTTCACGACCAGAACTGCGGGATGGCTTGGGCACGTTCGGGACACCATTCTCCGCCCTTGAGTACAGAGATAGCGAGGGGGGACTGTCTCACCGGACGTTGGCACACAGGGGACTGCATTGCTGCCCGTCATGGGCGAGGCTCTGGCGCCGTCGCAAGGTCTTTCTTTCAGTGAGTATCGAGCCAACGGCTACGAGCCGAAAGGCACGATCAGTCATTGGGGCCGCGCCGAGACGATGTCGACCTTTGCCGCCACAATGATTGGCAGCGAGAGCGGACGATCGGTGATGGCCCGGAGCTTTGTCCCGTTCCGCGTCGGAACCCTGAGCGAAATAACCGGGCTTGGTCCGGACATCGCCAGGATGTTTGCGACGTACGGAGCGCCGCGCGGTCTGCTCGATCAGACGGGCGTCTGTGCGGAGGGCGACGACGGGCTACTCGTTGCGTCGATTCCGACCTGGGACGACGATCAGCAACCGCCGCGCCGCTCGCTGCTTCGGCTGCAGCGGCATCGGGCATCCGGCAGGCGCGCACGCTCGGCCGCGCATGCCCTCGAGAACGGCCATCGTGGCGCCGCTCCGGACGCAGTCTTTGACGCAAAAGGGGCAGTGCTGGACGCGCGCGTCGATTCCAGGATCCTCGGGCGGGCGCTGGCCGTGGCGAAGTCGTTCGCCAATGACTTGGACGGCAAAGAAGACGAGTCGGCCGAGTCGCTATGGCAGAGCCTGTGGGAAGGCGGCTATGGCATCGCCCGCGTGGTCGATACCGACGGCAAGCGCCTATTTGTGCTGCGGCGGATCCGCCCAGAAGAAGCGCATCGGCGCCTGTCGCCCGTGGAGGCTCGCGTGGTGCAGCATGCTGCGCGAGGCGAATCGCTGAAGCTCATCGCCGCCGAGCTTGGCGGCAGCGTGAGCACCGTGCACTTGCACCTGCAGCGCGGGCTCGCCAAGCTCGGCCTGAAAGACCGGGTCCAGCTGGTCGGCCTCTTCGCGGGCCTGCGCGTTGACTCCAAGGCCGGCGGCTAACGCTCGCCCTGGAGGTGACGCGCGAGCTCCACGCGGGAGCCGACACGCAGCTTGCGATAGATCGACTGCAGCTGAACCGCGACAGTACGAGTCGCAGTGTCGCGCAAGGCGGCGATCTCGTCGTTCGAGAATCCGCGGAGCACAAGCTTGGCCACCTCTTGCTCCGCGGAGGTCAGGAGCTCGGCTGTTGCCTGCGCCTCCGCCACGGGAACCACCAGCACCGCATACTCTTCGCCCTCGAACGAGAACCGTTTCCCGCGCAGCCCTGGCGGGGGCGGGATGCGGGCTGCCGGATCGCGCGGGGAGAACGGCTTCACTCCACGCCATGCTACACACAGCGCCTGCTCGCTTCCCTTCCTTGGCTGCCCGCCGGAACAATGACTATGCCCAGGGCCCGCGCCGTTCGTCTAGGCTCTCGACGGGAGACATGAGCCGGCGCGAGCTACGGCGTTTTCTGGAGGTGTGTCACGAGGGGCCCACCGATCTCGAGCGGTGGTGCGATGCGATCGCGCCAGCCCTCACCGCGCTCGTTGCGCCGAGCCAGGGGCTGGGCTTTTCAATGAGTGATGGCCAGCATGCCGTGGGGCTCAGCCATACCGGGCGCGCCGCGGGGCTCCTGCCGCTGATTGGCGCCTTCGAGGCACCTTTGACATGCAGCGGCTGTACGGAATTTTCCGCGTGATTCGCGTGTGTCGCCTGCTTGGTCTGACGTCAATGCATGGGCACGCCGCCCTGCGTCCATTTCGACGGCTCGGCATGGTCGACTCACTCGGTGCCTCGCTGGAGCTCGGCTCGCGAAAATTGGTGCTGGCGATCCCCATGTGGGAGGAGGACCCAATGCCCGCTGCCCCGCGCAGGCAGCTCCTACGTTTGCATCGACACCTACCGAGCGGAGCGCGACGCCTTGAGTCTGGCGACGCAATGATGGGTGCACACATGATCATGGATGGCCTTGGCCGCGTCGCGGTCGCCACCCAAGAGGCCATCGAGCTGCGTCCACAAGTCGGTGAGATCGCCAAGGCACTGGCTCGCGACCTCAGCTCCGAGGAGGGCGACCCGGAGGCTGAGCGGCTGTTCGAAGAGCTCTGGGCAGGCGGCTGGTCGATTCAGAGTGTCGGCGACACGGATGGCAAGCGCTTCTATGTATTGCGCCGGCGTCGGGCCAGCGAGCCGCGCCTGACGCACGTGGAGGCGGCTGCGCTGCGCCTGGCCCGCGACGGCGCAGCGCTCAAGGCGATCGCCTGCGAGCTCGGCTGCTCCATCAGCACGGCCGGTAGCCACTTGCAGAACGGGCTCGCCAAGCTCGGTCTGAGCGACCGCATCGAGCTGTTGCGCTTCTCGGCTCGCCCTGAGGCGCGCAAACCATCAGTCTCTCCCTTCCGGGTGCCGGATCGTTCTTCGCGATAGGCATACGAGCGCAATGCCCGGCTCAGAAGACTGCTTCTTGGCCTTCCTGTCTCCGCAAATACCCTCTCGTCACCCCCGCCAGATCCACCGCGCAAGGTCACCCAGCTTGACGCCTTTGCCTTGCGCCAAGAGGCCGATACGAAAGACGCGGCCGGCGGCCCACACACAGAAGAGGGCCGTCACCAGGACGCCGATGGCGGCGAGCGTGGGTTGCCACCAGGGCACACCTGCAGGGCTGGCGAGCCGCGCTGTCATGAGCATGGGTGCCGAGAACGGGACGAATGAGCCCACGATGGCGAGGGTGCCATCGGGGTCGCGCAAGACCGAGCCGAGCATCAAGAGGGGCAGCGTCACGATCATCATGATCGGCATCTGCAGCGACTGCGTCTCTTTCATGTCGTTGGCAGCGGCGCCCACGGCCATGAACATCGACCCGTAGATCAAGGAGGCCAGCACCATGAACACCACGAACCAGACGAGCACGCTGGGCGCCAGCACGTCGGTCATCGCGAGGTAGACGGCGACCGCATAACCGCCGCCCAGGTACACGGAGGCGACCGTGAATGACACCGCGATCACGCCGACCAGCTTGCCGAGCATCAATTCGAAGGGCGGCACGCAGCCGAGCAACACCTCGGCGATGCGCTGCTGCTTCTCTTCGACGATGCCTTGCATTGCGGGCACTGCCCCGAGCAGCACCATCATGAACATCAGCATCACCAACATGCCGGGCAAGAAGAAAGAAGCGAGCCGCGCGGCGTCGGAGGCCTCTTCAATCTCACCCGTCGCTGCGTTCTTCTTCGTCGAGGCTTTGGTGACCAACGATACCGGCGTCGATAGCTCGCGCACGACGTGCGGCGAGATGTTCACGCCCTCGAACCGTTTGGCTCGCACAGCGTCGTTCACGACGTCGCTCGACCATTGCGAGAATCGTGTCACGGCGAGCTTGTCGGATTGGAAGCGAATCTCGTGGCGATCGTCTGCCGGTGAGCCTCGCGGCACGATCTCGAAGACATCGGGCCCGATCTCGAGAAAGCCTTCAAACTCGCCGGCCTCGTGCCGCTGAGACAGCGCCAGCCGCTGTGCGAGGATGTCCGCTTCGACGTCGGCGGACGGCTCGACGAACAGGAGCGCGAACGCCGGCTCGACGCGCATCTTGGTCTCGGCGTCGTACAGCTCGCTCTCGTTGTGGCGCACTTTGGCAGCTTCGAAGGCGGGCATGAGCTGCCCCGTACGGTCGACGATTGCATACATCTTCGTTTTGTCGACGTCGGCACGGTGCGCGATGATTTGTACGCCGATGCTGATGGCTACCAAGAGCGGCATCAAGAGCAAGCTCACGATGAACGCCTTCGTGTGCACGGCGGCTTTGTATTCGCGCAGTGCGACCGCCAACACCCTAACCACCGTGCGCCTCCGTCTCCGGCTCGGGGCGCGCGATGCGCACGAAGATCTCTTCGAGAGAGGGGCGCGCCAGCTCGAAATGGTGCACCGCACCGCGACGCATCAGCTCGCAGAGGACGCGCTGTGGGTCGGTTTCGGGCGTGACACGCAGCTCTTGCAGGTTGCCGAGATCAGTCACCTCGAGCACGCCATCGATCGCGCTCAGGTGAGCGCTGCGCCCGTCCATGCGCACGCGGAGCGTGTCGCTGCCGTACGCGCTCTTGATTTGCTCGAGCGTTCCGTCGAGCACTTTTTTGCCGCGGTGGATCATGAAGATGAAGTCGCACAGCGATTCGGCGGCGCTCATGTCGTGCGTCGAGAAAATGATCGTGCTCGCCTTGGATAACTCGAGGATCGCCGCGCGCAGTACGGCTGCATTGACGGGGTCGAGCCCGCTGAACGGCTCGTCGAGCAGCACCAATGCAGGGCGGGCCACGATCGTGGCAATGAATTGCACCTTCTGCGACATACCCTTGGAGAGCGCGGCGATCTTCTTCTTGGCGTGGGCCGCGAGGCCCAGCTTCTCGAGCCAAGCTTCTGTCTCGCGGCGAGCGTCAGAGCGCCTCATGCCTCTCAGCGTCGCGTAGTACTCGAGGGTCTCCGTCACGGTCATCTGCTTGTAGAGGCCGCGCTCTTCCGGAAGGTATGCGACCTGGTCGTTCACCGAGCCGGACGAGGCGCTACCGAGCACCTGAATCGAGCCGCTATCCGGGTGAAAGATGCGCATGATCATGCGCAATGTCGTCGTCTTGCCGGAGCCGTTCGGCCCGATGAAGCCGTAGATCGACCGCTCCGGCACGACCAGCGACAGGTCGTCGACGGCGACCTGTTTGCCGAAACGCTTGGTCACCTCGCGGATCTCGACGGCATTCATCGATACGTTCTCTCTATACTCCGCCGAGCGGAAGTAGACAGCCGGGCTGCTACGTGGAAAGTATCCGCGCGCATGAGCGACGAAGCCAAATCCAAGGATGACACGGCCGACGAAGCTGAACCCGAAGCTGAAAAGCCCGAGGCGTCAGAGCCCGAGGCGTCAGAGCCCGAGGCGTCAGAGCCCGAGGCGTCAGAGCCCGAAGCTGCAGAGCCCGCCAAACCGGCGCGCAAAAAGAAGCGGCGTTCCACGGCGAGCATCGAGACGGAGGCTGCGCCCGCCCAACCGGTGAAGAAGACCGGCATGTCGAAGAACACGATCGCGATTGCGGCCATCGCGCTCGGCGCGCTGGTGGTGGGCGGGGTGTTCCTCATCCAGCGCGCATCGGGAGGCAGCAAAGCTTGGGCGGTCGGCAGCGAGGTCGACGTGGAGATCACGCTCGTCGCCGGCGACGTGAACAATCTGCAGTGCGCCTCGAAGCAGGTGGTCGGCAACGCCCATTGTGCTTTCGAGGACGGCACCAGGGCGTGGGTAAAGGACGACAAAGCCGTCCTCATGCCATACAGCACCGTCGACAACCGCAGCCTGCTGGGCGCGGGTCTATGGACCGACCCTGGCATCGCCGGCGCCAAGCTGCCAAACGGGCGCTTCAGCGTGAAGTGCAAGCTCAAGGTCGAAGGCACCGTGCCGAAGCCGATGGTTCGCTGGCAGGCCACCGGCAAATGGGACGAGACCTCCAATGACTGGGCAGCTGGCACATTGTCCGGTTGCACTGTGGTCACCAGCGCGGCGCCGGCTGCCAGCTAGATCGCCATCAACCGGCGCACCTGTTCAGGTCACCCAACCGCAGGTTGCGGCTTTCGTCGGGGAGACGCTTCTTGGATCGCCGTAGATTGGGCTCTCTGGGGTAGCTTGTACGGTCCGCAGGAGAGCAGTATGAACCAGGGTGGATTCGGTCAAGGTCAAGGCGGCGGCTACCCTCCCGGTGGCGGGTACGGTCAGCAACCTGGTCAGGGTTACGGCGCACCTCAAGGGCAAGCGCCCGGGTGGGACCAGCAGCAGCAGCAGGGTGGCTACGGCCCCCCGCCACAGCAGGGTGGCTATGGCCCGCCGCAGCAACAGGGCGGTTACGGCCCCCCGCCGGCTCCAGGTGGTTACGCGCAAGCGCCAGGCGGCTACGGCGCACCCCCAGCGCCCGGTGGCTACGGGCCTCCTCCCCAGGCGGGTGTGTATGCGCCTCCGGGTGGTGGTTACGGCGCCCCCCAGCTCGGCGGCGGCGCAGAGACACGGCTCGGCTTTCAAGGCACCGGCGGCGAGCTATTCGGCAAGCTGATTGGCGGCTTCTTGCTGACCGGCATCACCTTCGGCATCTACGCGCCGTGGTTCATTTGTGGGCTGGTCAACTACTACTGCGAGAAGACGACCATCCAGACGCCCAACGGCCCCGCGCGGCTCACCTTCAACGGCACCGGCGGCGCGCTCTTCGGCGTCAGCTTCGTCGGCATGTTGCTGACCAGCATTACCTTCGGCATCTACACCCCGTGGTTCTTGTGCAACCTCGCGCGCTTCTTCAGCGAGAACATCACCGCGCAAACGGCGGACGGTCGCCAGATGCAGCTGCGCTTTGCGGGTGAGGGCGGTGATCTCTTCGGCACGTGGATCGTCAACGCGATCCTCTGCGGTGTGACCCTCTACATCTACATGCCGTGGGCCATGTGCAAGGTGCGCAAGTGGTTCTACGAGCACACGCAGATCGTCGAGAACGGTCAAGTCGTGGGCAAGCTCGACTTCGTCGGTGACGGCGGCAACTTGTTCGGCACCTTCCTCGCGGGTGCCATCCTCACTGGCCTCACGATGGGCATCTACGCCTCGTGGTTCAAGGTCAACATGGCGAAGTTCTACAACCAGAACACGCGCATCATGCTGCACGGCCGCACCTACGCGATGGACTTCACCGGCACCGGCGGCGACCTGTTCGTGATCAACCTCATCGGCGCCCTGTTGTTGATGCCGACCCTCGGCATTTACTGGTTCTGGACCAAGGTTAAGCAGCTGAAGTTCGAGAACGAGGGCACCGTGGTCCGTCAGATCGGCTGACCACGTCGCTCACCCGCTGCGAGGCGCGAGCATCTTGCTCGCGCTTTTCTACTTTGTGGTGGCGAAGACACTAGGGGGTCAGCGGGATTCTGAAAACGTAAAGTCGACTTTACGTTTCGACAGTCGCGCCTGGGGACACAGCCCCGCCACCGCGATGCTCACGTGTCAGCCAGAGCCGCAGAGCCGCTGACAAAAGCCTTCTGGCGTGCAGCCCTGCTCCGACGCGCCGTCGCAGGCCAGCGTCGGGCACACGTCCGCGAAATTTTCAGCGATGCACGGCCGCGCGGCGTCACACGCGTCTGCAGCGTCGGCGCTGCAGACGCCCGCTTCGCAGAGCCGCACCACAGTGTCGTCTGGGCACGCGAGCGGCGAGCAAGGCGCGTCGTCGAATGCGTCGCAAGGGCCCACTTCACACAGGTTGTAGGCGTTGAGCTCAGCCGCACATGCGCCGGGGGCAAGATCGACTCGAGTGCCACCTTCTGCGGCGTCGTAACACTGAAGCTCGGCAGTCTGCGCGCAGTCGGCGATCGCCATGACCTCTGGCTGGCAGGCTTCGCCCAAAATCTCGCAGCCCGCCTCACACAAGACGTCGTCGTCGCAAAGCGTCTCTTCTGCTTGCTGTGCGCGCTGCGGACAATACGTCTCGGCGCAATAGGTCTCCCACGACACCTCGGCACCGCCGCTGCCGCCCGCACCACCGGCGCCGCTGTCGTCACCGCACGCGAGGCTCAGCAGAGCGCCAGCGCTCAGCGCGAGGACGAGCGTGCTCTTCATGATGATCAGTGAGCGTGCTCGCGGTCGAGGCCGGGGTGCGTGACGTCGCCCGGCTCGTGCCGCGCGTTCTCTGTCTCGCGCTCGCCTTGGCGACCGGTGAAGCTCATCATCAGATCGCGACCGTAGATGAACTGCTCGCGCGAATCGTAGGGCACCGGGTGTTTGCCGGTGTCCATGCGGATGGCGTCGACCGGGCACGCTTCGACGCAGAAGCCGCAGAAGATGCAGCGCAGCTCGTCGATCACGAACACTTTGGGGAAGCGCTCGTAGCCATGACGCTTGTCGCCTTCCGGATACTCGGCGGCCTCGATGTGGATGCACTGCGCCGGACACGCAGTCGAGCAACACAGGCACGCCACGCAACGCGCAGAGCCGTCGTCGCGGATCGTCAGCCGATGCAGACCACGAAATCGCTCCGGGTAAGGGCGCTTCTCTTCCGGGTAAGAGATGGTGTTGATGCCCCAAGACATGCCCTCGAGCACGGGGTCCTTTTTCTGGCCGAGCACCATCTCCTTCGTGTTCTTGAAGAAGGCGGACATCGTCTGCGCGAGGCCCTTGGTGATTGCAGGCAGGTAGCTCTGCACTTCCAGATCGCGCTGCGGCCGCGCCACCACTTTGGGGGTGAAAGGCGCGCCTTTGGGCTTCGTCCAGGTGAGGTTGTTGCTCGGCTTGCTCATGCTTGCATCTCGGTCGGCTTCACGCCGCCAGCGGCTGCCGCAAATCGCGTAGCGCTGGACTTGATGAAGGTGGAATTGCTGGTCGGTTGCAACATCAACCACACGAGCCCGACGGGCAGCGCGAAGATGCACACCGCCACCACCAAGTGGCTGAGCTGACCCAGCACCTTGAGCACGTTGTGGAATCCGGGGCCTGCGTTGTCGATCGCGACGACGCCGATCGCGGTGATTACCAAGTTCACGATCGCCAGCGGCAAGAGCTTCGTCCAGCCGAACTTCATCAGCTGGTCGTAGCGGAAGCGCGGCAACGTCCAGCGGAAGAAGATCTGGAACCAGGCGAAGAACAGCACCTTGCTGAAGAAGGTCAGCACCTGAATCACCGTCACCGCCACGTGATTCATGCGGTAGTCGAACAGCAGTGTGTCACCGATGCTGACGTGCAGGCCGTCGCTGAACAGGAACGGCAACGTGTAGCCACCGAAGAAGAGCGTCACGATGAGCGCGCTCGAAGTAAGCACTTCGACGTATTCGCCGGCCATGAACATGCCGAATTTGAAGCCGGAGTACTCGAGGAAGTACCCCGCGACGATCTCGCTTTCGCCTTCTGGTTGGTCGAAGGGCACGCGCTTCGTCTCGGCCATCGCAGCGGCGAGGAACATGCAGAACGCGAGCGGCTGGACGAAGATGCCCCAAGCGTTGTCGTTCTGCCAATCGACCATCTTGCCGAGGCGGAGCGTGCTGAAGATGAGCAAGAGGCCCATCACGGAGAGGCCCATCGCGACCTCGTAGCTGATCATCTGGCTGGCGGCGCGCAGGCCTCCGAGCAGGGAGAATTTGTTGTCGCTCGCCCAGCCCGCGATGGCCGCACCGATGATTCCGGTCGAAGCGATCGCGAACAGGTACAAGATGCCGACATTGAGATCGGCGATCTGCATCCGAACGGAGTGACCTTCGCAGATGCCATCACGGGCCATCAGCGGCATCGGGTGAAGCAGCTCGCGCCACTCGAACACCGCGTTCTTGTTGACGTCGGCGAAACATAGGGCGTCACCGAACGGGGTCACCGCCATCACCACCAACACCGGAAACATCGCGATGATGGGGCCGAGCGCGTGCAGCAGCTTGTCCGCGTTGGGAGGAACGAAGTCCTCCTTGAACATCATTTTCACCGCATCGGCGATGCCGTGCAGGGTGCCGGCCAGGCGGATGCCGATCTTGCCTTTGGGCAAACGCATGGCTGCGTACACGCCGGAAGCGGCCAGGAAGGCGCCAAACAGACCTGCCACCAGCTGCGACGACATGAACACCGCGCGGTTCGAGAAACCACCACTCTGGAATTGGCGGTTCAGCGCCATCGTGAACAAGATCACGACGACGTGTGCGGCCATGCCGCCGTAGAAGTAGACGCGCGGCAGGTTTCTGCCGACTGCAGTCTCGAAGGCGTTGAGCGCACCGTTGCGATGCACGCGCCAAGACAGCACCACCAGGTTGAACCAGGCGAAGAAGACCAAGAGCTGCAGGCTGAGCCCCATGCGGTCGAGCGCCGCTTCGGGTCTAGGCGCCATGCCCAAGCCCAGCGCGGCCGCCGCGCCGATCAAGAAGCCCGGCGCGGCCAGCACGCCGGCGATGACGATGCTCGGCAAGTAGATGACGGCGCGGTTCGGTCCGACGCGGTGCTGGATCATCGCGCTCTGCCGGCGATCTGCCCACACAGCGATGGCGGAGAAGTTCAGGCAGAAGCCGATGACCAGTACAATCTTGGCCATCGCGAGGACGATTTCGAGGATCACGCCCGCACCTCACTGCCCGGCTTCGACGGGAGCGCGGGGCCGTCGCCAACCATCGCGCGACGTAGCTCGCTGAGCCGCTTCCAGTTGGTGGCGAAGCCGAGCGCGCGGCCGAGCTTGCCGACAAGAAGCCAACCCGGCACTGCGCTGCCTCGCGCGACCAACGCGCGTTCGCTCGTTTGGACGCGACCTTGTCTGTTCACGTAGCTGCCGTCGACCTCGGCCCAGGAAGAGGCAGGCAGCGCGATCTTGGCGATGCGACTGAGCGGACCGACGTGCGAAGCGATGGTGACCACCTTCTTCGTCTTCAGCACCGCTAGCTCTTTGGCGTCGACCTCGATGTCGCCGCCGAGCGCGAGGACAGCGTCGAACTCGTCGGCGACCTTGAGCAAGTCTGCAAGTGGGCGCGGAGGCGCGCTTTCGCACAATCGGAGCACCCCTGCGGTGTTCGGGTTCTTGTCTTCACTCATCAAAATCTCATCACCTCTGCCGAGCGGCTTGCCGGTGACGAAGAAGCGCGTAACGCCGAGGTACGCCTTGGCGAGCGTGTAGAGCGCCCAGTTGTCTTCCAGACTGTGTTGCGCGCTGAGCACGATGGCCACGCGATCAGGCTTGGCTGCGAGGCCCGCCAGCATGCCTTTGGCGTCGGCCAGCGCTTCTTCGACGGTGGCTTCTGCGCCGTTGACCAGCGCCTCGAGCAGGCGGCCTTCGATGGCGCGGCTGTACGAGAGCATGCCGTCGTCACACATCCAGTATTTGTTCACCTCCATGTTTTCACGGGGGCGGTGGCGGTACGGCGTGTTGTTGCGCGGGTCGAAATCGAGATACGCGTTGCAGCCGGTGGCGCACCCCTGGCAAACCGTGCGGGCGCTGCGCAAGAACCACACGCGCGCCTTGAAGCGAAAATCTTTCGAGGTGAGCGCGCCGACCGGGCAGACGTGCTCGGTCATCAGCGTGTAGTCGTTGTCCAGCTCGCGGCCGGGCGAGACGACGATCTCGTTCAGGTTGCCCCGCTCGCGCACGCTGAGCACCGGGTCGTTGGCGATCTCTTCGGTGAAGCGCACGCAGCGCGTGCACACGATGCAGCGCTCGGCGTCGTACACGATGGTGGGGCCGAAGGAGACGGCCTTGGGCTTGTGCACGACCTCTTGCTTCATGCGCTTGCCCTTGCGCTGATGCTCGAGCCAGTAGTCTTGCAAGCGGCACTCGCCGGCCTGATCGCAGATCGGGCAATCGACAGGGTGATTCAGGAGCAACAGCTCTTGCACGGCGGAGCGGGCGTCGGCCACGTGCTCGCTCGACTCGCTGAGCACGGCGAGACCCGGCGCGCAGGCTTGCTGACACGCTGGCTGCAGCTTCGGCTTGGTGTCGACGACGTAATCGTTCTTGGCCGCGTCCCACTTGAGCACTTCGAGCTTCATGGCAGGGCGGCCGGCGGGGGGCGGCAGCTCGACCAGACACATGCGACAGTTGGCCGCGACGCTGAGGCCGGGGTGCCAACAGTAATGGGGAATGTCGATGCCAGCGCGGTGCGCGGCCTTGATGACGGTGTCGCCCTTCTCGAACGGGATCTCGCGACCGTCGATCGTGATCGTATTCGGTGGGGGAGCGGGCGCAGCAGCCGGGGCTGCGGGAGAGGGCTTCGGAGCTTCGGTAGTCATGTCAGTGATCGCACTCCCCGCCAATCATGTTCATCGAGCCGAAGGTGGGGACGACGTCGGGGATCATCGCGCCCACGATGAGCTTGTCGAGACACTGGGTGATCGCGAAACAAGGTGGCCGAATGCGACAGCGGTACGGCGTGCCGCTGCCGTCGGACACGAGGTAGAAGCCGAGCTCGCCGTTGCCGGCCTCGGTGTAGGAGTACACCTCGCCTGCAGGCACCTTGATGCCCTCCATCACGATCTTGAAGTGCTGGATGGTGGCTTCGATCGTCGTGTAGACGTCTTCTTTTTCGGGCAATACCACGCGCGGGTCGTCGATGTTCATCGGCCCCTCGTCGGGCATCTGATCCATGCACTGCTCGAGGATGCGGATGCTCTGCCGGATCTCTTCTTCGCGGCACATGAAGCGATCGAAGTTGTCGCCGGTAGAGCCCACAGGCACGTCGAACTCGAGGCGGTCGTACACGAGGTAGGGGTGGGCGCGCCGCACGTCGTACGGCACCCCGGTCGAGCGCAGGCACGGGCCCGTCCAACCGAAATCGAGCGCGTCTTCTTTGGAGATGCGACCGACGTTCTCGAGGCGGTCGAGGAAGATGCGGTTCTTCAGGAGCAGCTGCTCACTCTCGAGCACCACCGCGAGCACACGCGGAAGCGTCGCGCGGACCATGTCCTTGAAGTACTTGCTCGGCGGCATGGCCATGCCGCCCACGCGACCGAAGCTGTGCGTCAGCCGAGCGCCTGTCTCTTCTTCCAAAATATCCCAGATCATCTCGCGCGCGCGGATGTTCCACAGGAAGGGCGTAAACGCCCCGAGCTCCATCGCCATGGCGCCGTTGCAGGTCAGGTGGTCGGAGATGCGAGCGAGCTCGCCCAGCGCGACGCGGTAGTACTGCGAGCGCTCGGGCACCGTGACGCCCAACATCTTCTCGACAGCGAGGGAGAACCCCACGTTGTTGAGCATCGGCGACACGTAGTTCAGCCGATCGACGTACGGGTAGATCTGGTTCCAGGTGCCGCGCTCGCACATCTTCTCGAAGCCGCGGTGCAGGTAGCCGATCTGCACGTCGGCCTTGGTGATCGTCTCTCCCGAGAGCTCGACCACGATACGCACCGTGCCGTGCATCGCCGGGTGGCTTGGCCCCAGGTTGAGACTCATGGGGTCGGCGGGCATCTCGAGCTCGCCCTCTTCGAGATCCTGATCGAGCGGTTCCACGTCAGCTCTCTTTCTGGGGGGTCGAAGGCGCCTTCTGCTGAGTCACAGCAGCCTTCTGCTGACTCGCAGGAGCCTTCTGCTGACTCGGAGCAAGAAGGACTTTGCTCTTCGGCTTCTTCGCGCGCGCCTCGATCATCTGAGGGTCGTCGCGGTGATACTCGTGCGTCTGGCGGCCGAAGCTCATGCCCTCGTCAGGCCCGAACGGCGGCAGTTTTTCTTGCACTTTGCGGAACTCGATCAGCGGTTGAATCTTGTTGGCCGGGTAGTCTTTGCGAAGGGGAAAGCCCTTGAACTCCGGGTACATCAGGATGCGCCGCAGATCCGGATGACCGCGGAAGACGACACCGAACATGTCGAACACCTCACGCTCGAACCAGTTCGCGCCTTGCCAGATGGGCGTGACCGAGTCGATCTGCACGGTGTCGTCGTCGTCGTCGTCGGCTTCGCCGAACGGGTCGCCGATGCGCGCCTTCAAGCGAACGCGGTGGCCACGCTCGAGCGAGCGAAGGTGCATCACGATCTCGAAGCGCTGCTCGCGGTCTGGGTAGTCGACCGCCGTGATGTCGACGAACATGTTCATCGCACAACGCGAATCCGTGCGCAAAAAGCGCGAAATTTCGAACCATTTGTCGGGGTCGACGACGGCTGTGTCGTCGCCGAACTGGGCGTGGGTCTCGAGGATGGCACCCGCGAAGCGCTGCTTCAGGGCGTCGATGACGACGATGCTCATGCTGGTCTCTATCTTTTTCCGAGACGAAGGCGATCAGCGGCGACGAGCTCGTTGTGCTCGGCGGTGGTCGGGTCGGTGCGGGGCTTCACCACTGCTGGCGTGCGGCTCCCCGTGGCGATCTTGTCTTGCAAGAGCAAGAGGCCGTCGATCACGGCTTCAGGCCGCGGCGGGCAGCCGGGCACATACACGTCGCACGGGATGATTTTGTCGATGCCGGCAACTGTCGTGTAGTTGTCGTAGAAGCCGCCGCAAGAGGCGCAGGTGCCGAACGCCAACACCCATTTCGGGTCGGCCATCTGTTCGTACACGCGGCGCAGCGCTGGTGCTTGCCGCTGGCTGATGGTCCCTACCACCCACAATAAATCGGCTTGGCGCGGCGAGAAACGGGGCGCCTCGGCGCCGAAGCGAGCCATGTCGAAGCGCGGGCTCGCCATGGCCATGAACTCCATCCCGCAGCACGCCGTCACGTACGGGTACTGGAACAAGGAGTACTTCTGTACCCAGCCCATCAGGGCCTCGAACCGGGTCGTGGCGAAGCCAGCCTCGGAGGCCTCGATGACGCGCGTCTCTGTCAACGCTCCCATTCCATGGCTCCTTTTTTCCACTCGTAAACCAGCCCGACGATCAACAGCGACATGAAAGGCGCCATGATCGCGAGACCCGACCAACCCGAATCACGCAGCGTGACGACCCAGGGGTAAAGCAGCACCACCTCGACATCGAGCACCACGAACAAGATCGCGGTCATGTAGAACTTGACCGACAGCTTGACGTGTTTGGTGCCGGTCGACTCGCTGCCGCACTCGAACGGCATCTGGTTGTCTGCGCTCGGGTTCGGGTTCTTGGGCCCGAGAACCGAGGTGAGCGTGAACATCGCGCCGACGATCACCGCCGCCACGACGAAGAGCAAAAGGAGCGGTAGGTAGGTGGCCATGTGCCGTTACGTTACCCTTACAGACCCGGGATGGGGGGCCGGGATGTAGCGCCAGCCTCCAAGCGAGTCAATTCAACCGCTGCCGCGAAGAGGGGGAGAGTGGGATATCCGAGGGCTAGGGCTTCGCGGAGATGACGAGCCCACGCCACCTCGTCAGCGAGCTGCCGAGCTTCGCTTCGATGCGCTGAACTTCGCTGACGAGGTCCGGCTCGTCGACGCCGGCGGAGCGGGCTTCGCGTACGCAGGTGAGCGCAGCGAGGTAGCGCTCGCGTTCGATGAAGGCACGTGCGAGCATGGGCCACACTGTCTTGGGCGGCGCGCCGAGGCTGATCGAACGGCGCAGCGGGCCGATCGCCTCACCATGGCGACCCGTGGTGAGCATGGCTTGGCCGAGGCGACGGAAGAGGTCGCTCGCGACGGGGCCGTCTTGCGCATACTGGATGCCGAGCCGCAGTACTTCTTCGCCCTGCTGCGCCTCTTGCAGCTCGACGCAGGCGGTGCCGAGCAAGCCGAGCCCTTTGGCGATCAGCGATCGCGCCTCTGGGGCCAGCATCTGACCCTCTGGCGTGCGCAGGAAGATCGCCAGCGGAGCGGGCCAAGACGCGAGCAGTTGCAGCACCTTGGTGTTGTCACCACATTCGGCCGCCAGCTCTGCCTCGCCGACCTTCGTCAGATCGATCGCCGAACGCTGGCCCATGCTGGCGCGCTCGAGCTCTTCTCGAACATGCGTGCGAACGCGCGTGCGAAAATCGTTCAGCTCGAGCGTTTCTTCATCGCCATCGTGGAGCAGCACCAGCTCGCTCACCAGCGGCGTGCCCTTGATCACCAACTTGCGCAGCGAGTAGCCGTAGATCGGCGCCAGCAGCAGATATCGAACGCCGATGTGTTGCTGCAGCGACTCGACGTCGCCGTCTTTGTCCGGCGCCGGAAGAGTGGGGTCGTCGGTCAGTAGCGCACCGACCAAGCGCTGCCGAAAATCCGCCAACGTGAGGCGCTGGGGGTCGGCGGGCTCGTCGTCCGAAGGCGCCCCGACGACGAAATCGACGATGGTGTTGTCGGGGTTCCGACGATCGACAGTCAGCGCCGTGATGCGGGCGCCGGTGATCATGGAGAACGCGAAGAAGGCCTCGCCGACGATCTCGCAGAGCGCCTGGAAGCTTCCGATTCCTTCTCCGATACGCTCGAACCAGCCGTCTGTTCGGACGGCGTCGAGGTTGAACTCACGCTCATTGGGCATTGGGCGGGTGTGGACAGGGTCGCACGAGCCGAGGCCGGCCGGCTAGAGATCGCGCTTCGGACGCGAAATGAGCCGCTTCTGCGAAACGAAAGACGCTAGCAGGCGCCCGCGCAGCCTTCTGGCGTGAAGAACCAGAAGCCCTTCGCGGCTTCGCAGTCCCCTGTGTCTTCGTACTCTTTGGTGCAACAGCTGGTGGCACCCTTGCAGAATTTCTTCAGGTTCGTGCCGTTGCGAATGCAGCAGTTGCCTTCGCTGAGTGGCGGTTGGACAGGCAAGTTGGGCCCCTCTGGCAGGGCGACCTCAGGCGGGGTGAACTCCGGCACCTGAAGCTCGGGGGCCTGTGGGACCTCGAGCGGCGGAAGCTCTGTGGGTGGCATCACCGGCACGGGGAAGCAGCCGAGTGGGCTAGAGAACACCGCTACTGCGGCGGCGAAAGCCGTCAGCGCAAACATGCTTCGAAGCTTCGATCTCACCAGAGCACCTGCCCCAAAGGATGCTCGTCCTCGTCAGCGGAGTCTACTTTTCGGCTTCGGAAGGGTGGAGCATGCCGCTGCCGAGCACGACCTCACCTTCGATCTCGGCGCTGGCTTCGTCGATACCCTTCGGATGGGCGACCCGCTGGTAGGCGACCCGCCACACGATATCGTGGCCTTTGCCGCCGGCGCCCAGCTCGAGGACGACATCGACTGCGCGATCGAACAGGCGATCATCCGAGATCAGCTCCCGCCCGTTGGCCTTCGGCTTGAAGCCCCAGTGTCGCGTCAGGTACCGGGACGTCGACCCGAGCGACATGTTGTCGACTCCGCTGATCTCCGCGCTGAGCTCCAGTCGGCGAAATAGATCACCGGTTGGAAAGGCATGCCCAGGGTCGATCGGCTCGAGCCGCAGCCGCACGCGCCCGTCGTCCAGCCGCGCCGCCTCGATGCGAATCGACTTCTCGAGAAAGCCGTGGTCGCGCGAGGTCGAAAAGGCGTGACTGCGTTTGCCGTTCTCGAGCCGAGGCATGTGGCAGTCCGCGCACGCACGGCTGGCAGCGGGTGAGGTGGCATGCTCACTCAGCGTTGTTTGCATGAAGCTGGATGGCGAATCACCGCGAGCGCCCGGGAAACGGAACTCGTGACAACTCGCACACGCAGCGGCGGTGCCGAAACGTGCTGACCGAACGACTCCGTGGGGCGCCGGGCGATTCTGTGAAGCCGAGCTGGCGGCGGCCAGCACCCCCGCTTCGCTCGTCACGTGACAGGTCACGCAGGCCACGCCGATCGCGGCTACCGATGCCGGCTCTTCTTCCATCGGGTCGGCTTCCGGCGCGTGGCAAGCGCGGCAGAACGGCAATGGCTCGAGGGCAAACGCACGTCGATACGCCGGCTCGATGTCCGCGCGCTGGTGCAGCGACCCTTGCCAAGATTCGGCGATGTCGCGGTGACAGGTCACGCAACCTTCGTTCGCCGTCACGGCCTCGAACATGCGATTGCGTGCAGGCCGAGGCATCGCCGACGCAGGCAGAACCGTGGCAACCACGAAAAGCGGAGCAGGCGGCGTCGTTGGCGCAGGCCCGTGCTCACACGCCGCGACGGGGGAGCTTGCGATGGAAACGAGGAGCAGCCAGGTGAAGCGCACGCGAGGCGCGCAGTGTAGCTCTTCGTCAGCGATACGGAACGCTGTACAGCTCGTCGGTTGAATTCCGGTTCAGTCTTTTAGATCTTTGTAAGCACCAGCATTGACCTTGGTGAAGCTGGCTTCCTCGAGCGCCTCGTCGCCGAGCTCTTGGACCTGATCACGGCTCACGCCGATGCGCGTACGCTCCCCGATGCGTGCTTGCGTCGGCTCCGGCCCGAGAGCGCCCCGTGGTCGACCTCGGATCACGACGGCGACCATGACTGCGAGCGTGGCGGCGACGGCCAAACCATGTTGCGCGTAGGCGCCGGGGCGTAACGCTGGAATCATCGTGAAGATCGTCCAAGCGATGTTCTTCCATACGATCGCTCCTAGCGCGCCCCCGGTAATGGCCATGCCTGCGAGCAGCACGGTCGCGCCGCGATCGAAGCGCGCGAAAGAACGCCACAGCTGCGCAAAAGGCAGCGCGCTGGCGAGGCCGACAAGCACGAACCACGCGGGGGCAATTCCGACCAAGAACGCGACTGGAAACCACGCCGCGACGGCGAACGCCAGGGCCACCCCCCATGTGCGCCCACGTTGGGCTGCCACCGTGCCAGTGATTAGGAGCAGAGCTACGAGCACCGTGATCCACCGGTCGTATGCGATGCTCCTGAGCAGCGTTGCCGCGCCCAAAACCTGCGCGACAAGGAGAGACCGTTCAACGTTGCGCGGCAGCACGGACAAGAGAGCGTAGTCTCAGCTGACGCGCGTGCAAGTCGAGACAGGACACTAGGCCGTGCGCGACTCGAGCAGTACGGGCAAGCCTCGGCTCACCGCGAATGTGATTCCGCGCCGCACGACCTTCGGCCGGTAGCCGGCCGCGAGACGAAGCTCGGTGCGCACGGCGATTTGGCGAAGAACCTGCTTCATCTCGAAAAGCGCAAACGCGAGACCGATGCAGCGGCGGACGCCGCCACCGAACGGCAGAAACTCGTAGGGATTCGGCTTTGCACCAATGAAGCGGCTGGGGTCGAACCGCTGCGGTTCAGCCCAGACATCGGGGTTTCGCTGCGTCAGGTAGATGCTCGGCGCGAGGACGGTGCCCTTCGGATACACGCGACCCCCGACAGTGGCCTCGGCTTGGAGTCTGCGCCCGACCATTGGCACGATCGGGTGCAGGCGCAGGCTCTCTTTGACGACAGCGTCCAGATACTCGTCGCTGCCGATGGCGAGCTCCGCGCGCAGCCGTCGCAAGACTTCCGGGTTCTGCAACAGCTCGAGCACTGTCCAGGTGAGCGCCGTCGCAGTCGTTTCATGACCGGCAACCAGGAGCGTCTTCATCTCGTCGACCAGCTCGTTGTCACTCATGGATCGCCCCTCTTCGTCGCGGGCAGCGAGCAGCATCGACAAGACGTCGTCCTGATCTCCACCTTGCGCGCGGCGGCGCTGTATTTCGCTGACCAGACGCTCGTCGACCGCGCGAATCGTGCGCTTGAAGCCGTCCCAAGGCGACCACTTGCCGAGTCGATCGTGGAGGGCCTGCCAACGTAAGCGCCCATCGGGGCCGATCAACAGCAAGAGCCCGGGTTGTTCACCGAACGCGAGCAGGCTCACCAAGGCTTCGCGCAGCTCGTCTTTGTGCGCGCCGTCCGTGACGCCGAAGACCGTGCGCACGATGACGTCGAGCGTGACTTCTTGCATCTCGTGGTGCAGCGGGAAGGATGTCGCGAGCGGCCAGCGATCGATCGAACGGTCCGCCGCCTCTTTCATCACGCTGCCGTAGGCCTGCATGCGCTCGCCGTGAAACGACGGCATCATCAGGCGCCGCTCTTTCATGTGGCGCTCGCCATCGAGCAAGAGCAGCGAGCTCTCGCCGAGAATCGGCTTCAGGACGACGTTGGCGCTGCCCGCGTGAAAAATCTCCGGGGCACCAGTGAACACCTCTTTGATGTCGCTCGGCCTGCTCAGGATCACGAGCGGTGGCAGCCCTGCGAGCTGCATCGTGAAGGTGTCACCGAACTTGCGCTGGCAAGAAGTAATGAAAGGGATCGGCCGAAACACCCACGCCGCCGACTGGGCGATCGGTGGAAGCCGCGGGCCAGGAGGCAGGCCGCGCGCGAGATTCGGGGCCTTGCCCTCCTGCGCATTGACCGGTCGAACCGGCTCGGCCTGGCGAGCTGTCTGCATGTGACCAAGAAGCTTACCCGACTCGGCGCGCAGCTAATCCGGATAATGAATATGGCCCAGCCGCGCAGCCCTGCGCGCGCCCGTGACGCCCGGCAATGACGACGGCAGGCCATGCAGTGTACGCGCGGCGATCAGCGCGACGGCAGCCGGTTCATGATGATCTGGCAGCAGCACGCCGCTCTCGGCGACGCGCACGACCGAGCTCTTCATCAGCGTGCGGCAATCTGCCACGAGCGTGGGGTTCTTTGCGCCGCCGCCGGTGAGCACGACATCGCAAATGCCGCCTGCGCGCGCGTGGGCTTGGGCGACACCGCGAGCGGTGGCGCGCAGAATGCTCGCCAGCAGGTCGTTCGCCGGCGCCCCCGCGAAGCGCTTCAAGATGGGCTCGAAGAAGGCGGCGCCGAAGTCTTCGCGACCCGTCGACTTGGGCGGCGCTCGTTCGATGAACGGGTGCGCCAAGAGCGCTTCGACCAGGGCTTCGATTGGCTTGCCGCCGGCGCTGAGCGCTCCGTCCAAGTCACACTGCAAGCGACCGCCGGTCGCGCGCTTGGCGAATGCGTCGGCGATCATCATGCCTGGGCCGACATCGTAGCCAATCACGTCTTCGACGGCGGCAGTCACGACCGTCACATTGGCAATGCCGCCGAAGTTCACCAACAGCCGAGGGCGACTCTTTGGAGCGGTGAAGAACCAATGGGTAAAGGGCACGATAGGCGCGCCTTCTCCGCCTTGGGCGATGTCTGCGCCGCGCAAATCTCCCACGACCGGAATGCCCAGACGATGTGCCACAACCGCGGACGAGCCGATCTGCAACGTAGCGGCGATCCGCGGCTTCTTGGATGGTGGCGCGTGCCAGATTGTCTGGCCGTGCACACCACAAACAGCTGCGTGTGCAACGCAGCCCAGAGCTTGCGCAGTCTCGGCGTAGAGCTCCGCCAGCTCGTACGAAAGCTCCGCGATGGCGGGAGCCGTCAACGCTTCTGGTTGCAGCAGCAAGTCGCGTACGTCGATCGGATAGGCTCGATGCGCATGGGCAACGACACGTGGCTCGTGGGGCTCGTCGACCGAGCTCAGCTCGAGCGCAATGGCGTCGACACCGTCGCACGAGGTGCCGCTCATCAAGCCGATGGCGATCACGAGAGCGCACCCTTCGCGCGCAAGATCTCGTGTGCCAGCTCCTCGAATGCGCGCTCGCCACCGCGCGCTTTCGTCGAAATCATCGCGGCTTCTCGCGCGAGCGGGTGAGCGTCTGCGACGGCGCAGCCGACGGCAACCAGGCCGAATACGGCA
>Ga0105048_10005260_pt1 | contig 20945 bp, 23 predicted proteins | sample MAT05_FD_78382 | JGI IMG/M metagenome (GOLD analysis project Ga0105048, IMG submission 78382) | Freshwater microbial communities from Lake Fryxell liftoff mats and glacier meltwater in Antarctica - MAT-05 | ecosystem: Environmental > Aquatic > Freshwater > Ice > Liftoff microbial mat | place...
CCATCATACCAATTGTAATAATTAAAATTGGCAATATCGACATCTGAAAGACCATTTTAAATACCTAGGTCACTATCCTTTTTATTATCTTCATTTCATAAAAACACGACCCACTTTCAAAAGATCAAGCAAAATATCATACTTGGAAATTTTGCATGACTTATAGACAATATTGCAAGGATAAGTGTAATACAGTACACACATTCGATATTGTCCAATAACAGCTTTGTCTCATTGAACTATTTGAATATATCGCGGGCATAGCCAAAGCGATTTATTAAAGAATCCTTGGGACGCTGCAATAAATGCTTTTGGTGTAACAGACCAATCTTAGTTTCTCTCGATTGTATCAATACTTTTATTCCCCGGCATCATACCAAGTTAATCAAACCTGTTTTTGGACTAAAGTATATTTCATTTTGGCAAAAGATAAGGCCAGCATATCTAACAAATCAGGCTGTGGTTTGTGAGAAAATAAATGAGGCATTGCGCTGAAATTCAGCCCGAAGACATTATTGCAACTTCACATTTGATTTCGGAATAAATCCTTCTTTGCCACCAAGTAATTTAATTTTGTAAAATGCTCCATTATCTCCAAGCACTTCAAACTCCGTATCTCCGGGAACTTTACTGGCTACGGTCGATTTGGCATCGGGCTGATTAAATACATCATAACGATCAGATTTGCCTCCGCGAGTGCGCACTTTTGTAGCCAATGCCGATGCCGAATTACCTTGAAGTTCGTTCAGAGGATAAGTAACTCCAATGCTTAAAAGAACAGCTAACTCATCCGATTTTTTCTGCGCATATTCTGTTTCTTCTTTGAACTCTTGCGCATCTATTTCGGAAGCCATTACATAGTTCTCAACAGCCTTCGGAAAATTTCCATAAATGCAATAGATGGCACCCATATTTGCAAGAGCTTCTGCTGTATACGGATCCTTTTCAACGATGCCTTTATAAATAGTCATTGCACCTTCAAATTCTCCATTGTCCATCATCTCCATAGCTTTCTTACTGAGTTCAGCAAAATCTTTAACTTTGATCTTACGGAATTTAAAATCACGCTTCTCGAATGTAGGTACTATAAAATTGCAAGCTTGAACGTATAGTTTTTCGAATGCCGCATCTAACATAATGTTGCTCGCACGTATTGTAGTCCAGTTGCCCGTTTTAGCGTCTCTGCCTGATGTTGAAGTTTCCGTTTGTTCTTTATTAAAAATCGCTAATATTTCTCCAGTAACTACCGAAATAATTTTCATTGAAAGAATCGCCTTCACCCGCTTAGTGCGAACTGTACTTCCATTATCAACACTTTCATTCCAGTTCGTAGACCCAGAGATGATTGCGTCGATACCGAGAATTTTGCCTACCTGAGCTGCCTGTGAATCGTCTATTACCCCAGTCATTCCCAACTTTTGTTCGTTTAGAATTCGTTGGATTTCGGAACGCTCGACAAAGTTGAAAATAGCCGTTGTAGCACCTTTCTGGAAGGTTTCACCTGCATCAGACTTCATAAAACCTGTAGAAACGTTCGTTATTCCGCGCTTGTCATTCATCATCATTTGAAGGAGGGCATCCGTGGTTCGTTTTCCGCGCCCATCATAGCGGTCGTAGTAATAATTGTTATTCTCTTCTCCGAAATCAAGGATAGCAACACGCTTTATTCCTACCAGCGGTTTTTCAGGGGCCTGAATTAAAAAATACTCACGCTGAGCTTGAAGAAGATTTATTACCAGAATCGCTGCGGCAGTAAAAAGAATTTTCATGGTTAAACACTTTTATAGTCTAGTGATTTGAGGGAGGCAATCTAAGGACGATTATTGATTTGAACAACATATGCTGAACACCAATCGCCTGAACAATCTCAACAACTAATCCCTTTTAATTTCGTGTTACAATTGGAAGAAATCATTTAATTAAATATGTGAAGGTGTAATTTGAATTGCAACTTCCGAATTCTAATTGTCAAACTTTTACTCATTTTCGATTTTCTGTGAAATGCATGAAACAAACGAAAATCACGATTATCTATTTACTCACATTACCTAAGTACTTTTGCAGGCTCCAAATAACTCAGGCAATTTCCGATCAAAAATGGAACGTCAAACAACATTCGTGAATGTAATTCTGCCTTTGGCTTTGCCCAGACTATTGACTTATCGCGTTCCGCATACCGAACAAAATAATATCCGAATTGGTCAACGTGTAGTTGTCCAACTTGGAAAAAGTAAATTATATACTGCCGTTGTTTTTGCAATTACACAACAAGCTCCTGTGGGATACACTGCAAGATACATCGAGTCTGTGCTAGACCAAGAACCCATCATTAATCCCAAACAGCTCGAAATGTGGGAGTGGATGGCAAACTATTACTGCTGCACTCATGGCGAGGTAATGCATGCTGCCCTGCCCGCCGGACTCAAACTTGCAAGTGAATCTAAATTTATTCTGCTCAATGAACTGATTGATACCTCAGAAATTACTTCCGAACATGAAAAAACAATCGTTCATGCATTGTCGCATAGGAAAACAATGACCATGAATGAGATCTGCGATCTGCTGCAGATCAATCAAGTTCAACCTTATCTCAAATCTCTTTTGCAGAAAAAAATAATTGCAAGCGAAGAAGAATTGAAAGAGAAATACAAACCCAAACGCATTGACGTTGTAACTTCGGGAATCGAAGCAGACACCGAATCAAAACTTGAAAAAGTTTTTGCGGAACTTGAAAAACGTAATGCGCAAAAACAATCGGATACGCTGTTAACATTTTTGCGTTTATCGAAATGGGACGAAGGCAATCGAAGTGAAGTAACGAGAATGCAATTACAAACAGCAGCCGGAGTTAATAATTCTGTCATTGCCGCTATGGCCGAAAAAGGTATTTTTAATATTATTTCCAAAGAAACTGGTCGCCTTGCATCACATCTAATCACGGCTGAAAAAACAAGGGAATTATCGCAAAGTCAACTCGAAGCTCACGGAAAAATAGTACAAAGCTGGAAAGAAAAAGATGTTGTTCTATTACATGGTGTGACTTCCAGTGGTAAAACTGAGGTCTACGCGCGACTGATCGAAGAGACCATCAATCAAGACAAACAAGTTCTTTTTCTTCTTCCCGAAATTGCGCTGACGACACAAATTATCGGTCGACTTATAAAATACTTTGGCAAACGAATAGGCGTTTATCATAGCGGCTATAGCAACAATGAACGCACTGAAGTTTGGAGCAAAGTTCTTGCAAATTCTCAAGGAGAATGCGATGTTATTCTAGGTGCCAGAAGTGCTCTTTTTCTGCCATTCACAAGGCTCGGGCTTGTAATAGTTGACGAAGAACACGAGCCCAGTTTTAAACAACATGACCCTGCCCCCAGGTACCATGCGCGCGATACAGCAATTTGGCTTGCCAAACAATTTTCCGCCAAAGTTCTTTTGGGTTCTGCCACGCCCGCCGTAGAAACATATTGGAATGCCATTCACGGAAAATTTGGATTAGTAGAAATGAACACACGTTTTGGAGGATTGGAACTTCCGGAAATTTTACTGTGCGATCTTAGGACTGAAATCAAAAACAAAACACTCAAAAATCATTTTGGTGGTCAATTGCTCACTGCCATGGAAGAAGTATTGAGTAAAGGAGAACAAATAATTCTTTTTCAAAATAGGAGAGGCTACACACCAATTTGGGAATGTACATCGTGCGGCAACATTCCAATGTGTACGCGATGTGATGTGAGTCTAACTTATCACAAACAATTCAATCAACTTCGTTGCCACTATTGCGGATATCACACACCTCCACAAAGTACTTGCTCTGCCTGTGGAAGTAATGATATGCGAATGCTAGGCTTTGGTACTGAAAAAATAGAAGAGGATCTTCAGACTTTTTTACCTGGAGCCTCAGCGCAGCGGATGGATTTTGACACAACCAGAACCAAAACTGGATATCAAAAAATTATTTCCGATTTTGAATCAGGACATACCAATGTACTTGTAGGTACACAAATGGTGACCAAAGGCTTAGATTTCGACAATGTTTCTTTGGTCGGAATTTTACAAGCCGATAAAATGCTACACTACCCTGACTTCAGAAGCATGGAACGCGCATACCAACTAATGATGCAGGTGGCGGGTAGAGCGGGAAGAAAAACCAAAAGAGGAAGAGTAATTATCCAAACATACACCCCCGATCATTGGATATTTTCGTTATTGCGCACCGGAGACTACAAAGCGCTTTATACGCACGAAATAGCAGAGCGATTTCAATTCGGATATCCTCCATTTGTAAGACTTATGCGTATCACCTTAAAACACAGAGAAGATCAAACTGTACAATATGCCTCAGAAATGTTGGCAAAAGTTCTAGTGCCGCATCTCAATGAGCGTTTACTGGGCCCCGAAAAACCCTACATCCCTAAAATAAACAACTATTATCTGCGGCAATTTATTATTAAACTCGAGCGTAAACCTGACTATGGGAAACAAAAAGAATTACTCATTAAATTGATCCACGAACGCCTTACTGCAAGTGAATTTAAAAGCGTAAGACTCCAAATTGACGTGGATCCTGTATAGGCTGGAGTAAATTTTCAGAAGTTTTGGTCTTACTAAATGATTGAAATTGCCTGTTCACTTTTGCTGTCCCTTACCTTTGTCCAATGAAAGAGATAAGCTGCTCATTTTGTGGAAGGAAAAAAAGTGACGTTAACATTCTAATTGCCGGTATTAGCGGGCATATATGTGACGATTGTGCTGCACAAGCAGGACAGATTGTTAATGAAGAAGTAAAGTCTTCAAAGACTCCAGCTCGCGATGATTTTGAATTGGGAAATCACAAACCGGTAGATATAAAAAAGTTTTTGGATGAATATGTAATTGGACAAGATGAAGCTAAAAAATTTCTTAGTGTTGCCGTTTATAATCATTACAAACGGATTGTTCAGAAAGATATCAAGGACAGCGATGGTGTCGAAATTGAAAAGTCAAATATTATCCTTGTTGGTGAAACTGGAACAGGAAAAACTTTACTCGCCAAAACAATAGCAAAACTTTTAAAAGTTCCGTTTGCCATTGCCGATGCTACTGTACTTACAGAAGCGGGTTATGTAGGTGAGGATGTTGAAAGCATACTTTCGCGTCTTTTGCAAGATGCCGATTACGATGTGATAAAAGCTCAACGTGGAATTGTATTTATTGATGAGATAGATAAAATTTCGCGCAAGAGCGATAACCCAAGTATCACTCGTGATGTAAGCGGTGAGGGCGTTCAACAAGCCATGCTAAAACTTTTGGAAGGAGCAACCGTAAATGTTCCACCACAGGGGGGGCGTAAACATCCTGAACAAAAGATGATCCAAGTTGATACGCGCAATATTCTTTTCGTATGCGGTGGTGCTTTTGACGGAATAGAAAAATTAATCGAACGGAGAATCAATACTTCCGCAATTGGCTTCAATAGCGGAACTCACCGTGCTGACTACGAAAGTCTTCTTCAGTTTATTTCTCCGGTCGATTTAAAACAATTTGGATTAATTCCTGAATTAATTGGACGTTTCCCTGTGATTACTCACCTAAACCCACTAGATGAAACAACACTGAGAAGAATTTTGACGGAGCCAAAAAATGCGTTGATAAAACAATATACTAAGTTGTTTGAACTAGATGGTATCAAATTGACATTCGACAAAAAGGTTCTTGATTTTATTGTAGAAAAAGCCATCGAATACAAACTTGGAGCACGTGGACTTCGCTCTATTTGCGAGGCTATTCTTACAGATGCGATGTATGAATTGCCATCTTCAGCAAATGAGAAAGAATTTAAAGTAACTGTTCAATATGCACGAGATAAATTTGGAAGATCAAAAATGAGTCAGCTTAAGGTTGCTTAGAGAATCTATTGCAATGTAGTTGTGGCATTATTAAAGCAGTTTATTAAAAATTCCGTTGGCCAATTAGTAAATGCTTTTGGTAATATACCGCTTGGATTTATAAACTGGTTCAATTCCGTTTCTGTGCATAGCACTAAACATCATGCCCAACGGTGTTTACCTCTTTAACTCATAAAATTCTAAGGACCATTTTATAAGTAATACCGATATTATTTTATTAGGGGTTGCAGTAATCGCAAAACATTGGATCCTCTTCCCGTTTGTTATTGGGAAACAAGCGTTCATCGCGGTGGCCACACTTTTTGCAACCGTAGACATGAGCGAGCGTGGAGTTGGTCGGATTGCCACAAAGAGAGCAAGCAAGGCCGGAGGTAACCCCAATAATACCAAAACCCGGACTCGAACAGGAAGGACACCTTGCAATTATCACTCCAGCCAATTTCCGGCCCGCTTGTTCTATAACCAACAACCTTGAAGGATTATAAAGGGCTCTCATATCTGTTTCTACACAAACCTTGGGATGCCTTTGTTTTAAGTCTATAAAAAATTCCTTTAACTCAATACTATCTGTAATTCCCTTTTTGATGTCTATTAGGTCTTCATGAGATTTACGAAGTATCAATGCATGCTCAGGAAAACCCGACTTTTTCGCAAAATCCTGTAATTCATCCCATGTAGTGATAGTATCCGTTGCATAATTTGTTGCTGTGCTCAATTCCTTCACCACAATTTCGATTTCCAACTTCTTATCATGAAATAGCAGCAACTCCTCGTCAGCAGCAGCAAAATAAATTGTAGGATGAGGACCGAATGATCCTTCGCTAGCCACTGCAAGATCACAATCGGCTATTTGCATAGCCAACTGAGCTTTCTTTCTTGCCGTAGTGAGTGGATCAGACGTTCTTTCTATTTCGCCTGAAAACGTTCCAAACTGATCCGAATCAAACTCAGGCAGCACGATACACTGAACACCAAGCATCTCTTCGAGGATAGGAGCGAGTACTTTTTCTTTGCCATGTTTGGTTGCAATAACCAAACGCCTTCCTTCAAAATGTTCCATTAGCTGAAGACTAAAGTTCAATCATACCATGCAAATCGACCATTCCTTGTTTGGCACTCAAATAACTTTTGACCTTTAACAACTCATTTTGGAGATACCTGATTTTCGCTTCGCGCATCTTGCTGTCCTCTTCATTGGCATCACGTTCGATTCGGTCTTCATGAAATTTAATCTTTACACTCACCATTTGTGTAATCAAATCAAGCGCCTCTGACTTTGTAAAAGAGCCATTCAGTAGTTGTAGATGCATGATAATAAATTATTGTCCTTGACCAAGTGAAAATGCAGGCTGTCCGTCGAACTTATAAAGATTTTCTGTTTTTATAACGTCGACCTTATGTTCCAATGCAGCGTTTAATAATGAGATGATTTGCTCACCAGCCATTGTTTTTCCTTCTTCTATTTTAAAGCGACATCTCCAATGATCAGTGCAAAAAGTTTCCTCAAAACCTTCAGGCCATACCTTGATACCACGGTTTGTGATCATAGAAAGTTTGATGTCAGATTGATTTAATTGTTGGATAATTTCTGCTAATTGATCCGGTTTACTTTCAGGCCAATGGACAAATAAATCAACTCCAACCAACTCTTTTAATTTTGCGGCTTTTCGTTTATACTTTGGCAGATTGAGAGAACCACTTTTTGAATATATCACAGGTTTTAAAGTTTGTGGTAAAGCTCCCAAGTTTGCAATTACTGCCTCTGCAAATTCTTTGGTTCCCACGTTGGTTTTACTCACCCCATCTTTATAGATGTCGTAAGTGTGAACTCCATCTTCTATGGTTCTAAGCCACGCATTCTGAATTTTTTCTGCAATTTCTGTTTGGCCAAGATGATTTAACATCATCACAGCACCTTGCAAAAGACCAGAAGGATTTGCAACATTCTGACCCGCTCTTCGCGGCGCTGAACCGTGAATGGCTTCGAACATAGCGCATGTTTCTCCAATATTTGCTGAGCCGGCTAGACCAACTGAACCAGCAATCTGAGCAGCGATGTCGGAGAGAACATCACCATACAAATTAGGCATTACAATGACATCAAAAATCTCGGGCGTATCTGACATTTTTGCCGCTCCAATGTCTATGATCCAGTGTTCATTTTCTATCTCCGGATATTCAGCCGCTATTTCATCAAACACTTTATGAAACAAACCATCTGTCTGCTTCATGATATTGTCTTTCGTAAAACAAGTTACTTTTTTACGTTTGTATAATTTGGCATACTCGAATGCATAACGCACTATTTTTTCGCACCCTGGTCGACTTATTAATTTTAGGCATTGTACCACTTCATCTGTCTGTTGGTGTTCAATACCGGCATATAAATCCTCTTCATTTTCTCGAACTATTACAATATCCATTAGGGGATGTTTTGTGTCCACAAAAGGATGGAGACTAACGCAAGGTCTGATATTGGAATAAAGTCCAAGAAATTTTCTTGTGGTAACATTCAGACTTTTGTAGCCACCACCCTGAGGCGTTGTAATGGGAGCTTTGAGAAATATTTTGTTTCTGCGAATCACATCCCATGATTCCTTGCTTATTCCCGCGTTATTTCCGGAGAGATAAACTTTTTCGCCTACCTCAATTTCATCATACTCCAGTTGTGCACCTGAGGCTTTCAAAATCGCGATGGTGGCGTCCATAATTTCCGGACCTATACCGTCGCCTTTAGCTACTGTTATTCTTGTCATATGTCGAATTCAGATTTGTTGATTTTACGGGCAAAACTAGAGATCAAATCTATATATTTTTATTTATCTTTGTTATGCATTCCATAAATAATTTTAATGAATTATACACTGCATCAGCTACAAGTATTCCTCAAAGTGGCCGAACTAAAAAGTATTACTAAAGCATCGGAGGCACTGCATTTGTCGCAGCCAGCAGTCTCAATACAATTAAAAAACTTTCAGGATCAATTTGATCTCCGGCTAACGGAAGTTGTTGGCAGGCAATTACACGTAACAGATTTCGGCAAAGAGATTGCTTCAGCGGTGTCGGTGATACTAGATCAAGTAAATGCCATCAACTATAAAACTGAGAGTTTCAGAGGACAACTGAGTGGTAAACTAAAAATATCTGTTGTATCCACAGGCAAATATATCATCCCATATTTCTTGACTGACTTCGTAAAAATGCATCCTGAAATTACGCTGGAACTAGATGTCACAAACAAATCGGGTGTGGTAAAAAACCTCGAAAATAACGAAGTTGACTTTTCTCTTGTCTCACTGCTTCCGGCAAAACTCATCGTTGAAAAAATGGAATTGATGCAGAATAAATTATATATCATAACTAGCGGTGAATCACAATCTGATGAAAAAACTTACACTAAAAAGATTCTAGAAAAATTACCCCTCATATTTCGTGAAGAAGGATCTGCCACTCGTCTCGTGCTCGAAGAATTTATTACAAAAAACAATCTTGATGTTAAAAGAAAGCTAGAACTCACCTCTAACGAAGCTGTCAAACAGGCCGTTATTTCAGGACTTGGATCGGCTGTGATTCCTCTTATTGGATTAAAAAATGAATTACAAAATGGTGACTTAAGAATTATACCGACCAAAGGATTTCCCATAAAGTCAATGTGGCATCTCATTTGGCTAAAAGGAAAAAAATTCTCTCCTTTAGCAGAAGCCTATATTAAATACCTTCAAAAACATAAATCTGAAATTATCAGTGCAAAATTTGGCTGGACAGAAAACTACTAAGTCATTTGTGGACTAAATCTCTGATGCACCTAACCCACTCATTATTAAATAACCCCGTAAAACACAATACACAATGTGAATAAAGTGTGAATAAATATCGCATGATGAGAGTCTAGAAATTGCCCGAAACCTAGAATGCACCTATACATTTGGCCTCGAAACGATTTATACATGATTTGCGAAACTGCCGTAATCCTCCAAAAAGATACGGCAGTTTTGCTTTTTAGGCCATTGCATAATTATTCGATTGGAAACTCAGAATCTGAACTCTACATTTGAGACGTGTCTACTTCAACCGAAATACATATCGTAAATGAAAATCCATCAGTGTTTGAAACACCATTGATGAAACAATACAACACCATCAAGGCAAAATATCCTGATGCGTTATTGCTATTTCGTGTAGGTGATTTTTATGAGACTTTTGGAGAGGATGCTGTGCGCGCCGCGAATATTTTGGGTATTGTTTTGACCAAACGAAAAAACGGACCAGGAGCATACATTGAGTTAGCAGGTTTTCCTCACCATTCTCTTGATGTCTATCTGCCACGACTTGTTAAGGCTGGCAACAGAGTCGCAATTTGCGATCAACTCGAAGATCCCAAACTGACCAAAACGATCGTAAAACGTGGTGTTACGGAATTAGTAACCCCCGGGGTTTCTTACAACGATAAAACAATTGAGCAAAAAAGCAATAATTTTTTGGCCGCTGTGTACATCAAAGACAACAATTGCGGTGTTGCTTTTTTGGATATCTCAACAGGCGAATTTTTGTCGGCTCAAGGTAACACTGAATACATTGACAAACTTTTACAAAGCTTCGCCCCAAATGAAGTTTTGTATCAGAAAAATCATGACCGCATTTTCAAGGAATCATTTGGCGAAAAATTCTTTTCCTTCAGATTGGATGATTGGGTTTTTACAAATGAATACGGCAACGAATTACTTAACAAACATTTTGGAACGAAGTCACTCAAAGGCTTCGGAGTGGAAGATCTCAACTTTGGAATTATTGCCGCCGGCGCTGTGCTGCATTATCTCAACGAAACACAACATGATAAAGTCAGTCATATATCGGGACTTTCCAGAATAGACGAAGACAAATATGTTTGGCTCGATAAGTTTACAATTCGTAATCTTGAATTGGTAAATAGTACTAATGAAAATGCGACAACTTTATTAAGAGTTTTAGATCACACGGTGACCCCAATGGGATCAAGGCTTTTGAGACGTTGGATGCTCTTACCGCTAAAAGATATTCCAGCAATAGACAAACGTCTTGCTGTAGTTGATTTTTTTGCAAAGCGAACCGCTGATCTTGAAAAGTTGAATCTCGAACTCAAGCAGGTTGGTGATCTCGAACGTCTAATTTCCAAAGTTGCTGTAAGCAGAATTTCGCCTCGCGAAGTACAATACATACGAAGAGCACTTGACGTAATAGAACCATTAAAATTGTTCTGCGATCATTCAGGAAATCCAGATATAATGTCATTTGGGACCCGGTTAAATTCTTGCGCAGATTTGCGTGAACGCATACAGCGTGAACTGGTAGCAGAGCCTCCTATGGCACTCAACAAAGGCGAAGTAATTGCGATTGGTGTTAATGCTGAACTCGATGAGCTTCGTAAACTTGCATTTCATGGTAAAGAAGTTCTCGAACAAATTCAGCAACGCGAAATTGAACGAACAGGAATTCAATCTCTAAAAATATCTTTTAATAATGTTTTTGGATATTATCTTGAGGTGCGAAATACCCATAAAGACAAAGTGCCGGCAGAGTGGATTAGAAAACAGACACTTGTTCAAGCTGAGCGATATATCACCGAAGAGCTGAAAGAATACGAAACAAAAATTCTAGGTGCAGAAGAAAAAATTTCGAGCATCGAATTCAGATTATTTAACGAACTTGTGGCAGCAGTTGCAGATTACACTTCTGTAATTCAACTGAACGCACAAATGCTTGCGAACATTGATTGCCTTATGTCTTTTGCAAAAGTTGCTCTTCGCAACAACTATGTAAAACCCTCTATTAACGATTCACAAACGATAAAAATTCTCGATGGCAGACATCCTGTGATTGAGCAAACTCTAGCCGCTGGAGAGGAATATGTAAGCAATGATATTTATCTCGACAACAATACACAACAAATCATGATGATAACGGGCCCGAATATGTCGGGTAAATCTGCCGTTCTAAGACAGACCGCTCTTATAGTTCTTATGGCTCAAATGGGATGTTTTGTTCCGGCAAAAGCAGCAGATATTGGCATCGTAGATAAAATATTTACTCGTGTTGGCGCTAGTGATAATATCTCAAGCGGCGAATCTACTTTTATGGTTGAGATGAACGAAACCGCGAGTATCCTAAATAATCTGAGCGATCGTTCACTTGTATTACTCGATGAAATTGGTCGAGGTACTTCCACCTACGATGGAATTTCAATTGCGTGGGCTATTTCAGAATTTATTCACGAGCACACAAAATCAAGAGCAAAAACTCTTTTTGCGACGCACTACCACGAGTTGAATGAAATGGAAAATAAATTTGTTCGTATCAAAAACTACAATGTAAGCGTGAAGGAAGTTGGCAATAAAATTATCTTTCTTCGCAAACTGAGTCAGGGTGGCAGCAACCATAGTTTTGGAATCCATGTTGCACGTCTTGCCGGAATGCCCGCACGTGTTGTAGAAAGATCAAAGCAAATACTTGTTCAACTGGAAAAAGCGCATTCATCTGGCGATCTCTCAGGCAAAGTAAAAAAGGCCATTGTTCAAGAAGAGGTAGCAACACAACTCAGCTTTTTTCAACTCGATGATCCTACCCTCGCCGAAATCCGCGAACAGATTCTTAACCTCGATATCAATCGCCTCACACCAGTCGAAGCACTGATGAAGCTCAATGAGATTAAGTCTATTATTTCCGGCAAAAAAGACTAAAAACACTTCTACTTGAGTAAATTCCAAATTCGATTAAGCATTGTTTTCGTTGGCAACCGTTTGGTCGAAGTTCAAATCATCAGTGACAATTTTTGCCTCAATTTTCGCTCATTACATTTACAAAAATATTTCCTTCTCATTAACGATTTAATAATATTTGCAGTGAAGTCATAAACTATCTTTCACACCTCTTAATTTTCATATGAATATTATAGTTCTTTCACGCGACACTAAACTCTATAGCACAAAGAGACTAGTCGAAGCAGGCGTAAAACGCGGCCACAACGTTCGGGTGCTCGACCATTTAAAGTGCAATCTTGTTATCGAACGCAAGAATCCAAAAATCATTTACAATGGTGAAGAAATAACGGACATTCAAGCTGTGATTCCACGTATTGGCGCTTCTGTAACCTTCTACGGGACCGCGGTAGTGCGCCAGTTTGAAATGATGCATGTTTTTACCGCAGTTGAATCACAAGCTCTTGTGCGCTCGCGCGACAAACTTCGCAGTATGCAGATTCTTTCGCGCGCAGGACTCGGATTACCAAAAACGGTTTTCACAAACTATTCAAAAGATGTTGGTTTGATCGTTGACGAAGTTGGGGCGCACCTGTGGTAATTAAACTTCTTGAAGGAACACAAGGACTTGGCGTTGTTCTAGCCGACAATAAAAAATCAGCCGTGAGTGTGGTTGAAGCATTCAACGGACTTAAAGCACGAGTGATCGTTCAAGAATTTATCAAAGAAGCGGGTGGGTCGGATATCCGAGCTTTTGTAGTAGATGGCCATGTCGTTGGTGCCATGAAACGTCAAGCCAAAGAGGGTGAATTCAGATCCAATCTTCATCGCGGAGGCACAGCCGAAGTTGTTGAACTTACTCCCGAAGAAGAAATTGTGGCAATCAAAGCTGCCAATGCAATGAAACTTGGAATTGCTGGAGTGGACATGCTTCGAAGCGAACGTGGACCTCTTATTATTGAAGTTAATTCATCGCCCGGACTTGAAGGAATTGAATATGCAACAGGAATAGATATCGCCGGTCAGATAATAAAATATATCGAAAAGCAAGTGTAAAAAACTCAACGCCTTTTACGAAGCATATACTTTTTTGCGACATCTACCAAAAATTTATTTTGAATGGTCTTACGGCCAATCAAAACTTGATAGCGCATGCCCGAACGATTGGCAAGCGATACCTCTGAGTGGATTTTTTTTCTTCCAAGTTGCAGAATAGTTCGCACACAAAAACGCATTTCGCTATCTCCGAATGAATTTCTTACAAGCAACTCCCGGTAATTTTCGAAAACATGTTTTTGTGGCCCGGAATCATCTACTGCAAAAACCGCCTCAAGCACTCTGCGCTCTCCTAATAATACCTCACGACATGACTCTACATGGATACAAGAACGATATGCCCCAGTATCCACTTTTGCCTCAATAAGGGTGTTGCTTAATTCAGGGAGTTTTAAATATTCCCTCCGACCAATGCTCCGCAATAGTTTCATACGCGAAATTTTTTCAAGAATCAGCGAGCATTTGTTTTACTGCTTCCGAAATGGCTTTACCATCCGCCTTTCCGGCAAGTGCTTTTGAAGCGGCACCCATTACTTTGCCAAGATCACCAAGACCTGTAGCACTCACTGATGCGATGATGTCCTTAAGAGCTGCATGCAATTCTTCTTTACTCATCTGTTTTGGTAGATACGCAGCTATAACTTTTGCCTGCTGCATCTCAACATCCACTAAATCTTGACGGCCTTGTGTTTTAAAAATATCGATCGACTCCATTCTCTGTTTATAGAGCTTGTTGAGTATTGCAAGTCCACGACTTTCGTCCACCTGTCCATCTCCTCCGGTGCTCGTCATTTCAAGTAATAATTTGCTTTTGATGTCACGCAATGCCATGAGCTTATCCTTCTCTCCGGCTTTCATTGCATCTTTAATATCGCTGTTGATCTGATCTGTTAAAGTCATCCCTTTTTTATTTAATTTCCGTTGCAATATTACATCGAATTAGGAATGAATATCGCAGTGAAATGATCCCATAAAAAGATATTTAAATGAATTGTACATTCGTTCCTCGATAAATCAAATAAAGATGGCATTAAGCAAAAAAGAAAAAGTAGTACAAACCGCTCTTAAAATGATGGCTGACGGAGGCTTCCACGATACTCCAATGAGTGAACTCGCATTGAAAAGTGGTGTTGCAATCGGCACAATATACCATCACTTTTCTGGCAAAGAAGATCTTAGTAAAGCAATCGCACAGCAATGTCTTGATAATCGCAATACTGCAATGAATGAAGCTGTTGCCAATAATGGTAGTCAGAGCGAAAAATTTCAGGCCATGTGGACCGCTACTTTTAATCACTTTTGTTCTGCAAAATTCGAATTTCAATTTTTGGAACAATGTCTTCACTCACCTGCACTAGCTAAGATAATAAGCTCTAATAAGTCTACAATTCCCCATGAGGTATTGGCATTTTATCAGAATGGAATTGATACTGGAAAACTTCGTGATTTAGACACAGCACTCCTGTTCAACTGGACGATGTCAGGCATTGCAACCACCGTAAGAACACAACTTGGCTCAAAGACGAAAAAATTAACCGCAAAACAAATAGAAGAATTAATGCAGATGGGTTGGGTTGCGATTAAAGCTAAATCAAAATAAAATTATCTCTCCTAAATCAAAAGAAGTATGTTTAACAAAACAGTTATTGAAAGATACTTCATCGCCGAAAAAAGCGAAAGTCTCATATTTATTATTTTAGGCATTGTTGCGATTATTATTTCACTGGTCTTCTTTTTTTATTTTAAATCTTCCTTCCACAGAGGATTTGCCATTCCACTTGTACTTGTTTCTTTGTTGCAAATTGCAGTAGGTGCAATAGTTTATCGGAAATCTGACAATGACAGAATAAATAATGTTTACTCCTTCGACTTGGATCCTGGTAAACTCAAAACGGAAGAAATTCCGCGAATGGAAGTGGTAATGAAAAATTTGGCAATCTATCGTTGGGTCGAAATCAGTCTTGTAATCACCGGACTTCTTTTGATTATTTTTTTTCGAACTCAAATCGAACAATCATTTTGGTACGGCTTCGGCATTGGTCTAACTGTTCAATCGATTGCTATGCTCGTAGCAGACTTTTTTTCAGAAAAACGGGGCTATGAATATCTTCTTGGCCTCAAAACATTCTTTAAAATTTAGAAACAAATACCTGAAATTGACCGTAGATTTTACCTTTTAATACTACTTCTCACCGGAATGTCTTTCTAAGAGGATATAGTCGTTCTAGCATCTCACAAAAAAAATTTCCAATAGTTTCATTTGTGTTTGGCGTATGGTAAACGCTTTGATATTTCATTAAACATAAAAATACTGTGAACACAAACGATATAGTGTAATATCGGATTTGCCTTACTGAGCTATTTCAGTGAGTGACGGCATTACCAAAGTAATTTATTGAAAAATCCTTTGCTCCTTTAATAAATGTTATTGATATAATAAATGCTTTTGATGTAATACTGAACCGATGTATTGTACAAATCCAAACGGAATTGGGCTACACTAGATGTGTACGCGGTTTTATTGACTAAATTGAATCAAGCAATAGTAAAAATCACTTGACGCATTGGATTAAAAAGAAAAGGGGAACGGTACATTACCGATCCCCTCACGACTCAAACCTATAAGCAGGTAGTTTAGAGTTAAGCTTTTCATGGGCACTTAGTTTGGTGATCTTGATCACCACTCCGCACCACTTTTTGTTGTGTTGGCCTTTACGGTCACCCCGTTTTCTTTTCCCAACTTCATTTTCCGTTTTCATTAGTCATTTATAGAGACTAAAATTTATATGTTTTTATTTAAACGATTTGGACTTTCGTTGTGTGAAATTCAAACGCTTTTGAAATCACTTTTTCAGAAATGCAACCAATTGGCATTAGTTAAATTTCTATTACAAATCTCCTCTACTTTCTTCTCTCAGCAATTACACTTTATCAACTGAATATTACATTAATCACAGATTTTGTACACGTCCAATTTCTCACTTTGGCTGCGACTTCAAATTTGATATAAAAAAATTCAACGCTTTAGATTTGATAAAACCTGTTACCAATGGAAAAACAAACGAATTAATTGCTATTCCAACAATCGGATTCCAATTTTTCTTTCTTATGACATCCATGGTATAACTTTCAACAAGTCTGACTGCGGTATCTTTAACAACTCCATCTAGATTAAGAAATGACAATGCTTTCCCTATTATGGTGGACTTATGCACCGGAATCTCATCAACCAAAACCTTTAAATCGTCACCGAGCATCGTAAATTCTTGTTTCAGAATTAGTTTCTGCTCCGAAATTTCAACATTTAGAGCCTGCATAGAATTTAGTCTTCTCATAATTCTGCTTCTTTTGTTACTTTTCTTACAATCATATTTCCGATAGGATTCTCAAGCCAAGGTTTGCTTTTAAAAGCCAAAATAATTCCGATTATTAGGTAAAAACCACAGACACATAAAAATCCCAAATACAATTTTCCCAATAATTCTCCAAGCATCATTGCAACGCCAATTGTCAGGCACAATAAACTGAGTAGAAAAATGATAATTAAAACTAATTTTGCTAGTACGCGACTGACTACTTGAGAAAATAACTTTAATATCTTCAGCTTTATCAAAAGGACTGCAACAGATGTCATACGCTCAAAATTCTGTATAAGTTTTTCGAGCTTTTCCATTTGAATATCCATGGGCATTACATATTTAGGTAATCATTAAAAAAAGGAGATACAGAAATCTGTACCTCCCTTTAACTAAAACACTTGAACTAACTACGCTTTTTTGAAAGCTTCTTCAGATTTAGGAACGTGGTTGTCCCTTGCGTTACTCACGTCCTTCTTTAAATTGTCAAACTTGTTGGTGACGTCGGCGATAAAGTCATTGAGCTTTTCGCTAATGTCAGACGTAAGATCATTTCCCTTTTTGGTAATTTTCTTGCGGGTTTCAGAACCTTTGTCGGGTGCAAATAGAATTCCCAGTGTGGCTCCGACAGCCACTCCTGCCAGTACACCTAATAAAACTTTTCCTGTTGTCATGTTGTTGCTTTTTTTGATTAATTAAATTTTGATTTTCACACTACCTTTTTCCCTTGGATAAGCCTTAGAATTACGGCTATTACCGCTATTACAAGAAGGATGTGAATAAGGCCTCCGGCACTATATCCGAGAAAGCCGATTGCCCAAACGATGATTAAAATCACCGCGATTGTGTAAAGTAAGTTGCCCATATTATTTTGTTTTAGTGAATTGATAAACCTATTGTAGAAACACCTGTAGACAGGTCTAGAAAAATTCCAGCGCGACTGTTTAAGTGATATTCTGTTCCAATGTGCGCATTCAAATACAGTGGATTTGAGCGCCTGTAAATATTTCTGTCTCCATCGTACCCATCATCCCACCCAGAATTGATAATTACAAACCCTAGGGAGCCGGCAACATAGAAGTCCCATTTGCTGCCCGCTTGTACTAGTTCATCGAAGTAGTAAGTGCCTTTAGCTCCAATTGGAATCGCTGTTTCAGTGTAGCGATAATAATTGTATCCCTTGCTTGGATTGCCATAATAATGTTCTCTGCGAAAGGAATAAAAACTGACAAACGGCGCCAGCGTGAAGTCTTTTGCCACATCAAATTCGTAGTCGAGATGAACCACCGGTACTGATTGATTTATGTAACCGTAATATCCCATTCCAACACCGATGTTCAAAGTATTTCCAAAACGAGTGGTCGTATTTGGATTTTGACCTCTTGCATTATTCAACAGTAAAAGAGCAATCGTAATCAAAAATAAAATCGTATAAACCTTTTGCAAATCAGGATAATTATGATCAAGCTTTTTACAACGCCTGAACAACTTGTCGGTAGGATCCACAAAAATTAAACTCATATTACCTTTCTTATCACCCATGTTTTTATGTTAAAATCTATAGCCTAATGTCAATTGGAAACAAAAATCTTTATATCCCGGCACGTACAGCGTATCGTCATTCTTGCTTCTGGTTACACCCCAATTGGCGCGTGCTCCTATCACTACATGTGAGCATGTGAGGTCAATTCCTGTAGAAATCGCAACTGCACTCTTTCCCGGACTTGAATTTTTGAAATGAAATTCTTGGTCTGTAGCAGTTGCTTTATCTGAATATTGGTCGCGTTCTTGAAGTAAAAAAGAATACTGAGGCCCAGCTAGTACTGTTATGTATTTCGATGGTTTGTAAGAAGCGTAAACAGGAATGTCAATGTAACTTGATGTACGCGTCAACTTATAAGTATCAGCCAAGTGATTCACTGAGGCTTTAAATCCCTTTTCAGAAAATAGAAACTCGGTTTGAATTCCAAAATTTCTGACAAGCGGAATGCTAACAAAGTAACCAGTCACAAAACCGAACTTCGAACTTGCTGAGAATTCGCCTCCATCAACATCGTAAACATTTGAATAGTTTGCGCCCATTCGGACCCCCGCCGTCGCGAGATTTCGGAAGTCGGCACAATCCGATTGCGCGTATAAAGTCTGCATTAATAATGCAGTCAAAGAAAAAACCGAAATAAATATTGCGCGCAATCGAATCATAACCGCTTATTTTTTGTTGTCCCTAGTAAGGTCTCCAAAGGCGCTTCCAAGTGATTCCATATCACTGTTAAACTCTCTTTTAAAACTTTCCCAATTGTCCTTATCTGATTGGTTGTAGTTTTTTATTTTCATTTCAAGATCAGAATTTCTCTTTTTAAGTTCATCTATACGAACTTTCTTGTCTTTGTTCTTATCGCCTTTGTTTTGGTTTATCTCAAGATTGATTTCATCAATTTTCGCATTGTTGGCAGCTATTTTCATGTACATTTCCTTGCGATAATCAGCAACATCGATTTCTAAATCAGCTTTGGCCTTGGCTAATTCTTTTTCTGAATCCACTACCTCTTCTTTGGCGTTTTCAACTTTTTTGTCCGGCGTACTGCATGCACCGATTGTAAATGCAATAAGCATCGACATAGCAACCATTGTTTTCATTTTTGTTTTCATTTTTTTTAAAATTTAATAAGCGATTTAGTTAATTAAAGGATGACAACTTTCAAAAAGTTGTCTTTATTATTGATTTGTTTGTCTATAGCCAAACTCAAGCAACCCTGCGCCATCACTGTGCTTATTGAGGAAGCTAAACTGTTGCCTGCATCTAAATGGTGGGCGGCCTCCATGTGATGGTCAGCAGCCTGCATAAGTCTTTGCGCCGTTTCGCGATGATGGTTTTGATCAGTCATAAATAGTTATATATTTGAATGTGAAGTTGAGCTAAAAACGATAAAAAAACCGAAACAAACAACGGTGAGTATACCGATTCACGCATGCCACTTTATCGCTGCAAGAGAATCACCGTCAGTTAGACACCAGTTGGAATGAGTGATGGAAGTTGTGCTTTTTTATAAAAGAATTATAAGTAGCAAAATGATAATTAACAAAGCTCCGACCGACACGTAAACTCCTCCCTCGTTGATGGTTAATTCGTGTTTGATCGTTTTTACTTCTTGTCTTAATGCCTTTTTCTCTGTTCGAGTCAGATCTGCTTTGTCCATCGCTTTAATTTCTTCAAGTCTTTGAACCATCACATTGTTAGCATGAATTTGTTCTTCAGATAGAACAGTAGTTGCTAAGGAATCGGCCGGATTCTCCGCAGTACCGACTGATGCCAGTGAGCTTGAAACATTAAAAAAGAAAAGGAGAATGAAAGTGGTATGGAGTAATGTGTGTTTCATGTGTCGCGAATTATCAAGATTTATTGTTCCCGACAAAGTTGCGTTTTGAATAACTCCCGTACGTTACACAAAAGGAAAATCGGTTTACACGATTCACAGATTTTCCAAAATACCCACACGTTGTTGTTTGAGCTTCTTAAAAAAGCTAGGACTTAATCCCGTTACTTTTTTAAATTGATTAGATAAATGCGCAACACTGCTATAGTGGAGCTTGTAGGCAATTTCCGTCAGGTTTAATTCATCATACAGAATGAGTTCCTTTGCTAATTCTACCTTGTTTACAATGATGAATTGTTGAATTGTCATTCCCTTAACTTCCGAAAAAACATTCGACAAGTAGGTATAATCATAATTCAGCTTTTCGCTAATGTAATCAGAATAATTAACTTTTGGAATCTCCACTGTGTAGTGTATCATTTCAACCACAACACTTTTTATACGCTCAATTAGAATAGTCTTTTTATCTTCAAGAAGCTCTAGTCCTGATGCGAGTAGATTCTCTCCTAGTTGTGTGAGTGTATTTCCGTTTAGAAA